>Ga0213840_1002149_pt1 | contig 13003 bp, 13 predicted proteins | sample SWPATP22_FD_160132 | JGI IMG/M metagenome (GOLD analysis project Ga0213840, IMG submission 160132) | Coastal seawater microbial communities from Marineland, Florida, United States - SWPA TP2 #2 | ecosystem: Environmental > Aquatic > Marine > Coastal | place: USA: Florida | collected 2016-08-14 | reverse complement strand
AGCCAGCTAGAACACCAGTTTCCATCATAGATGCGAAACCTTTCTCAACTGCAGGCCAGAATTCTTTAGGTACGTTACCACCAACAACTGTTGAAGAGAACGTGAAGCCAGAGTTTGGCTCACCTGGTTTGATGCGGTAGTCGATCTTACCGAATTGACCAGAACCACCAGACTGCTTCTTGTGCGTGTAGCTATCTTCAACTGCTTGAGTGATAGTTTCACGGTAAGCTACCTGTGGAGCACCTACTTCTAGCTCAACGCCGTAAGTACGCTTAAGGATATCTACCTTGATGTCTAGGTGAAGTTCACCCATACCTTTCAGGATAGTTTCGCCAGACTCTTCGTCAGTCTCAACCTGGAATGATGGATCTTCTGCAACCATCTTACCGATAGCGATACCCATCTTCTCTGAACCGCCTTTATCTTTTGGCGTTACAGCGATAGAGATTACTGGTTCTGGGAAGATCATAGCTTCTAGAGTACATTCGTGCTTAGGATCACATAGAGTGTGACCTGTTTGAACGTTCTTCATACCAACGATAGCGATGATGTCACCAGCTTGCGCTTCAGTAAGTTCGTTACGCTCATCAGCTTGCATCTCACACATACGACCGATACGCTCAGTCTTACCTGTTGCTGAGTTAAGGATAGTGTCACCCTTCTTCAGACGGCCAGAGTAGATACGTACGAACGTTAGAGCACCAAAACGGTCATCCATGATCTTGAATGCTAGCGCTTTTAGTGGCTCATCTGCAGATACTAGAGCTACGTCACCAGTTGGCTCACCAGTTTCAGGATCTGTTAGAGGCTGAGGATCAACTTCGTCTGGAGCTGGTAGGTAATCTACAACAGCGTCTAGGATAAGCTGCATGCCTTTGTTTTTGAATGCAGAACCACAGAAAGTTGGGAAGAACGCTAGGTCACGAGTACCCTTACGGATACAACGCTTAAGGTCTTCGATAGAAGGCTCTTCACCTTCCATGTAAGCTTCCATTAGGTCGTCGTCTTGCTCTACAGCAGTTTCAACTAGCTCTTCACGGTATGCTTCTAGATCATCAACCATGTCCGCTGGAACATCTTGAATTTCGAAGTTTTCTGGAAGACCAGTTTCGTCCCATACGTAAGCTTTGCGGTTTAGAACGTCTACAACACCAACGAAATCGTCTTCACGACCGATTGGCAGAGTCATTACTAGTGGGTTTGCACCAAGAACGTTTTTCACTTGATCAACTACGTTGAAGAAGTCTGCACCCATACGGTCTAGTTTGTTTACGAAGATCAGACGAGCAACTTCTGAATCGTTCGCGTAGCGCCAGTTAGTCTCTGACTGAGGCTCAACACCACCAGAACCACAGAATACACCGATACCACCGTCAAGAACTTTAAGTGAACGGTATACTTCTACTGTAAAGTCAACGTGTCCCGGAGTATCGATAACGTTTAGGCGGTGGCCATTCCACTCACAAGTTACGGCAGCAGACTGGATTGTGATACCACGCTCAGCTTCCTGCTCCATGAAGTCAGTTGTAGACTCACCGTCGTGTACTTCACCAGTTTTGTGGATTTTACCAGTAAGCTTAAGGATACGCTCAGTGGTGGTAGTTTTACCCGCATCAACGTGCGCGAAAATACCAATGTTTCTGTACTTTGATAAATCTGCCATTGTCTTACTCTGTTTATAAGGTATAAATTGCGCGCAGAGTATATCACAATCTGTCAAGACTGATACCCTTGCATGCGCTGTATGTAAAAAAAACTTTTCTCACCAATACTAGCAGGTAAATCACATTTTATATGGCAAATTTACGCTTATTGATTAAGTTTTCTCAGAATAAAAATGCTGCTCATTCGATGATAAGCAGCATCTCATATTTTGCTTTTGCCCTTTGATTAACGAGGACAAATCTCCGACTCTGGGAAGAAGAACTCGATTTCACGAGCCGCTGATTCCGGGCTATCTGAGCCGTGAACTGAATTATAGCGCATGCTTACTGCGTAATCAGCACGAATCGTTCCGCATGCCGCTTCTTCAGGGTTAGTTTTACCCATCAACTCACGGTAACGAGCAATCGCGTTCTCACCTTCAAGTACCTGAACCATGATTGGACCAGAAGTCATGAATTCTTTTAGTGCAGGGAAAAACTCTTTGCCTTCATGTTCAGCGTAAAAGCCACTTGCCTGCTCTTCAGTCAAGCGAACCATTTTCGCTGCAATGATTTGTAGACCCGCTTTTTCGATACGGTGGTAAATCTCACCGATAAGGTTGCGTTCTACTGCATCGGGCTTAACGATAGAAAAAGTTCTTTCTAGAGCCATAAGATATCCTTTCGTTTTCTTTGTTGTAATAGAAGAGGCTCTGCGGCCTCTTAAAGTTATTTACTTGCTTGCTGAAGCAGTAAACCAGCTAAGCTGCGTACACCAACACCGGTTGCACCCGCAGCCCATTTATCTGTCGCTGCTTTACGGTAAGTCGCAGCACAGTCAAAGTGAAGCCAACCTTTCTTGTAATCCTCTACGAAATAAGAAAGGAATGCTGCTGCTGTACTTGCACCTGGCGAGTAATCGCCGCTGCTGATGTTAGAGAGATCAGCAAAGTTTGATGGCAACATACCGCGGTGGAAGTCAGCCAGAGGTAGCGGCCATAGACCTTCTTTCTCTTCACGAGCAGCAGTTAGCGCTTGATGAGAGAGTTCTTCGTCAAAGCTCATTAGCGCGTGGTAATCGTTACCCAGTGCATTTTTCGCCGCGCCAGTCAGGGTGGCACAATCAATAATCAGTTCTGGGTTCTGCTCACTGGCGTAGATTAGTCCATCCGCAAGCACAAGGCGACCTTCGGCGTCCGTATTCATGATCTCAACGGTCTTACCGTTCTTGTAAGTAATAATGTCGCCCAGTTTAAGCGCACGACCAGATATCATGTTCTCAGCACAGCAAAGGATCAGTTTTACGCGTTTATTAAGACCGCGCATGATAGCAAGACCTAAGCCACCAGTAATGGTACCAGAACCACCCATGTCCGCTTTCATTGCTGTCATAAAACCAGATGGCTTAATGCTGTAACCGCCAGAATCAAAAGTAATACCTTTACCAACCAGACAAGCAAACACTGGCGCGTTTTCGTCACCTGTTGGGTTAAAGTCCAGTTGAAGCATTGCAGAAGTGCGTTCTGAGCCGCGACCTACGGCATAGATACCTTGCCAGCCTTCAGACAATAGGTCTTTGTCTTTTACGACACGTGCTGTCACTGTACCTTCCGGTGCGACAGACTTGATAAATTCAGCCGCCATAGTCGCTAGTTGGCGTGGAGCAACTTCTTCCGCAGGCTTGTTAATAATGTCACGCGTGAAATCTGTCGCTTTAATACGAGCAGTCAGCTCTGATTGATCCGCTTCTGCCAGCGGTTGCCATTCAAGTTGATTGGCTTTCTTAGGTCCACGGTAACCTTGATGAAACGCCCATACACTTTCAAGATCCCAACCTTCACCGGCTAGGGAAACAGAAGCAATCCCTTGACCATCAAGCTTGCGAGCTGCCTGTTGAATTGCGCCAAGATCATGCCCTTTGCCTAGGTGGATTGTCGCACCTTTATCTGCAAATGAAACAATCGCTTTCTCACCCCAATGCGGTGCAGCAGCGTCTTGACTTAAAAATACTGACATCTGTGTAGACATGGTTTCTCCTTGTCTGAACTGGCGTTGCCTACGCCTTTTTCTGTTTACCCTCGGATGTTAACACTTTAATGTGAAATTGATAAAAAAACGGACCATAAGGTCCGTTATTTTTAGTAAATTTTGTTAACTGCGATGGGTTTCCAGTTAAGGCTAATCCATTTCATCCATCCAGCACAGGATCACTGCTTCGAGTATCTTCTCATTAGAGCGATTTGGTTCATCATCAAACTCGTCTAATTCAGTAATCCACTGGTGAAGATCGGTAAAACGTACAGTTTTAGGATCTGTCTCAGGAAACTTATCGCATAACTCAATCGCAATATCGCGTGAATCTGTCCATTTCATTGCTTACCTTCCTTACTTTTGCGTCACGACTTGTTGGTCGAGCAGACGATTAATGATCTTCTGACGCGTGGTTCAGTGTGTACTTAGGAATTTCGACGACGAGATCTTCATCAGCCACTTTCGCCTGACAACCCAGACGAGATTCAGGCTCAAGACCCCACGCTTTATCCAGCATGTCATCTTCCAGCTCGTCACTCTCTTCTAGGGAATCAAAACCTTCACGGATCACAACGTGGCAAGTAGTACATGCACAAGATTTTTCACATGCGTGTTCAATGCCAATGCCGTTCTTTAATGCAACATCAAGAACTGTGTCACCTGTATTTGCTTCTAAAACCGCGCCCTCTGGGCATAAATCTTCGTGCGGTAATACAATAATCTTAGGCATAACTCTATCTCTTAAATATCATCTACTGATTGACCTGACAGTGCAGCTCGAATCGATTTATCCATGCGGCGAGAAGCAAACTCCTGGCTCGCCTTATCGGTATCTTTGATACCTTGTTCAATTGCGTCTGCGCTATCGCCATTTCGTAGTTCGATTAATGATTCGATAGCCTTAAGCAGTTCTTGTCGCTCTTGTTCAGACAGTAACTCATCACCATCAGCCTGCATCGCGGCGATTAAGCCTTCAATAACACGGTCTGCTTCGACACGCTGCTCTGCTAAAGCACGCGCCTGCATATCTTCTTTAGCATGGGTCATTGAATCACGTAGCATGTTCGCAACTTCATCATCGCTCAATCCGTAAGATGGCTTAACCTGAATTTCAGACTGAACACCGGTGCTCTTTTCCATTGCCGTTACTGACAGAAGGCCATCTGCATCGACTTGGTAAGTCACACGAATATGTGCTGCACCCGCCGCCATCGCAGGGATACCTTTCAGAGAGAAGCGAGCTAATGAACGGCAGTCATCAACCATTTCACGTTCACCTTGTACGACGTGAACACTCATCGCCGTTTGGCCATCTTTGAAAGTGGTAAATTCTTGGGCACGAGCAACTGGGATGGTGGTATTACGCGGAACGATTTTCTCAACCAGTCCCCCCATGGTCTCAATGCCTAGCGACAATGGGATCACATCAAGCAGTAACATTTCTGAATCCGGCTTGTTACCTGCCAAAATATCGGCCTGAATACCTGCGCCAATGGCGACGACTTCATCAGGGTTGATGCTGGTTAAAGGCTTACGGCCAAAGAAATCACCCACCATTTCACGCACTAATAATGTACGAGTAGAGCCACCAACCATCACGACTTCAAGCACATCTTCTGCATCAACTTCAGCATCTTTCAGAGCGCGGCGGCAAGACATCAGTGTTTTCTTTACTAATGGCTGAATTAGCGCTTCGAATTCTTCACGCGTGACGGTGCCAGTCCAACCTAACACTTCAACATCAACACTGCTCTGTTCAGAAAAAGCAATCTTAGTCGCCGTTGCTACGTTAAGTACAATACGGTTGTGTTCGGCGGATAACGGCGTCGTTAAACCTGCTTTTTCAATCAGGTAGTCTGCGAACAAGTGGTCAAAGTCATCACCGCCCAGCGCAGAATCGCCACCAGTAGCAAGAACCTCAAATACACCTTTTGACAGGCGCAGAATGGAGATATCAAATGTACCACCACCAAGGTCATAAACGGCAATCACGCCTTCCTGACCAGAATCAAGACCGTAAGCAATCGCAGCAGCAGTTGGCTCATTGAGTAAGCGCAGAACATGTAACCCCGCTAGCTTAGCCGCGTCTTTAGTACCTGCTCGCTGAGCATCATCAAAGTAAGCCGGCACTGTGATAACCACACCCGCTAGCTCACCACCCAATGTCTGTTCAGCACGCTGACCTAATGTTCTTAGAATATCAGCAGATACTTCAATTGGGTTTTTATCGCCATTCGCAGTTTGAATGACAGGTAAACCAGTTTCACTCGCTTTAAATTGGTAAGGAGAACTTGGGTAACGAGTTTTAATATCTTCTAGTGAACGACCTAATAGACGTTTTACAGAAATAATAGTGTTAACTGGGTCCACTTCTGCTTGGTCTTTTGCTGCGTAACCAACGAGCGGTGTTTCACCTGAATAGTTCACAACCGAAGGCAAAATACTTTGCCCCTGTTGATCTTTTAGTGTCGCGGCATCACCACTACGAACAGACGCAACCAAAGAGTTTGTTGTACCTAAATCGATACCAGCTGCAAGTTTATGCTCATGGGGTGCCGAGCTTTGACCCGGTTCTGCAATTTGAAGTAGTGCCATGGGTGGTCCTTGTTTTTCACTAGCCGAGGAGCTTGTCTTCCACTAGTTCGATTTCGTTTTTAAGTTTGGCAATAAATTTTAACTTACGGACTCGGTCAGCGGCTTGCTGCCAGTCAGAGTCGTTAAGCTCCTGTTCAACTGCAGCGAGTTGCTGCTTAAACATTTTGCTCACTTTAGATTCAAAGTCGAACAGAGCTTCCTCAGGATCCGAGCTTGCTGAAATATCTTCAAGTTCTTCGCGCAGTTCCATTTGTTCCATCAAGAACATAGGATCTTGCAGGGTTTGTTGCTCGCCTCGAATCTCGACACCATTTTGTGCCAGCATGTATTCTGCACGTGTTATTGGCTTTTTCAGCACTTGGTAAGCATCGTTAATTTCAGCGGCTTTTTGCACTGCCATTAAACGGTCACGTTCAGACGCAGTCGCAAAATTATCTGGATGGAACTGTTTTTGAAGTTCACGGAACTGTGAAGAAAGAAGGCTACCATCCAGCTGAAACTGACTTGGTAGCCCAAATAATTCAAAGTAATTCATGGAGTGTTCAGTCCTTGGGAATAACCCTGTGGACCTGAACGCCCACAGGTACTATCAATTAAACGTTGAAGCTTTCACCACAACCACATTCGCTTTTAGCATTTGGGTTATTGAATTCAAAACCCTCATTCAAGCCTTCTTTAACGTAATCCAATTCAGTGCCATCTAAGTACACCAGGCTTTTTTGATCGATAATCACTTTTACGCCTTCGTGTTCAAACACTGAGTCTTCTTCGTTTAGCTCATCAACAAACTCAAGAACATATGCCATACCAGAACAGCCAGTCGTTTTTACACCCAAGCGTAAACCAATGCCTTTGCCTCGGTTTTCTAAGAATGTTCTAACGCGACTTGCCGCGGTTTCTGTCATTGTAATGGCCATACTGCACCCTAGTTTGTCTATATTGCGAATGGAATAGGAGGAATTAACCTCCCATTATATACGTATTACTTATTCTTGGTGTTTTTTCTTGTAGTCAGCAACTGCCGCTTTGATTGCGTCTTCTGCTAGGATTGAGCAGTGAACTTTCACAGGAGGAAGTTCTAGCTCTTCAGCAATCTCAGCATTTTTAATCGCTGCTGCTTCATCAATGCTTTTGCCTTTAACCCACTCAGTAACCAGTGAGCTAGATGCGATCGCACTACCACAACCGTATGTTTTAAATTTCGCATCTTCGATAATACCTTCTGGTGTTACCTTGATTTGAAGCTTCATTACGTCACCACATGCAGGAGCACCAACCATGCCGCTACCTACTGCTGGATCTTCTTTGTCAAATGAACCAACGTTACGTGGGTTCTCGTAGTGATCGATTACTTTTTCGCTATATGCCATGATAATTTACCTCGAATCCTCTATTAATTCCTGGGAATAACCTGCGATTAATGGTGTGCCCATTCAACCGTATCTAGGTCGATTCCTTCCTTGTACATATCCCATAGAGGAGACATGTCACGCAGCTTAATTACTGCGGTACGAATTTGTTCAATTGCGTAGTCAATTTCTTCTTCTGTCGTGAAACGACCAAATGAGAAACGAACTGAGCTGTGTGCTAATTCATCGTTCAGGCCAAGTGCACGAAGAACGTATGAAGGCTCTAAGCTTGCCGAAGTACACGCACTACCTGAAGAAACCGCTAGGTCTTTCAGCGACATAAGCAGTGACTCACCTTCAACAAAAGCAAAGCTTACGTTTAGGTTGTGTGGTACACGTTGCTCTAAGTCACCGTTAACAGTGACCGCTTCTAGATCTTTTACGCCATCAAGTAGACGGTTGCGTAGTGCTAGAGCATGGTCGAAATCTTTCTGCATATCTTCTTTAGCAATGCGGAATGCTTCGCCCATACCAACGATTTGGTGAGTAGGCAGGGTACCTGAACGGAAACCACGCTCGTGACCACCACCGTGCATTTGTGCTTCCAGGCGGATACGAGGTTTACGACGGACATACAGTGCACCGATACCTTTAGGACCGTAAATCTTGTGTGCAGACATAGAGATAAGATCAACTTTCATCTCTTGTACGTCGATTGGTAGCTTGCCTGCAGACTGAGCAGCATCTACGTGGAACACAATCTTGCGCTCACGACATAGTTCACCGATTGATGAGATATCCTGGATAACGCCGATTTCGTTGTTAACGTGCATAATTGAAACTAGAACTGTGTCATCACGCATCGCAGCTTCAAGCTTCTTAAGATCGATCAGACCATTTGATTCTGGCTCAAGGTAAGTCACCTCAAAACCTTCACGCTCAAGTTGACGACATGGATCCAGAACTGCTTTGTGTTCTGTTTTACAAGTAATTACGTGCTTGCCTTTCTTCGAGTAGAAGTGAGCTGCACCTTTAATTGCAAGGTTGTCTGACTCAGTCGCACCCGAAGTGAATACGATTTCACGTGGATCTGCGTTTAGTAGATCTGCAATTTGCTCACGAGCAGTATCTACTGCTTCTTCTGCCTGCCAGCCGTAGCGGTGTGAACGTGACGCTGGGTTGCCAAACGTACCGTCCATAGTCATGTACTGAACCATTTTTTCAGCTACACGAGGATCAACAGGACAGGTCGCTGAATAATCTAGATAAATAGGCAGTTTCATTCTCTACTCCAATGTAACAGGCAAACCGCTTAAGAGCGGACGTTAACACCGATGGGCGCGGTGCTTGTATTTTTATTAGCAAACCCATGATTAACGGCAAGATCGATATCTTGTCGATCTGAAATTTCTAAGACTTCGTTATCTTTCATCAACTCACCAAGAGTGATGTTATTCAAGAAGTCACTAATGCGTGAACTTAAATCGCGCCATAAGGTGTGGGTCAGACAGCGTGAGCCGCCTTGGCAATCCCCTTTACCATTACATTTAGTAGCATCGACTGATTCGTCCACTGCTGCGATTACAGTACCAATCGCAATCGAGTATGCGTCTTCACCTAAGCGGTAACCACCACCTGGTCCACGAACACTCGCAACTAAACCAGCTTTACGTAACTTAGAAAAAAGCTGCTCTAGATAAGATAATGAAATACCCTGACGCTCTGAAATATCAGCCAGAGGTACTGGGTTTTGCTGTGAGTGCAGAGCCACATCTAACATGGCTGTCACTGCGTATCTTCCTTTAGATGTAAGTCTCATATAACACCATATCCACACCGTTTATGTGGTAAGAATTTTGTCATACCTGACTAAAATGGTCAAGTATTTAATTGACTGTTTTAGTCAGGTATTTAACCATTTTAAGTATAGGGTTATAAATTACTTGGTGATACGCTTTTCGATCGCAGTCAACACACCACGAAGGATATTTAATTCTTGCGCTTCAGGTCTTGCTCGGTTGAACAAACGACGCAGTTTGTTCATCACCTTACCTGGCTGTTCTTCACTGATAAACTGGGTATCCTTTGCCACTTTTTCAAGGTGTGTAAAGAACAATTCCAACTCTTTATGTCTTGGATATTCTGCTTCTTCCGGTTTGGCATACTGGCTTTGCTCATGCTGCAAGTAAGCCATACGGACTTCGTAACTTAGGGTCTGCACCGCCATCGCTAAGTTAAGTGAACTGTACTCTGGGTTAGCAGGAATACACACGTGGTAGTGACAGGTTTGTAACTCATCGTTGGTCAGCCCTGTACGCTCACGACCAAATACCAGCGCAACCGGTGAGTTCTGTCCTTCAGCAACAAATTTCTCACCACACTCTCTTGGTTCCAACATTGGCCACTCTAATGTTCGTGAACGCGCACTCGAGCCAACAACTAAAGCACAGTCAGCAACAGCTTCACTTAGAGTGTTAACAATAGTGGCACTTTGCGCGATATCCGCAGCACCTGCCGCCAACGCAATCGCCTGTTCATCAACGCTACACTGAGGGTCAACCAGAACGAGATTCGACAAGCCCATGACTTTCATTGCGCGAGCCGCAGAACCAATGTTGCCAGAGTGAGAAGTACCTACCAGGACGACTTTTACGTTGTTGAGCATTAAAGATTTCCAAGAGTAATATTAAAGCTGCAAGATAGTATCATATACCTGACTAAAATGGTCAGACCCTTTTGGCGATAAAAACTAAAAGTGCAAAAATTAACCACTTCCATTTGGGCATTATTCTGGTATACTGCCGCCCGTTTTTCTGTTCTTTAACATCCGTTGGGAAATTAGTATGCATCCAATGCTTAATATCGCTATTCGTGCTGCACGAAAAGCTGGCAACCATATTGCTAAATCTTTAGAAAATGCTGAGAAGATCGAATCTACTCAGAAAGGCACGAATGACTTTGTTACTAACGTAGACAAAGAAGCGGAAACTATCATCATCGATACGATCAAGGCGTCTTACCCTGATCACTCTATCGTTGCTGAAGAAAATGGCGTCATCGAAGGTAAAGACCAAGACGTTCAATGGATCATCGACCCACTGGATGGCACAACAAACTTTGTAAAAGGTTTGCCACACTTCTCTGTATCTATCGCAGTTCGCATTAAAGGCAAAACTGAAGTTGCGTGTGTATACGACCCAATGCTAAACGAGCTATTCACTGCACAACGTGGTGCTGGTGCTCAGCTAAACAATGCTCGTATCCGCGTTAAGCAGCTAAAAGACCTTCAAGGCACTGTTCTGGCAACAGGTTTCCCATACAAGCAGAAGCAACACTCTGAATCTTACTTCAAGATCATGTCTTCTCTATTTGTAGATTGCGCAGACTTCCGTCGCACTGGTTCTGCTGCTCTAGACCTATGCTACCTTGCTGCTGGCCGCGTTGATGGTTTCTTTGAGCTTGGCCTAAAACCTTGGGACATCGCTGCTGGTGAACTGATTGCTCGTGAAGCTGGTGCTATCGTGACTGACTTTGCTGGCGGCACTGAGTACATGAAGTCAGGTAACCTTGTAGCGTCAAGCGCTCGCGGTGTTAAAGGTATGCTTAAGCACATCCGTGAAAACGGTAACGAAGCAATCCTTAAGTAATTATCTGCACAGCTGATATTTTAAAAGCCACTCAATTGAGTGGTTTTTTTATACCTGCAATAAGCTGTAGGCAATGGATTGAACAGTCGTAAGAACTATCTTAATTATCAATAACAATTAAACAGATAACATTATTGCGTTCTGAACTCACCGATAATCACGCAAATTCATTGATTAAGTTAGTTCAGCGATTATGAAAAGAAGGAGCTTACTAAAAGTATTTCCGCTTACCTTTCTTCCCTCTTCACTGCTACAAGGGTGCAATCCTTTGGAGCAACAAGGTAAACGAGCGGCCGATCGTTACATCGAGATTGGCGAACTTCCCTTTAAGAAAACCAACGCTTTTTCTCTCCTGTCAGGTAGTCAAATCCCGAACGATACTGTCAATCTCGTCGTGATGGGAGACTCCGGTGTCGCTAATGACGAACAAAAACAAGTTTGCGACATGATAGCCAACTACCACCAACAATATCCCGTAGATGCGATCATACATACCGGAGATATTATCTACCCCGATGGACTAAGCTCTCCCGACGATACGTTAGGTTATAGCCATTTTGAAGATTACTACCTGCGTCCAGAGCTAATGAAAGCCGACTCTCAACCAGTGCCAATATACGCGGTTTTAGGCAACCATGACCATTATGGTGATGCTGATGCGATGATCGAATTTTCCAAGCAGCATAGCCAGGTACTTCAGCTTCCATCTCGTTACTACAAAGTAAACACCAAACATGCTGGCATGAGCGGGGTAGAAACTGAAATCTTCTTTCTAGATAGCTACCCGATGACAAAAAACCGCACTCGATATGAGCAAATTGCCTGGCTAGACCAACAACTCAATGCATCAACTGCAGAGAGAAAAATCATTGTCACTCATCACCCTTTACGGGTCTATGGCTACTACCACGACAACGCCTATCTGAAAGATACGATTGAAGTATTAGCCGAGCAATATGGTGTCTGCGTCTGCCTGGCTGGACACGATCACCAATTACAAATCCAAACCGGCAGTAATGGAATCACCTACTTAGTATCGGGGGCTGGCGGTGCAGCACTGAGATCTTCAGGAGTTGGCAGCGACAGCATTTTCTCAGCCGCTCAACATGGCGCTATCGCGATTCAGATTTCATCAAGTCATATCCGTTATATCCCACTAATCGAATTCAACTCGGAGTATCCAGACTATGAATACTACCGCCAATAAAGTGCTATTGATGGTGATGCTATTGTCTCCGTTTAGCAGTGCCGCCGGACAAATGACAACAATAGACAGCTGGATCGATAACTTCGACGTTCGAGGCTTGCTATCAAAGCAGTCGTTAAGCAGCAACGAAATCCCTTTTCAGGTCAAAGCCAGAATCGACTCTAGTAGTTGGTACGGTCTATACGCCTCAACAATGCTAGCCCATGAGCTGACATTTGTTGATTCCAATAAATTCAATTTGCTACAACTACATGCGCAGGTTGGATTCAAATACCAAAACGACTTCAGTGATGCTGGTTTACGTGTAGGGATCTATTCCGGCCGAGAGTATATGTTCCTAAAATCCGGAACCCGACTTAGAACAGAGGACGTTGGGATTTCAGGAGCAATCTTCGGTGAGATAAAAGTCTCAGACAAGCTATGGCTTCATAGCAGCATTGAGCCAGAAAGTTGGTTAGATGGTCTGAACGTCGATCTCATTACCGGTCTGCAATACCAGTTACTCTACACCTTAAGACTTGGAGGTGTTAT
>Ga0213840_1002144_pt1 | contig 13023 bp, 12 predicted proteins | sample SWPATP22_FD_160132 | JGI IMG/M metagenome (GOLD analysis project Ga0213840, IMG submission 160132) | Coastal seawater microbial communities from Marineland, Florida, United States - SWPA TP2 #2 | ecosystem: Environmental > Aquatic > Marine > Coastal | place: USA: Florida | collected 2016-08-14 | reverse complement strand
CTGCCTCTATAGAAATGTCATCACCATGTTGATATACGCTTAGTTCTATTGGCTGGCAGCACACCTGACAATCGAGCACCTGTACTTGACCTACGTCGTACATCTCATCTATTTCAACATCGTTGGGCGCCATACAATAGGGGCATGAAAAGCCCATAGCACGCGTTAAACTCATAGTTTCACCACAGTTTGTTAATACTCTGAGACTTATTACGAACTGGTAATTCTCCGTGATCATCTTAAGGCGATAAAAGGTATTTACCTTTAACAGTAATAGCTTTGAAAGGTGTTGTGTGGCAAATAAGATAGGTGTGTGTCCGTGCTGTAAACGACATACAAGACTGACCTTTCACCACCTTATTCCGAAAAAAATGCACCGCCGCGCGTATTTCAAAAAACACTATACGAAAGAGCAGCGGCAACAAGGCGTGAACATTTGTCGGCAGTGTCATAGCGGTATACATCGCTTTTACGATGAAATGACCTTAGCTAAACAGTTTTACTCGCTGTCGTTACTGCAGTCTGACGAGCAACTTTCTGTGTTTTTTAATTGGGTTTCAAAACAGCGAGTTAAGGTATAAATGCGCTTGTAACGTCAATAAGGTGCTATGAGAGTGCTTGATTGTGTAAACTGTATAAATATACACTAATGTAGTAACTTATCGATTATTGTGTGCTATGCGTAAAGACTTACCCCCGCGTTATTACTTAACGCACTTCTTTGAATTTTTAAGCTTCTTTGAAGGGGCAAATCAAGCGTTGCTTAGCGATAGCGCGCAGCGCTTCGTGTCACGCTTCCGGGCGCTAGAGGACGATAAGCAGTGCATTATCGTGCGCGCGGCAAATAGAAAATATGCTGTTATCGATCGTTCCCAGTTTAATTATGCGGAAATTAATGAGCCTCAAAGGCAAATCGATGAGCTTATCGACGAAGGCTGGTTCGGAGATTTATCCCATGCATCTTTAAGTGATATGGCGGGAGTGTTAACTAAAGACGCACTTGTGGAACTACTTGGAGAATATGGCAGTACTCAAGGGCTCAGTTCATTAACGAAACCAAAGCTTGTTGCATTACTTGATAATGAGATTAAACAAAAAGGCTGGCCGTCACGCTTTGCGCTTGACCAGTACTTAGTGTGCTTATTTGATGATGCGCTGCGCTATTTGTTGTTCTTATACTTTGGTAACACCAAAAGCCGACTTAACCAGTTTTCGATGCGTGATTTAGGCGTTATGCGCACTCGTGCGGATTCTGTGTCAGATACAGCGCGTTTCGATAATAATGCAGATGCACAGGCGGCATGGTATTACGCCAAGCACCTCAGCCTTCTTCCTTACTGTGATGATGAGGCCCTTATTGCGCTTTCCCATGACGATTTCCCTAAAGCAGAAGGCGTGTCTGCCTGTTTCTTTAAAGACCAATACCTTTATGCGCTTGGCCTGAAACTAATAGATATTGATAGAAAAAATGCGCTGAGGGTTATGTCGCTTGCAGACAGCGATAAAGCAAAAGAAAAGTGGCTTAGAGAAAGCTACAAAGACGGGCTCGTTGACGAAGTAAAGTTGGCTCTTGAGCAGATTATCGATAGCCCGCAGTCTGATACGCTTCTTGCTTTTGCAGAAGATTTCTACGCACGTAAGTATCACAAAAAGCGTACCAGTACCGTAACCGATATGCTGCGTAATGCTAGTCGTACGCTTGCCATAGACGTGAGTCAAAATCAGCAGGTGGAACGTGGAGTCTTGGCGCACTACGCCCGCGAAGGTATTACCGGATGGCGTACCGAAAATAGATTGTGGCGTAGCTTGTTTGGGCTGACGTTTTGGAAGCAGTTATATGAAGAAGATACGCTTGTTACGGAATTTGACAGACGGCCATTATCGTTAAAGCAAAATAACTTTTATGCCAAGTTTGAGAGCAGCATTGAAGCACTATTAACGCAGCTCGATAGCAAAGAGAAGCTACGTTTTCATGTGCATAAAATGGCCACTATGCATTATGGCAAAGTGAACAGCTTATTTATGTGGTCTAGCCATTTACTTACGCCCATTGAAGCGCTAATTGAACACGCTTCACTAGATGCCATTTATGCATTGCTACGCATGATGAGTCGGGATTTTGAAAGCTTACGCGATGGTTTCCCTGACATTATGGTGTTGGACGGCACACTGCGATTTGAAGAGATAAAAGCACCAGGTGATCAGTTAAGACGAAACCAGCTAGTGTCAATTCAGCGCCTACAGCAAGCGGGTTTTGAGGTTGCGGTGACCACAGTAGAATGGGTGCGCGACCCTGCACAGCCTTATGTAGTGGTGGATATTGAAACGACTGGGGGCAACAACAGCTACAACCGCATAACGGAAATTGGAATGGTAAAGTTGATAGCAGGAAAAGAAGTCGCTCGCTATCAAACGTTAATAAATCCTCAGCGTAGGATACCGTCGAATATTACTCGTTTAACGGGAATTTCAGATGAGATGGTCGCAGGGGCGCCTGTTTTCGAGCAAGTTGCTGATGATATTGCACAGTTCACCGAAGATGCAGTATTTGTTGCGCATAACGTAAACTTCGATTACGGCTTTATTAAGCAAGAGTTTGCAAGATTGGAACAAAACTACCGACGACCGAAGATGTGCACAGTGCGTGAAATGCGAAGAACTTACCCTGGGCTCCCCTCCTACTCTCTTGCCAATTTAACCAAACACTTCGACATTAAAATGGAGCGTCACCACCGTGCGTTAAGTGACGCAAAAGCAGCGGCGGAATTGTTAAAACTGGCTTTTGAAAAAGACGATGAAACCTTACATAACGCGTAATAATTGATGGTGGTTATTGATGTATTTAAAGCAGCCTTCGCGTTGCTTAAGTGAACGAAAAAAGAAAGCGCGCGTAAATAGTACATTAGCAAAGTTGTACTGAGTTTTTTGTAATGAGCTTAACTGAAGAACAAGAGTCTCGCGTTATCGAAATGGCGTGGGAAGATAGAACCCCCTTTGAAGCGATAGAGCGACTTTATGGTTTGCCAGAGAAAGACGTTATTAAGTTGATGCGTAAAAACCTTAAACAGAAAACGTTTAAAAACTGGCGTGCTCGCGTAACTGGGCGAAAAACCAAACATGCAAGTTTGCGCCCTGAGGGTGTCGATAGAGGCTATTGCCCATCTCAATATAAACCAAAGGGCGCTAACAAGTAGCGTCACCTCAAAGGTTTACATCACTGAACAAACAGCTAGTCTGTAGGTTCGCCGTTATCTGGCGTCGTTAATGTTGCAATGGGTAGAAGAAACGCCATCAATTGCTGGCGCAGCGGACTAGGAAATATCACGGTGTTAGATGACTCTGCTATCGATTTTGCGTGTTGAACTTGGCGTAATAGGTTTTTGTACGTGTCGTCTTCCGATTGCAGCTTTTCAACGCGCTCCATTAAATCTTCAATGTATTGAGAAGGCGAAACGTCTTCTCTTTTTTTGATATCCAAAGCAATGGCTTTAACCACGTACGCTTCCCACTCTTTGCGATAGCTGTCGCTCAGGCGCTCGGGATAAAGAGTAAGGTCGGAAATGTCTTGTGCTAAATCGACAATATCTAACGGGTCATCAAACATTACGCGAAACGCAAGTAAAACGTCATCTGATAATCTAGATATAGGAAGCTTTTCTTTTAACTGCGCGTATCGGCTTGTCACAACTACCCCTTTTACTTCATTTGGTATTTGTACGAGTCGGTTTGGGTTAACGACTTTTGAATACCACAAAGTATAAAAAATGTGTTGTTTTTTAGAAACCTAAAGAGATTAAAAATACGTAATAAGAATCTAATGAACTGTGAGCAAAGAGGAGCCGTAGTTAGTTATGCACTGTTAAAGTGTGTACGCGTTCTTGCTGTTTGGCCCACTTTTTGTGGGCCTTTTTTTTAGTTTTCGAAAGACAGTTTGATTCCGGCGAGTAAGCGACTCACGCTGTCTACAACATCGGTACGAATGAACCATTCTACATCATGCTTCTTTGAAACAACGCCGCTGAATTCGAATGAGCCTCCATGCCCCGTACCCAAAAAGTCTTCGATTAGTTCGGCGCGAGTACCAAAGTCGTCATCAATGTACGAATAATAAACAAAGTACTCGATGGGGTAAGAGAAAATGTGGTTCAAAGCGGTGAATTCACCACTTGCACCAATAATGAGTTTCTCAGCAGTACTATCAACACGCTGAACCAGTTCAATAAAAGCGGTGTCTTCATCGTTTAGCCTGTATCGATACTCGCCTCGTAAAAAAGAGCCGCTAACGATTCGCTCTATGCTGGCTTCATAGCTATGGCGCTGCCCCATGCGCGCTGAATATTCTATTTCGATATATTCATCTTCACTGCCAATGTTAAATGCTTGGTTGGCTTGAGGATTACCAAGTTGACCTATCACAACTTCTAATGCGCTATTGTTTTTGAGTGTTCTAACGTGCCTTATGCCTGTGATCCAGCCATCTTTTGAGAGGCCGGTAGACGATACGCGGCCTTTGTAAGTTGGAATGACCCCCACCTCTGTCTTTCCGTAATTTCCTTTATGACGAGCATATAAGCGTCGGGCATAGAGATAGTCGGTATTGTCATTGCCAAAAGTGTTGTGGCTTGAAGAAAAGTCGTCTCCGGTTACCAAAAAGCTATTGATGGTCCACGTATCGGATAAGTGTAATGAGGGATAATAACGAAGGCGATACTGCTCTCTACTTGGTCGATTAGAGCGATTATCGTAACGCACTTGAATATCCAGCTTCTGTGAAAATACAGCACTGTCAGCGTTTACAGAGAAAGAAAAGCAAATACCTAATAAAGCATTTAAAAATAGAAGAACGGCAACACCGCGCACGCACAATCCTTAGTACATTAATTTTTGTTTAGTATGTACGTATCTTGATGGAATACGGGTTTAAAGTAAAAAAAGCCGGCAAGGATGCCGGCATAAGTGGAGGTGGACTCCAATGAGGGTTGAATCAGTTCAACAGAACGATTCGGTAACACACATAACTCAATAGCTTGGGACAGGGAGATGTCTCAAAATGTGGGATAAGTATAGGTTGTCGGATTGAATAAAAAAATTGCTAAAAATTGATTGCTGTAATCGTAAAAGTAGAATGTATTGCGATGGTACGGGGAAAGTTGGGCCGCACTAACTGTGCGTGCGACCCAAAGGGGGATTAGGCTAAACCTAATTTCTTTTCTAGGTAGTGAATGTTGGTGCCACCTGCAAAGAAGTTTTCATCGGCCATGATAGAACGTTGTAGTGGAATGTTGGTTTTGATGCCTTCAACTACAATTTCTTCCAATGCATGACGCATACGTGCAATCGCTTCGTCTCGACTTTCACCGTAGGTAATAAGCTTACCAATCATTGAGTCGTAGTACGGCGGCACATGGTATCCCGCATAAATGTGTGATTCCCAACGAATGCCAAGACCACCAGGCGCATGGAACATATCAATAGGACCAGGGCTTGGAATAAAGGTGTTAGGATCCTCAGCGTTTATACGGCATTCAATAGCATGGCCACGAATTTGAATTTGCGACTGCTCAATAGACAGAGGTTGGCCTGCAGCGATGCGAAGCTGCTCTTTGATCAAGTCAACGCCGGTAATCATTTCAGATACTGGGTGTTCCACCTGAATACGCGTGTTCATTTCGATGAAGTAGAACTCGCCATTTTCGTATAGGAACTCAAAAGTACCCGCACCGCGATAGCCAATTTCAATACAAGCACGACGACAGCGATCGCCAATCTTCGTGCGCATTTGCTCTGAAATCCCCGGTGCTGGCGCTTCTTCTACCACTTTCTGGTGACGACGCTGCATAGAGCAGTCACGTTCACCAAGGTGAATTGCGTTACCTTGGCCATCGGCTAATACTTGAATTTCAACGTGACGTGGATTTTCAAGGAACTTTTCCATGTAAACCGTTGAGTTACCAAAGGCAGCGCCAGCTTCCGCTTGCGTTGTTTCAATAGCTTTAATTAGCTCACCTTCGCTGCGCACCACGCGCATACCACGACCACCGCCGCCGCCCGCAGCTTTAACGATGATTGGGTAACCAATGCGTTTAGCAATGGCTTTGTTGCGCTCTACGTCGTCAGTTAGCGGGCCGTCAGAACCAGGTACACACGGTACGCCTGCCTTTTTCATGGCGTTGATAGCAGAAACTTTGTCACCCATAAGGTTAATAGTTTCAGCTTTAGGGCCAATGAAAATAAAGCCGCTCTTTTCTACCGCCTCAGCAAAGTCTGCGTTTTCTGCTAGGAAACCGTAACCAGGGTGAATTGCGATAGAGTTTGTGACTTCCGCCGCAGCAATAATGCGAGGAATGTTCAGGTAGCTTTCGGTTGCCGATGCTTTACCAATACAAATTGATTCGTCAGCCAGCAACACGTGCTTTAAGTTCTTATCCGCAGTAGAGTGCACGGCTACGGTTTTGATGCCTAGTTCTTTACAGGCTCTCAAAATACGTAGGGCAATCTCACCACGGTTAGCAATCAGTACTTTATCTAGCATAGTGAAGCACTCGCTTATTCAATGATGAACATTGGCTGGTCAAATTCTACAGGATCTTGGTTTTCAACCAAGATTGCCTTAACCACACCGGCTTTATCTGCTTCAATTTGGTTCATCATTTTCATTGCTTCAACAATACAAAGCGTGTCGCCCACTTTTACTTGTTGACCCACTTCAGCAAATGCTTTTGCTGTTGGAGAAGATGCACGATAGAAAGTACCCACCATTGGTGATTTAACAACGTGGCCTTCTGGTTGCGCAGGCTCTGCTGGAGCTGCTGCTGGTGCCGCTGCAGCAGGTGCAGGCGCAGCTTGAGGCGCTGCGGGTGCAGCAAAGCTGTAATTTACCGGTGCTTGTGCGCCAGTTGGCCCACGGTGAATACGTACAGACTCTTCACCTTCAGTGATTTCAAGCTCGGCAACGCCTGACTCTTCCACTAGCTCGATAAGTTTTTTAATCTTTCTAATATCCATGTTCTGTCTCTGCTTTATTTTTGCGATTTCGGTAAATTGACTGCTGCAGTTAGTGCTAGCGAATAGCCTATTGCGCCAAGGCCAACGATAACGCCAGCTGCAACATCAGAAAAATAGGAGTGATGACGAAACGACTCACGGGCGTGAACGTTCGACAAATGCACTTCAATAAACGGGATATTGACGCTAAGCAGTGCATCGCGAAGCGCTACGCTGGTGTGCGTGAAAGCAGCAGGATTAATAATGATGGCATCAACGTTACCCATAGCAGCATGCACGCGTTCAATTAGTGCGTGTTCGGCATTCGATTGAAAATGTTCAAGCGTAACGTTGCTAGACGACGCCTGTGCCTGCAAGTCATCAACGATATCTTGAAGCGTTTGCGTGCCGTACTTTTCAGGTTCACGTTGGCCTAACATGTTTAGGTTAGGGCCATTCAATAACAAAATATTCATGTAGTTTGCTGCTATCTTCGGGAAAATGTCATGGTATTTGTCATTTCAACAAAGTTTTATGACAGTTGCACGAAAAAAAGCCAATTTTTTTGCTCGTTTATTGTGTTAACTACCGATTATAGAGATAGCAAAAGATTTCGCAGCAAAATACTGGTCTAATCAGGTGTTTTCGGTGCAAAGTTTTTTGCCTTTTACTATTAGTTTACATCCACTCATGGGGTGGGCTGGGAAGTTAATAACAGCATAAATAAGCAAGATGTAGAGACAATAGTGATAAGTAAGGACACATGTACAAATACTGTATTAAAGGAGCGCAACCGTTGAACGGATATAAGCACATCATGCGCTTTGTTCATGTATCATTGCGTTGTTCATCAATATCTAAGGGCTGTACCGTGCGTTTGTTATCGCCAAAGTTATTATTCATTCTATCTCTTTTTGTATTAGCGCCTTTTTCTCAGGCGGATAGCCATAAAGGAAGCCACAAAGAAAAGCACCAAAGTGAACATGCCATGCATTCACGCATTGGCTATCACGGCATGGCTGTGTTTACTGATGGCAGCGCTATTTTTGCAAGTCATTTACCGCTGTATCGACAGCCCCATGACTTTCAAATTGTCTACAGACTAGCGTTTGACGACAAACGTGCAGAGCAGCAGATTCAGCAGTACCTTAACGAGAATAAACGAAGCGATGGTCAGGCAGTCATGACATTACTGCCAGAACAGTTCGACTTAAATGAACTTGCTACGGCACAAACGCCAACCTTGAAAACCCGTTTTTTCACCGATCATTTTGAGCGTGGTGGGCAGCCCATGCTGTTTAATGATAAAAAAGAAGTGAAGGTGGAATATGCTACGCCAGTGTTGGTCGAGCAGTTGATTGTTGAAGACAGCGAAGCTTTGGAAGATGCTGCAAGAAAAGCAAATTGGTTCAGCATTTCACTCCCTTCCAAACCACAAACAGCTAAGCTTTTTGTACACAAAATAGATACCAAACCTTCTTTCGATGCCATTGTGATAGCCAAAGGCTGTGAAGACGCTGGCGCATACAAAAGTAGCGCGTTGTCACTTGATGCTATTCGCGATGCTTTCGCGCATTGCGACAGTGTTGAAATTCCGTACGCTGACGCACAAGATTTCCAGTAGTTAAGGTCAGCACACGCTAGTTAATGGCGATGTCTTTGAAGGTAAAAGGCACGCTTATGTAGCGACCATGATACTTCGCCACATAGATGCCAAAATGCAAATGCGGTAGCGAAGAGAAGCCGGTGTTTCCAGAATAACCAAGAAGTTGCCCCTGCTGCACATATTGTCCTCGCTCAACCGTTACACCTTGATAGCGTAAATGGTAGTACTCGCCTGTAGTCCCGTCGTTATGCAGTACCACCACATAATTAGCGTGGCTGGCATATTCTGGTGTTGGACCACCCCTGTTACCATCTGCTTTGGTGTCTATCACGATGCCTTCTCTTGCGGCGAGCACTGGCGTGCCCACGGGCGCTGCAAAGTCGATGGCATAACGAGAAGCCCCGCTGTGGCTAAAAGCACCATTAAACCCTTGTACAATGCGATATCTGTCAGCGGGTTGTAGTGGCGATATATACTCAAAATCTGCATCGTGAACTGCGCTTATATTTCCAACCGTCCACCTTACGCGCATGGTGTTCCAAAATGCGTCTGCATCATTAACATACCCAAGTAGTACATAGCTTTTCGAGGTTAAAAACGTATTGATATGGCCTTTGCGTTCAATGTCGTTGTTATGGCTATTTTTACTGGTATCGATGCTGTCCACTTGTTTGACATAAAGCTGCTTTGAATAGAGCGTAACCGCAACAGGAAGGTTTGTTTTTCCTACAAGCGCTAACTGCCAAACATCAGTGCTGCTTTCTGCTGGTATTAGTTCAAAACAAAAGCGTTTGTTGTCAAAACAACCCTCTTGGCTTTCTTCAGTATTTGAAGGGTAATTTTGATTGTTGCCTTGGTCAAGGCGCTGCTTTTCTATTTCGTCCGAATTGTCTGATAGCGGCTGGTCATTCTGTGTGGGTGTAAGTTCATCTGATGTTGCTACCCAAGGTGTGGCTTCCATCAGAAAGACCATCAGATATACCAGCACACATGCCAATAAAACAAATAGTGCCACTCGAAGCCTGAAAAAGCCTCGTGTGGCGGTAATTGGTTTACTGTGCAGCCTGCCCATTTACCGAAGTGTCAACGTGAGCAGCAAAGGCTTTTGCGTTCATAAAGCCTGTGACTCGCGCTTTTTGAAGCTCTTCGCCCTGCTGATTGAAGAACAATATAGTCGGCAAGCCCAATACATTGAATGTATCGAAAATCTCCTGTCGCTCGGGCGTGTTATCGGTTAAATCCATCTGCATCCATACTGTGTTACTAAGCGCAGTAATTACCTTTTCATCAGGAAACGTGTACTTTTCAAATTCCTTACAGGCCACGCACCAGTCTGCGTAAAGATCTACCATCACGGTTTTTCCTTCGCTATTGGCATCACTTATTTTTTGGCGAAGGTCGTTTAAGTCTCTGGCAATAACAAATTCTGGGTGGCTTTGTTTTTCGCCCCACAAACCTGCATTAATACCTGCTTGATGCGTTAAGCCAACACTGCCCATAACGCCCATGGCAACCACAATGGCACGTACTAGCTTCATCTTTGTATTTGGTGAAGCGCGGTTAATGGCCCAGTAGTAACAAAATAAGCCAATGCTTAATCCTGCCCAAAGGAAGTCGGTGTATACACTGTTCCATAGTCGTTCAATAAACACGATGGCTACGGCAAGCATCATAAAACCAAAGGTCACTTTCACCACGTTCATCCAGTTGCCAGCTTTTGGCAGCAGCTTTCCGCCAGTCATGCCAAACAGAATAAGTGGTACACCCATACCTACACTTAACAGGTATAGCGAAATAAAGCCCAGGGTCATATCGCCCGTTTGGGCAATGAACAACAAAATGCCGGTAAGCGGAGCGGTAGTGCATGGCGAGGCGATAAGACCTGACAAAACACCCATGACAAATACACCCACAAAGCTGCCTGGTGTTTGGTTGTTGCTCATATGCGTAAGCTTTTCTTGGTATTTGGCAGGTAACTGAATTTCAAAACCGCCAAAAAGCGCAATGGCTAATGCCACGAACAATACAATAAACACAGCAAGCACTGCGGGGTGTTGCAATGCGGCTTGAAACTGTGCCCCTGCTACTGCAACAACCAGCCCTAGCAATGAATAGGTAATGGCCATGCCTTGAACATAAACAAAGGTGAGCCAAAAGGCATGGGATGTGGTTTTAGGTTTGCCTTGCCCTATAACGATGCCCGACACGATGGGATACATAGGGAAAACACACGGCGTAAACGCAAGGCCCACACCCAATGCGAAAAACAGCGCTAGTGTTAGAGGTAAGTTATCTTTATTAATTAACTGCTCAGCTAAATTGAATTGTTGGCTTGCAACACCTTCCTCTGTGGCGCTGTCAGCGGTAGCTTCACCGTTCGATGCATTTTCTAATGCTTCTAAATAAATGACTTTTATCGTTGGCGGGTAACACAGCCCGGCATCGGCGCAACCTTGATAGCGAATTTTCACGACACCATCTTTTGTCGCGCTTTTCAGCGGAACCGTGATGGCAACGGCGTTATAAAACACTTCCGACTTACCATAAAACTCGTCTTCTATGATTACGCCTTTGGGGTATGTGGGTGTACCAATTTCCGCTTGTTTTGCCACATATTTAAATTGCTTGAGATATAAATAGTAGCCGTCGGCAATGGTAAAACGAATGGTAAGCTCACCGTCTTTTTGTGCGTAATCCAGCATGAACGCTTGATCAACCGGTAAAAACTGAGGCTCATTGGCAAAGGGGTCATTAAACGCCTCGTTAAGCTGTGCCTGTGATGAAAAGCTTAATGTCAGTAACGCAAATGGCAGTAAAAACATAAACCATAAACGTGAATGGCGGTGTTTTGACGTAATGTGGGTAAGAAAAGCGTTGATCATTGTTATTGTCTTTTTAATTAGTGCTTTGTAAATACTGTTGTAGCCATGTGCCATAGCTGTGGCTGGCTTCGGCATTAAGTTCAAGCCATTCTGGTACGTCGTACGGGTGTAACTCGCTCACTTTATCGTAGGCTCCAAGCACGTACTGTGAATTGGTTTTAATAATAAGCTGGCATTCGGTGTCTGTTTGAATGCTGCCTTCCCACGCGTAAACCGACTGCACACCTTTAATGATATTCACACACGCTGCCAGCTTGCTTTCAACTAGCTGCTTGGCAATATCGTGTGCTACCTCTTCGCTTGGTGCAGTGCAAAGCACAACTTTTATGGTCATAGTAAACCCTTTTATTACCTGTTTTAGCGTCATCTGCGCGAGACAAGAGTAGTGACTGACGCGCTGACTTACATAGGCTACGCTGTTGCTAACAAGACCTAAATAACATGACTATTCTTTCATAGCTGCAGTATATCACGGTTGCTGTCGGTCGCTTATGTGCGCCAATTAACCGAAATAGGCGGCACCTTTTCTTGTTATTACGTTCAAAGCCCCTATAACAGGTTATGAATATTTAAGAGAGGAAGCATTTTGCGGTTTTTATTTATCTTGTTTGCCGTATTACCTATTTTAGAAATTGCGCTACTAGTGAATGTGGGTAGCGTTATTGGCGGGTGGAATACCATTGGTTTAGTAATTTTAACGGCGTTTATTGGTGCGTATTTCGTGAAACGCGAAGGTATCAGCACACTGCAAACCGCACAGGCCAAAATGCAGCGTAATGAAGTGCCAGGCAAGGAACTTGTTGAAGGCCTAATGTTGGTTGTGGCGGGTGTATTACTGGTAACGCCAGGCTTTATTACCGACATCATTGGTTTTATGTTTGCACTGCCGGGCTCTAGACACTTGCTTGCTACACAAGTTAGCAAGCATATGAAAATGCGTGTGGTAGCACCGGGTATGGGCGCGGGTTTTGGTTCAGGTGCAGGCTTTGGGCAAGACTTTCACCAAAATAGTCAGCAAAACCCATTCGGGCAAAATCCGTTCAATGCATCGCAGTCTCAAAACGACAATGGCGACGTGTTCGAGGGCGAGTTTACGGATAACACGACAAACGACCCAGATAAGCGACTTAAATAGCCCGCACTTTCTTTGCTTTTCATCTTTTGAAAACTTGAGTCTCGAACACAAGTTTGCCGCCAAAAAGGCAGTTTTAAAGCTGCCTTTTTACGTTTTTCCCCTCAGGCAATTTTTTTTGTTTAACTCACAACAAGTAGCCAAACAAAATTGGTTTTGCGGTAAAAACCAATTTTTTTACATTTTTTTGTTTAAAAACCCTTGAAGTTGTCGGGGTACTACCCCATTTATCCGTGCAGAAAAGAATTTAACTGCTCAGCAATGAGCAACCCAGGCACACAACATTCGGGCAGTCTGAATGTTGGTAATCACACAAACTTGAATAGTGGAATTTTCAGGAGACTTGAAAATGGCAATTCGTCCTTTACACGACCGCGTAATCCTTAAGCGCGCAGAGCAAGAAAGCAAATCTGCAGGCG
>Ga0213840_1002141_pt1 | contig 13048 bp, 10 predicted proteins | sample SWPATP22_FD_160132 | JGI IMG/M metagenome (GOLD analysis project Ga0213840, IMG submission 160132) | Coastal seawater microbial communities from Marineland, Florida, United States - SWPA TP2 #2 | ecosystem: Environmental > Aquatic > Marine > Coastal | place: USA: Florida | collected 2016-08-14 | reverse complement strand
ACTGCGTTGCCATTGAACTGTGTAATTTCACCATTGATCTTGGCATCAAGACCAAACACTTCACTGGTGCCATCACGCGTTGGGCGCGCTTGCGCTAGCGCTAAAATAGCGTCGTTTGCTGCATCTCCCACTAAAAATGGGTTGTAAGCGGGAAGTAATGTACCGCCGCCACAACTTAAAATGTCGTCAGCACTGTTGTATTGAGCAATGTCTCCGTTGTCGCACAATTCGCCATGAGCCGCTGCTGTGTATTGGTAGCGGTTGTAAATCCCCTGAGTGGCTACTTGCTCAGATTCGCTGCGTGAATAAAGTGCGCCAGCTTCCCATTCCCACTCGCCAATATAGCCTAGTAGTGAAGAAACCAAACGTACTGCATTGGTCTCTACTTCAACGGTACGGGGCGCGGCAAAGCGTGCATCATATTGAAAGCCTTCAAGCTCACGGCCCGCCACTGTATCGAAGGGGTCTACGTAAAGGTTATCAAGAATGGCGTTGCGGTCTGCTGCATCAAGTACGTCAAGAGCTTCAACGCCTATCCATGCACCTTCTTCATCGTCAACCTGATTAATGGGAGCAGGTGTAGAAAACGATGTTGACGTGGTGTGCGACGCTAGTAAGTCGGTGCGCCACGTCACGTTTTCGCCTTGGTACGTATAGGTAAAACCACCTGACAATGTTTCTAAAGGCGTTTCAAAATAGTCATCTTCGTTGCCATAATAGGCGCAAATTTCTTCGCCGAACTCAGTAATGGTTAATTCATTAGGGCAGTCAGGTGCAGGCATTTCATTGCCATCTCTAGCGCTATTAAAATAAATGTTTGGCTGGCCTTTCGCTAGATACGAGTAGCTGCTCTCTAAAATTGGATCGCGGGTTTGCGAGAAGTCAGTAGCGCGGATCTCTTTTCTGTCGTAGTAGTCGAAAAACGCCGTTAAGTTACTTCCGTTATCGAAATTCTTACCCCACAGCATTTGCACATTAAACGCACCATGGTCGTTGCTGTTGGTTGTATTTTCGTAGTTAGTTTGAAGCTCTAAGCCTTCATAATCATTTTTCAGAATGTAGTTGATTACACCGGCTACGGCATCTGCACCGTAAATAGCAGATGCGCCGGTTGCTAGAATTTCAACTCGCTCAACGGCAGAAGCAGGAATGCTGTTGATATCGACAAAGTTTTCAGTGCCAGAAGCAAAAGAACTTGCTGCAATGCGTCGTCCGTTAACCAACGTTAGGGTAGACGAAGGGCCAATACCGCGTAACGAGGCCGCTGCTTGCCCAGGTGGAGTAGAGGTAGATGTTGCACCACTTTGTGTAGTGTCAAATGTTCCTACGCCACCGCGTGCTTGCGTTACCGTGCGCATTAATTCTGAAATGGTAGAGGCACCGGTACGTGCAATGTCTTCTGAAGTCAGTACCGTTAGCGGCTGTGAGCCTTCTAGGTTGGCACCGCGAATGTTACTTCCGGTCACTTGTATGCGTTCAACGGTCTCTTCTTCTGTGGCTTCTTGAGCGAATACAGCCCCAGAAATACAAAGAGATAGATAACTTAGCGTGCCAATAGACACACCCATTTTGTGCATTAACGTCGATTTTTTCATTATTATGATCCCATAGCGCGCACGGTCTAATGCCGCTTCTAGCGCAATTCAACACCTGTTGTAGTTTAAGAGTTTGCTGCAGGGCGCAGCGATGCCGCTTCAATGAATTGAAGGGCGAAGGAGCTACTCGTCGAACCACTCCGACAAGTAAAAGTTTTGATAGCGATAGTTGCCTAAATTGGCAGCTTTCTTGATCATCGAATAAACCAGTGTTGTGACGAATTATGCATTTCGTCTGAATCAAATAGCGTTGTCTGGTATTAACTTTACCGTTGACATTAATAACTTGTTAACACTACCGTGGGTAAAAGTCAATCAATTAAGTGTGCTGCTGGTTCAAATGAAAGAAGTCTCTTTTTGTCGAAAAAATATTCGTTTAAACGTAAACTCTAAAATACCGTTTTCTGTGTTTTTGTTTTTTTATCTTTCTGTAATTTCGAGTTTTTCTTTCGCTTCTGCCGATTTGGTGTTGGCCGGTGGCGCGTTGAAAACATGCTCGAGTATGTCGACGAAAAACTGTGCATCGACGATGGATTTTAACAACGCAAAAGCGACTATTTTGTACGAGGTTAATCAAAAGTCGTTAGCGCGATATAAAGCATTGATGGAAATGTACGCAGTAAACAATGATTTTTTATATTCAAAATTACTGCATATAAATTCAAGTTCGGCTGGACTTACAAAAAATGAATTGTTTGATGTATTAAATGACGAAGGGTTTTCAAACGACGATATCCGAGGGCTTTCAGACGCAGAATATTTCATATTGTTAGATGCACTTGAAATGCAGCAATTAAATGAAAACGGCGCGCGTCTTAAAGAAAAGGTATCGCTAACGAGTACAAAAGAAAAAGCATCGGTTGATGTTTACACGGCTTTTATTGACGGTGCTCGAGCGAAACGTGCAGCTAAAGATGCTGCTAATTCAAAAAAGGCTGTAGATAACGCGCTAGATACACCAACAAGAATAGGGATTGTTACTGCTTCATCCCGCGACCCATTTGAAGCTGTCGATTTTTATCTGGGCGTATTTCAACAGCCTGATATAGAAGTAGTGTGGCTTCCTCTTTCTCCTGCTTATCAAAAAGCGGTGTTTGTTGAGAGCATGGGAGGCAACGGCTGCAAACAGCTCGAAGCTTTTAGAGCACAAAACCATTTATACGACAAAGCGCGCCTTTATCCGCAGCGTACCGACATGCAGCGTCAATGGTGTGAAGATAGCAGCGTAGCTATTAATACTTTGTCTAACCTTGACGGCATTTTCTTCAATGGGGGCGATCAAAGTAAAACATTGGCAGCGCTTAGCACGCCAACAGGCCAGCCAACACCGTTCCTTAAAACTCTGCGTTCAATGTGGCGCAACAACCAAATTATTGTAGGCGGTACAAGCGCAGGTACTGCAGTCCAGGCTGGCGGATACGCCAATGGTCGCCCAGTACCAATGTTAACAAGTGGAAACTCAAAAGGCGTGCTGTCTAGTGGGGTATTTTCGGTGCCTCCGGTATCTGAGCGCTGTGAAGATGAAGGTTGTGAACACGGACTTGTCGATAATGCAGTAACCGTTAATCCAACCGGCGGTTTGGGCCTTTTCAACGTCGGTTTACTCGATACCCATTTTTCAGAGCGCGATAGGGAAGTGCGTCTTATTGCAGCGACTGCACAAAGTTTGCAACAGTTTGGTTTTGGTGTTGATGAAACCACGGCATTAGTTGTCGACATGCACGTTAATCAACACAATAACCAACATGGCGCAGAATTTACTGTTGTTGGAAAGTCTGGAGTGTTTATTGTCGACCTTGGTCAGGGGCGTGTGGAAGAGTCAAGAAACGGTGCGGCAGTGAGGAGAGTAGTCGCGGGCTTGGCAAGCTATGTACCAACGGGGGGAACGGGCACGATTGCTGGTGAAAAACTCACAATCGATTTAACGGCCACAAGTGACCAAAATAATACTCAGCACAAACGCAAAAATGAAGATGGCGTTTGGCGAGAGCAATCAATGCGCTTATGTCGCGATGGTATCGATGCAGCGTGGGAGCTAGATGGTACGCAGCATGTATTGAAAAAATCTGCCGATTCGACAGTATTGCGAGGTCATTATTGCGGCTATAGCAATGTGCCGTTTCTCGTTTATGAGCCACAGTAATAAAGCTTTGAAATGAATAGCGGCCTGGCGAGGCCGTTATCGATTGTGTCCGTAGTACACTTCAACACGCATAGCGACCCCAAAAGAGGTGTTAAAATCTTCGTCTCTTAGCCACAGTACAAAAGGTTCAACTTCAAAAAAAAGCCAATCTCTAAGCGTGTTGTTCCGCCATCGTATGCCTGCATATACCTCTTCAATACGATAGTTTGGTCGGCTTAACCCTTCCACCATGGCTCGGCCAACCACGGCGTTATGCGCATCAATAGCATAGAGGTGATTGATTTCATGGCGCCACAGCCAGTCGTTAGTGTCATCTCTGAAATAAAGGCGGTTGTTCTGTCGTATCAGGTGCTTACTGTTTATATCGTATTGAATAGCCAGCCCAACCTCTGCACCTAGTCGGTCTCGTGAGTAGTAATACAGTTCGCTGTCATATAGCGCTGACAATTTATCGGTAAACGCGGTTGCATCGCGATAGCGTGCTCTTACATAAAGCTGATCTCGCCTTCCTGCGCCTACACGAAAAGAATAGTGAGAGTCTTGCTCGGGCCTAAATCGCAACGCAATAGTGGCCTGATCTCGATCGTTATTATCGGTATTTCGGGCAGCACGAATGGTATTGTCTTGTGTTTCATCTTCGTTATCACTTAGTAGCAAATCGACTTTGTCTTCAAGTGCTGGCAGTTTTACGCGAATTCGAAAGCGCACATCCGTGTCGGTAAGCATGCCGTCTCTGGGTTCCCATGCAAACTGAATGCGACCTTCTGCCCTTGCCTTTTCATTATTGAAGCTATGTGCATCGTCAGAGCGAAAAAGACCATCTAACTGGCGTACGGTGAAATCCATCGAGTCAGTAAAGCTACGCTGCCACACATCGAACCATTCATTGTGTTGATGCGAACTTAGAGAAGTCTTTTCAGCTTTGGGTGACGTAATAGCAGTATTGGTGTTTGCAGGAAGCGTGTGCGTGTCTACTCGTGGCTCAGGTGAAATGAGCATCACAGCATAGCAGAGGGTGGAAATGCACGGCACGCTTAATAACTCCCTGTTTAAATTAGACTAGTTGAGCATTAATAACCTATGCTCAGCACCTGATGAAAGCATGGATTGGTGAGCGTGAAAGGTCAATCATTATTCACTGTCACAAATATTCAGGTGAAAGCGGCGCCGTGCAATGGCATACTGTGCTAATAGATGTAAGGGAGAGAAAATTTATGGGTGGTATTAGTATTTGGCAGCTACTGATTATCTTAGTAATCGTAGTGCTACTTTTCGGTACAAAACGTTTGAAAGGAATTGGTACTGATTTAGGCGGCGCCATTAAAGGTTTCAAAAAAGCTGTTAATGAAGAAGAGAAAGACGCTGACTTTGAACAGAAAAAGCAAGTAGAAGAGAAATCTACCGCTGATACTGTTTCAACAAAAACGCAGAGTGACGTTAAAGAAAATTCCTAATGTTCGATATTGGCTTTTGGGAGCTATTGGTCATTGGCGTTCTGGCACTACTTATATTAGGGCCAGAAAGACTGCCAGGAGCAATGCGCTCTACCATTAACACAGTTCGCAGCGTGCGCAATGTAGCAACCGGCTTTAAGCAAGAAGTTGAGCATCAATTGCGCGTGCATGAGCTACATGAAAACTTGAAAAAAGCCGAGCAGCAAGGGCTTAAAGATCTTTCACCTGAACTTGAACAAAGCGTCGACGAATTAAAAAAAGCGGCCGAATCTGTTCAAGAACCCTATAAAAAACAATAGATGTCTGACGCTAACAATTTAATATCTCACCTTATCGAGCTTCGCAGCCGCATACTAAAAGCATTATTAAGTGTGCTTATTGTGTTCTTATGCCTCGCAGCATTCGCTCAAGACTTGTATCAGCTGCTAGCAAGACCGCTGTTAGAGGCATTGCCAGAAAATGCCAGCATGATTGCCACTGATGTGGCTTCGCCCTTTTTTGCACCGTTTAAGCTTACGCTGGTTTTGTCATTTTTTATCGCCATACCTTATGTGCTGTATCAGGTGTGGGGATTTGTAGCGCCGGGTCTATACCGCAACGAAAAACGTTTGGTTGCACCCTTACTGCTGTCTAGTACGTTGCTGTTCTATGCAGGCATGGCGTTTGCCTACTTTGTGGTATTCCCCATTGCTTTTGCTTTTTTTACCAGCGTTGCGCCGGAAGGGGTGACGGTAAGTACCGATATATCGAGCTATCTTAATTTTGTTCTGAAACTGTTTTTTGCTTTTGGGGTCTCATTCGAGATACCTATTGCCATTATTCTTATGTGTTGGACCGGAGTGACAGACGCAAAGTCACTACGAGCAAAGCGTCCTTATGTTGTTGTAGGGGCATTTGTGGTTGGCATGTTGCTAACTCCGCCTGATGTTATTTCACAAACCCTATTGGCTATTCCGATGTGGTTGTTGTTTGAAATAGGCGTCATTATTGGCGGTCTTTACGCAAAGCGCTCAGAACGTGCTGAAGAAGAGCAGTCTGAAAGCTCCGATAACACATAACAGCTATAACAAAGGATTTAAAATGAATAAACGCGCTGTTTCTCTTATTGCCCTAATTTGCGCCTTTAGCGCAGTGCCTAGTCAGGCTGAAACTGTTGCAGAAGCAATTGAAAAGTGTCGTAACACCGACAATAGCCTTAAGCGTCTTGTGTGCTATGACAACGTTGCTAAGTCGGTACGTCAATACGATGGTGCGAACAACGAACTAAGCCAATTACCAGCATTAACCGTGAAGCGTCCAGCTACACCGGCTTCGGCACAAGCTGCTCAGCCAGCAGCACGTGCAAAAGCGCCGGAAAATGAATTCGGTTTAGAACATAAGCGCGATCTCACAAAAGAGGCTACCGAGCTTCAAGTTACAATCGCAGAAAAATCAAAAACGGCGCGTGGTAAGCACAAACTTACCTTTAGCGATGGTTCAGTATGGCAACAAACTGACGAAACCTACTTAAAGTTTGAAGTTGGGCAGCCAGTTACCGTTGAGAGAGGCCTATTAGGCGCGTTTTATTTAAGCGTTGAAGGCTTAAATAAGCGCATGAAAGTAAAGCGCTTAAAGTAAATGGCGTGGTTTGACGCTGGCGTTAACCTTCTTGATAGTCGGTTTGACGCCAACGACATTATTACTCGTGCTCAGCAGGCTGGTGTTAATAAGCTTTGTATTATCACCACGCACCCCAATGAGTGGAAGCGGGCGATTGCGCTACATCAAGCATTTCCTGAAACGTGCTGCTTTACCATTGGCGTTCATCCTCACAACGCAAAAGACGTGGTGCCCGAGCATTATGATATGTTACGAGAAATGGCAACACAGCCCGGCTGCGTGGCCATTGGTGAATGCGGGTTAGACTTCAATCGAAACTTTTCTGCACCAGAAGTGCAGCTTGTGGTGTTCGAAGCGCAGTTAAAGATAGCCAGTGAGCTAGGGTTGCCGGTATATCTTCATGAACGTGACGCGTTTGAGCAGCAGCTTTCATTGTTGAAGCGTTATATGCCGTTGCTAAAAGGCGGCATTGCGCATTGTTTTACCGGTACAAAAGCGCAATTAGAAAGTTATGTGGCGCTAGGCTTGTATATTGGCGTAACAGGTTGGGTGTGCGATGAAAAGCGTGGTGGGGATTTACGTGAAGCGGTACACAGTATCCCAATTGACAAATTGGTACTAGAGACCGATGCTCCTTATTTGTTTCCCAAAACGTTGAGGCCGCGCAAACGCAATAATGAACCTGCGTTTCTTCCCCATATTGGACAGTACCTTAGTGAGCATTTAGGCAAAAGCGCGGAAACCTTACGCGAGAGTAGCTATGCTAATACATGTAAGCTGTTTTCATTAGGCGAGTAAAAGCATAAATGCCAATAAACTCAAAAGTATTGCGAAGCTACGATGCTGGATTGATTTTGGTTACCGTTGTTGCGGTGACATCATTTATTTTGCTTTCTCTTAGCCTTCGACCCCAGCAAAGTGTTACGCCGCAATATACGCAGTTAATGTATGCCATAGAAGACGGTGAGTCTCTCTCATTTAACAACATTATCAACCTCCCAAGTGACAAGTGGTCACCGGTTACAGCACCAATTAACTTGGGTATGAATACCCGGGTGCACTGGTTTTCGTTTGTGATCCCTCCCACGCAAAGTGCAAAAAACAATTTTCTACTGCATATCGATTATCCGCTTTTAGATCATCTTGATGTAGGTATTTTTAGTCGTATCGGAAGCACGCCAATTGCTCAATACTCAGCAGGTGATGCGCAACCTCTATCGCAGCGCGCTATTGTCCATACCAAGCCGTTGTTTCCTTTGCCCGCGAGTGCAGAGTCGCAGCGAGTTATCGTGCGCGTGCAAACCTCGGGCACCGTTAGACTGCCTATTCGTATCTGGGAAGAACGGGATTTTCTTAGCTACAGCACAACGCGCAATTTAGCGCTGGGGTTATTTTTTGGTGTGTTAGTGGCAATGGGGGTAAGTAATGCGTTTCTAACCGTTACGTCACGCAGTGCGTCATTCATGTTTTATTCTGGCTACGTGCTTTGCTTAGCGCTAACACTGGCTACGCTACACGGCTTTGGGTTTACTTATTTGTGGACCAGTCATATCTGGTTTCAAAGTAAGGCGATTATTGTTTTTGCCAATGCCACTATCATGTTCGCCACACTGTTTACTCGCAGCTTGTTGCCCATTAAAGAGTACAGTGTGCTATTAGACAGAATAACGCTAGGTGTAAGCGGGCTTTGCGCGTTAAGTATCGTGCTTGGTTTATTCTTGCCCTATTACTTCATGATAAAAGCATACCTTCTGATATTAAGCGTTATTGTTATTTACACACTAGGGGTGGGGATATGGTTATCGCTTAAGGGGGTTGTCGTTGCACGCTACTTTACCATCGCATGGGCGTTTTTACTGATAAGTGGGCTCAGTGCTAGCCTTGATAATGTAAACTTAATAGAGCTGCCTATTTCATCAAATAATTTATTGATTATAGGTGGCGCAGTTGAAACGCTGATATTGGCGCTCATTCTTTCAATAAGTTACAGCCACAGTCGTGACGACTTAATTGATGCACAGCAGTTTGCATTAGAGCAAGAAAAGCAGGCCAATATTGCAAAGGAAGATTTACTTAGTGTGCAGAAGCGCTATCAAGACGACCTTGAATACAAAGTGGAAGAGCGTACCTTGGAGCTAGAAGTTACCCTTCGAGAACTTTCCGAAGTTAATCAGGAGCTAGAGCGACTTAACGCCATAGACCCGCTTACGGGTGTGCACAATCGCAGGCATTTTGATAAGCGCCTGCGTAATGAAGGGCGACGAAGCCGCAGAGAACAGACGCCATTGTCGTTGGCGATTATTGATGTTGATTACTTTAAGCAAATAAACGACAAATACGGCCACGATGGTGGTGATGCGTGTTTAATTCACGTCACTAAAGTATTTCAAAAGCTCATTCAGCGCCCAACGGATGATTTATGCCGTATAGGTGGTGAAGAGTTTGCCATTATTCTGCCAAATACCGACTTAGATGGTGCATATCACGTTGCCGAGAGTATGCGAACTGCGCTCGAGCAAGCGCCAATGACGTATGACAGTGAGACTATTGAGCTTACTGTGAGTGTTGGCGTCTCTACCACCATTATAGAAAGTGAAGAACATTCACAAGCACTGTTCCGCCATGCTGATGAGTTGCTATACCAAGCAAAGGCAGCGGGACGCAATACTGTTATTCATCAACACTTACAGGACAAATCATGACGTCTTCTTCTTTTCCTCTTCGCAGAATGCGCCGCCTTCGTGCAAAAGACGCCTTACGTGGCTTGGTGGCTGAGCACGCGCTGACTACCGATGATTTGATTTACCCGGTTTTTGTACTGCCAGGTGAAAATGCCCGCGAGGCCGTGCCTTCGATGCCTGGTATCGAGCGTCTGTCTATTGATTTGCTTATTCAAGAAGCTGCGCGTTGGGTTGAGTTAGGTATTCGTACATTTGCGCTATTTCCTGTTACCCCTATGTCTCTAAAGTCAGATTGCGCAAGCGAGGCTTTTAACCCTGATGGGGTAGCACAACAGGCTATGCGTGCAATGAAAAAGGCGTATCCTGAGGTTATGCTGATGTCCGATATTGCACTTGATCCATTTACATCACATGGTCAAGACGGCCTTATCGACAACGACGGTTATGTGATGAACGACGAAACGGTAGACGTGCTTATCAAGCAAGCTTTGTCTCACGCTGAAGCAGGTGCTGATATTGTGGCGCCCTCAGACATGATGGATGGACGTATAGGAAGTATTCGTAAGGCCCTTGAGGACGCTGGTCACGTTAATACGTGCATTATGGCCTACTCGGCAAAATACGCATCGGCGTATTATGGCCCGTTTAGGGATGCGGTCGGTTCTGCAGCCAATATAAAAGGCGGCAACAAAAAAACGTATCAAATGGACCCTGCTAATACCGATGAGGCACTTCACGAAATTGCGCTTGATATTGACGAAGGTGCAGATATGGTAATGGTGAAGCCAGGTATGCCGTATCTTGACGTAGTACGACGCTGCAAAGAAACGTTTAAAGTGCCTACCTTTGCCTATCAAGTAAGTGGTGAATACGCCATGCATCAGGCCGCGTTTGCCAATGGTTGGCTTAATGAAGATGCAGTAGTTTTAGAGTCGCTGCTCGCGTTTAAACGCGCAGGGGCAGACGGTATTTTAACGTATTTTGCCCCTAAGGCTGCTGAACTTCTTCAAAAACAAAAATAGCCTCCAAGAGGCTATTTACATACTAACTCGCATCCAGCTTTGTGCTGTAACCAGCACTCGTTGGCAAGTTCAGCGTTAATGAGTGGGTGCGACTTAAGCCAACCTTCTGGAAACGTCAGCGTCCAACTATCGTCTTCGCACAACAATGATACTTCTGGTATGTGCTTGTTTTGGCGTCTAAGGCAAAGCACAACCGCAATACGCAGTATTCTCAGTAATCCCTTTAGCATTGGGCGGTAGTCTTCATGATATTTGTCGAACACATCCGCCGTTATACCTAGCCTGTGTTGCGCCACCAAGTCGCGTATGGCAGCGCGCTGTAGGCGTGTAAAACCTGGTAAGTCGATATGGCTAAGAATATATTCACCGTGCTCGTGGTGCTTCTTGTATTCAATATGCAGCCCAATTTCGTGTAGCTGAGCTGCGGCGCCCAATATGGTTTCTGTGTCTAAATGGCAGATATTGCGCTGTGCGCACAGCTGATGGCATAGCCCAAGTGCTGTGTGACTTACAGCATTCGCGTGGCTGTTATCAATATGGTAGCGCTGTTTTGCTTGGTTTAACGTTTGTTGACGTCGGTCGTTATCGGTCACGTTATCAAGCATGCCGTATATAAGACCCTCACGAAGCGCACCACCTGAAATATTCATGTGTTTAATTTGAAGTGCTTCGAATAAGCAAATTAAGATGGCGAGGCCCGATGGGAAAATCGCTTTGCGGTTGTCTTCAAGGCCGTCAATATCCAGTTTGTCGATATTGCCGCAGTCGATACACTGTCGCTGAAGGTGATATAGGTAATCTAGGCGAATAGCGTCGCTAATACCTTGTGCAACCAATATTTCAGTAATAGCCTGAGGCGTACCTGACGCGCCTAAACAGTTCTCCCAATCGAAGCATAAAAAAGTATCAGCCACGTCTTTGATAAGCGTGTGAGCCGCCTTTTTTGCATTATCGAAGTTAGCTTGTGTTATTTCGCCGCCTTCAAAATAACGCTCCATAAAGGTAACGCATCCCATATCTAAGCTTTTTAGATGAATAGGCTGCATATCATTACCAATAATGATTTCTGTACTGGCTCCGCCAATATCAATCACCAAGCTGTTACCTTGGTTTGCCGACGTATATGCCACACCCAAATAAATTTGGCGTGCTTCTTCTTCACCGCTTATCACGTTTAGCTTGTGGTTAAGAATGCTTTCAGCTTTTTGGATGAACTCGTGGGCATTAGTCGCCAGGCGAAGTGTGGCAGTGGCTACAATTTTAATGTTCGAAGGGGGGATATCTTGTAAGCGTTCCGAGAATACTTGCAGGCACTGCCAACCGCGTTCCATGCTTTGTGCATCAAGTGCGAAGTGCTCGTCTAATCCTGCGGCCAATCGCACTTTTTGTTTTATCTTCCCGATAATCTGCACACTTCCGTTTACCACATGCACAATAACCATGTGAAAACTGTTTGAGCCCAAGTCGATGGCGGCGTAATACTCGCCATAGGTTTGCGCGTCGTGCTGTAATTCTGCCTGCATATACTCTCGTTCTTGCTGTGTATCGTTATGCTTTATTATTGCGCTACGTTTTGTACGCTATTCTTATTCGCTATGGCATTACGCCCTGTTATTTCGGTTTTGGGGCTTGCCTCGGCCTCTACCATTACCGCGACGTGAAGAGTTACGGTTGTTAGGGGCACGTCGTCTGCGAGGCTTCGGCGGCGTTACGTCTTCAAGCAGGGCACTGCGATCGTAGTCGGTCACAGGGATCGCTTGCTGAATATATTGTTCAATTGCCGGAAGATTAAGCGCGTATTTTTCACAAGCAAAACTAATTGCAATACCGCTTTGCCCCGCACGACCAGTACGACCAATTCGGTGAACATAGTCTTCTGCATCATCAGGTAAGTCGTAGTTAAACACGTGGGTCACAGCATCAATATGCAGACCGCGAGCCGCTACGTCAGTAGCCACTAATATGTCTGAATTACCTTTGGTAAAGTCTTCCAATATGCTTAGGCGCTTTTTCTGAGGCACATCGCCGCTGAGCAAGCCTACGCGATGTCCATCAGCAGTTAGCCAGTCAGTAACTTTCTCGCAGCTGTTTTTGGTGTTCGCAAAAACAATCGCTTTTTCTGGCCATTCTTCTTCAAGTAGCGTTAATAGAAGCAACATTTTATCGTCGTCAGACGGATAGAAAAGCTCTTGCGTTACGCGCGTCGCCGTTGTTTGCTCAGGTGCAACCTGAACATGGGTTGGATTATTCATGTGCTCGTAAGCGAGTTCTTGAACGCGATAGCTCAAGGTGGCCGAGAACAACATGCTTAAACGCTCTGCGGCTGGTGGCATACGGCGGAACAAGAAGCGGATATCCTTTATAAAGCCCAAATCGAACATGCGGTCGGCTTCATCAAGTACGGCAACCTGAATATTCTTCAGGGTAAACACGTTCTGCTTGTAGTAATCCAGAATGCGTCCTGTCGTACCAATAATAATATCTACACCTTCTTCTAACGTTTCCCGTTGACTTTGGTAACCTTCGCCCCCATAAATCAAACCAAGCGTTAAAC
>Ga0213840_1002140_pt1 | contig 13055 bp, 10 predicted proteins | sample SWPATP22_FD_160132 | JGI IMG/M metagenome (GOLD analysis project Ga0213840, IMG submission 160132) | Coastal seawater microbial communities from Marineland, Florida, United States - SWPA TP2 #2 | ecosystem: Environmental > Aquatic > Marine > Coastal | place: USA: Florida | collected 2016-08-14 | reverse complement strand
GCTTGAGGACGGCCAGCGCATCGAAGTGCCGCTTTTTGCCGCTCATTCTCAGGCTGATGTAACAACACCTATATCGGGTATTGAAACCCTGATGCAAAATAGTAACGGCAATAATACGTTTTTTGTCATTGATGAGTCGTATAACCTTTGTCACGCGGATGTGGTGGTGAACACCTCTCTACTAAAAGCAATGAATTTTAATGCCTCAATGGTAAATGAGCAGGAAGCATGCGCAGTACCTCAGGCAAACCCGTTGTTTTCAACAATGGCGTTAATGCTGCGTGAGTATGTAAAGCAGTTTTAGTAAGCCATTAATTAAAAACAACGGATTGGCGCTTGCACCTTGCTTTACTGAGTAATTCGCAAGCGTTATGCTATGACTATGAAACGTGCACAGTTTAATCAAAGCCAATACAGAGTTTGTCGAAAAACTAGCTGTTTAACGACGTGGCTTGTGTGCACGTTTTTATTGTTAAACCTCTTTCAAAGTGCATTTATAAATACTGCCAGCGCTCATACCCATACCGTTTCAGCTGCACCTGAAAAAGCAGGCAGCAAAACAATGCATAAAACGGTTACTACTGAGGCCAAGCAACAGCACCATGCTCAACAAATGACAGGCTCTCATTGCCAACAAAACACGGCAAGCGGGCAATCCGAATTAACGCAGCAACACACAGAGCACTACCAGAGCGTGTTTACAATTAATAAAAGTGATGTTGCCAAAGCCCATATTAAAGCTAACGTTGATAATACATCACCCTGCTGTGGCGACGATTGCCAATGCCCTTCGCAGCATTGCTTTGGCAGCAGCATCGCCTTACTTCATCCTGAGCTTCAAGCACCAGTTTCACCAGAGCTATCCTTCGCCTCTACAGCGTTAGTTGGTGCTCGCATCTATATTGCCTTTAATCAATATCGACCTCCCAAACGACTAATCACAGTATAAGTCCGTCTAAACGTCACTTAGATTAACTATCCATCGGCCCCCTTCTTTTAGGCTGGGTACTGGTAAGTGTCTGTGATGTTTTATGTCTTAACCTTGATGCTGCATAAGGTACAGTGGCATCACGGCCAATGAGTAAAAGTATGAAATCTACACGCATTACGGTTATGCATTGCTACCACTTGTTCATACAAAAAAGTGGTGTGTTGTGTACGTCGATTATGAGTCTTACAGCCATGATGGTGCTGTCTTTCCCGCTTTATGCCTCTTCGCTGTCACTGCAGCAGGCGCAGCAGCTTGCCATTGCAAACGACCCAATGCTAAAGCGCTATCATTTTCAAAAAGACGCCTTCAAAAGAGAAGGGAAGGCTGCAGAATATTGGGATAACCCCAAGCTTGCCACATCAATTCAAAACGTACCTACTGACGGGTTTAGGTTTAATCAAGAGCCTATGACCCAGGTAAAAGTAGGCATAAAGCAAACATTACCAAGAGGTGATGAAAACACTTACGTGAAGCAAAAATTTGAGGCCATGAGTAACGCTGTGTCGATGGCAAGTGCTTCGCGAAAAGCATGGCTAATAAAGCAAGTAGGTGAGGATTGGCTAAATTGGTACTTCTCAACTGAAAGATTGCGTTTACTTGAGAAAGAGCGCCAGCTGTTAACGCAGTTACTTGATTTTACCGAATCTCGATATGGCCAAGCCTTTGGTGATGCGCAGCAGCAGGATATTTTACAAGTACGTTTGGCGTTACTGACGTTAGACGATAAATTCACATCAGCGTATCAGCAGCAACAAGAAGCACGTGCTGCACTGTCGCAGTGGTTTGGTGTACCGCTTGATGACGGTATTGAACCAGCGCAAAGTAATGAACTCACCCATTTGCTTTTAAGTTATGACACCACCGTAGAAGCCCTAGTGAATGCAGTGGCACAACAAGAACCTTTTAGCTTATTGCAAACACACCCAGAGGCACTTCAAATTAAGCAGGCGTCGAATGCAGATACTGCAGAACTAAACATTGCACGAGAGCAAACCAAGTCACAGTGGGCTATAGAGGCAAGCTACGGCTATCGACAAGATGATGAAATGGGAATGAGCCGTGCCGATTTCGTGTCTTTCGGTGTTCAAGTTGATTTACCGTTTTTTACTAAGCCAAAGCAAGACGAACGTATTGGTGCAGCGGCAGCACGCCTAAATGCCAGAAAAACCGATTTTCGTTTGAAAGTGAATGAGTTGGCGGCACAAGCCGAAGTACTCAAATATAGACTTTCATCACTTTCAGAGCGAAGAGCGCTGTATAGCGCAGGGCTTATTGATGAGGTTGCCCAGTTAGCGCAAAGCCTTTTGGCGGCGTACACCACAGACAACGGCAATTTTACTGATGTGATAAATGCCAATATTCAACAAGTAAAAGTAGAAGAAGAGTTGCTTCGCATTGAAGTTGAAAAAGCGAAAACCTTAAATTCACTTGCGTATTTATACTTACCTTCTGCACCTGCATTCGCAAGCAAGAAACCGTGATAAAAGGCTAAAAAATGACAACAAAAAACACAGTTCATGGTCCTGAAACAGGCAGAGGAGAAAATAGCGTGAATACACCTAGTTCATCTGGGATAAAACTGCTTGCTACCGGCCTTTTGCTTGGCGCGTTTGGAAGTTCAATACTGTGGTGGATAATTGATTCACCGTCACAAGAGTCTTCTGACTCAAAAGCAGAGCCTCTATATTGGGTGGCACCTATGGATGACAGCTACCGACGAGATAAACCAGGAAAATCACCTATGGGAATGGACTTAGTACCGGTTTATGAAGAAAGCGCAATGTCGGATAACAAGCACAGCGCAATGATGTCTCCTGGTACGATAATGATTGCGCCTAACGTCCAGCAAAATATGGGTGTTAGGACTCAAAAAGTTCAGGTTGGCTATCTAAATAACACCATAACTGCCGTAGGTTCGGTGGCTTATGATGAGGACAGTATTGTGCATATTCACCCTCGAGTGGAGGGCTGGATAGATACGCTGTTTATTAAGGCGCAAGGTGAAGAAGTAAAGCAAGGTCAGCCTCTCTACACCTTATATTCCCCTGAGTTGGTAAGCGCACAAGAAGAGTTTTTGTTAGCGCTTCGACGTAACGATAAACGTCTGCTCGCTGGTGCTAAAGCGCGCCTTGCCTCGCTGAATTTATCTAACGTTTTTATTGAAGCACTAGCAAAATCGCAGACGGTGTCTCAAACGGTGACTTTCTATGCTCCGCAAGATGGTGTGGTAGAGGCACTTACAATCAGAGAAGGTTTTTTTGTTAAGCCTGGCACAACCATTATGAGTATCGCGCAGCTTGATAATGTGTGGGTGATTGCTGATATTCCAGAAAAGTTTACAGCTCGTATTGAGCTACACAATAAGGTAAAAGTTTCATTAGGTTTTGCACCCGATAAAACATGGCAGAGCCATATTGATTACATTTACCCCTCACTCGACGCAGTAACCCGAACGCTAAAAGTGCGTGTGCCGTTAAGCAATGAAAACACCGTGTTGAAACCTAATATGTTCGCAAACGTCGTTGTTGTGCCAGCACAAGAGCAGCCGTCCTTATTAGTGCCTAAAAGCGCAGTCATTCGCACTGCACTTGGTGCTCGCGTGGTACTTTCTGACAATGCAGGTCACTTTAAATCTGTCGCCGTGAAGTTAGGCAATTTTGATGATCGTTTCGTTGAGGTGATTGACGGGTTGTTACCCGATGATGAAGTAGTGGTATCAGCACAGTTTCTCATCGATTCTGAGTCATCAAAAAACAGTGATTTGATGCGTATGTCTGAACCCGATAATCAGGCTACAACGACAGGTAAAATTATTGCGCTGCCGAATGCAGCCGAAGAGGATGCAACTGCAGCCTCTAATAAACCTGCGATGCTCACTATTAGCCGAGGACCTATTGAAAAATGGGGTAGAGGACCGGCTACAATGACGTTTGCTCTGTCGCCTCATATTGATTTATCGCGCTTTCGCGAGGGCGACGACATTGTATTTACTTTTGTCACTGGCGATGAGTTCACCGTTGTGGAATTAAAGCACGCAAAAGCAGGCATGACGCCAAGCCATGAACATGAGTCTATGAAAAAACATAGCCATGGGAAACACAACCACGAAAAGCACACCGAAGACATGGAGCACATGAGCCATGATTGAGTCAGTCATTAAATGGTCGGTGCAAAATCGGGTTGTTGTATTGCTGTTGGCCATTGTTTTGTTTGTTGGCGGTATTTGGTCTGTAAAGCAAACGCCAATCGACGCCATTCCCGACTTATCTGATGTGCAAGTTATTGTAAAAGTAAACTACCCCGGACAAGCGCCGCAGGTTGTCGAAGACCAAGTCACGTTCCCGCTTACCTCTGCGCTTATGTCGGTGCCAGGTGCACAAACCGTTCGAGGATATTCATTTTTTGGTGATGCCTATGTGTACGTCATTTTTGACGACGATACAGACATTTATTGGGCAAGAAGCCGCGTGCTCGAATACCTTAGTCAGATTGCACCGCAGCTCCCTGAAGGTGTTACACCGCAGTTAGGGCCTGATGCAACCGGCGTGGGCTGGGTGTACATATACGCCTTAGAAAGTACGAGTAATAGCAATAAATCACTGAATAACGGTGAACTTCGCGCATTGCAAGACTGGTTCTTGAAGTACGAGCTCCAGTCGGTTGAAGGTGTATCTGAAGTGGCAAGTGTAGGCGGCATGGTGAAGCAGTACCAGGTGGAGCTTGACCCTGAAAAGCTGAAAGTGTTTGGACTGTTGCCATCACAGATTGAAACGGCACTTGAGCGTGGCAATCGCGCTACTGGCGCCTCGGTTATAGAAATGGCCGAAGCCGAATATATGGTTACTGCAGAAAACTATATTCAGCGTGTGGAAGATATCGAAAGATTGCCCACTGGTGTGCTAAAAAATGGTGTGAGTATTAACATTGGCGATGTTGCGAGTGTTACTGAGAGTCCGTTAATGCGACGTGGTGTTGCTGAACTTAACGGTAAGGGTGAAACCGTTGGCGGTATTGTTGTTATGCGCTACGGTGAAAATGCAAAAGCTACAATTGATGCAGTAAAAGCCAAACTGCAGACATTACAGTCAAGCTTGCCAGATGGCGTTTCTATTGTACCTGTGTACGACCGCTCAACGCTGATTAACAACGCAGTAAACACGCTTTTCGATAAGCTAATTGAAGAGCTCATTGTTGTTGCTGTAGTTTGTGTCGCTTTTTTGTTTCATTTTCGCTCATCACTTGTCGCCATGGTAAGCCTTCCAATAGGCATTTTAGCTGCGTTTATCGTGATGAAAGTTCAAGGTCTTAACGCGAATATTATGTCGCTTGGAGGAATAGCCATTGCCATTGGTGCGATGGTGGATGGCGCTATAGTGGTAGTGGAGAACCTGCACAAACACCTCTATCAACTGAGTCGCACGCAAACAACGCCTATCACCTCTCGCCAACGTTGGAATTTAGTGGTGCAATCAAGTGCGGAAGTTGGGCCTGCACTGTTTTTCTCACTACTCATTATTACCGTCTCTTTTATACCTGTTTTCGCATTAGAGGCACAGGAAGGAAGGTTATTTGCACCACTGGCTTACACTAAAACTTATGCAATGGCGGCCGCGGCAGCACTGGCCGTAACACTTGTTCCAGTGTTAGCAGGATACTTAGTGAAAGGTCGAATACGGCCAGAGCATCAAAACCCGCTCAACAGAGGTATTGCTGCACTGTACAGGCCAGTATTAACGCGTGTACTACATTATCCGAAATTTACTGTTGGGGCGGCTGCACTGTTGTTTATGTCTAGCTACTGGCCTTTAAGTCAGTTGGGGAGTGAGTTTATGCCAGAACTGGACGAGGGTGACTTAATGTACATGCCAACCACTTACCCAAGCATTTCCATAGGTAAAGCAAGGGAGCTGTTGCAGCAAACCGACAAGCTGATTGCCAGCGTTCCAGAGGTAGAAAGCGTATTTGGCAAAGTAGGCCGAGCTGATACAGCAACAGATCCCGCTCCACTAACTATGATCGAAACTTTCATTCAGCTTAAGCCCAAGACGCAATGGCGTGAGGGTATGACAACAGAAAAACTGAAAGAAGAATTCAACAAGCTTGTTACATTTCCTGGTGTTACCAATGCGTGGGTTATGCCCATTAAAACGCGCATTGATATGTTAGCAACAGGGATAAAGACACCTGTGGGAATTAAGATAGCAGGGCCAAATCTAGCAGGGATTGAATTGATTGGAAAAGACATAGAAGCGCTGCTTGAAAATGTAGAAAACACCGCCTCTGTGTATGCTGAACGTGTGGTGGGCGGACGCTATATCAATGTTAATGTGGACCGTACTAAGGTTATGCAATACGGTTTAGATATCCATACTTTGCACAACATCATAGGCACGGCCGTGGGTGGCAAAGTCGTCACACAATCCATTGAAGGGCGAGAGCGCTTCCCCGTAAGCATTCGGTTTCCTGAGCAATATCGAAACTCTCCTGAAGCATTGTCTGAACTGCCCTTAGTAACGCCAAATGGCGTGCATATTACATTGTCAGACGTGGCCACCATTGGCATAGAGCAAGGGCCTGCGGGTATTAAAAGCGAAAACGCACGATTAAATGGCTGGGTATACATTGATGTAGAGGCTGATGGTGTGAACGGAATTGATGTAGGAGGTTATGTCGAGCAAGCTAAAGCGTATTTAAATGAGCATCTAGACCTACCTGCTGGATATTCTCTTACGTGGGCGGGTCAGTTTACCTATCTAGAGCGGGCGCAAGCAAAGCTCAAAGTCGTTATTCCCATAACACTCGCCATAATATGCCTTCTGCTCTACATGGCATTTAATAGGCTTCGCGACGTTGCCATAATATTAATCACTGTTCCATTAGCGCTAGTAGGTAGCGTGTGGCTGCTTTTTGCACTGGACTTTAATTTGTCTGTGGCGGTAGGTGTTGGCTTTATCGCACTGGCAGGTGTAGCCGTAGAGATAGGCGTCATAATGCTAGTGTATTTAAATCAGTGTGTATCAGGCTCGCTATCGCATGAAAGCGTCAAACTAGCCATACTAGATGCAGCAACAGCGCGTCTGCGCCCCGTCATGATGACTTCGTTATCTATTATCGTTGGGCTGCTGCCAGTGCTTTACGCGACAGGTGCTGGCAGTGAAGTGATGCGACGAATAGCGGCGCCTATGGTGGGAGGAATGGCAAGTGCACTGCTGCTTACGCTGTTTGTGTTACCGGCCGTGTTTTTATTAACACAAAAGCCCAAGGTTTAGTTAGGGTAATAAAAAACGCGGCGTTAGCATGTGCTAAAACGTCGCGTTTTCTCGTAACGTCGCTCAAGTATTGTATGCAATACAGCAGAGTTAGTTCGCGGCTGCGTAGTCTTCTACCTGTTGCCATACGCGTAACAAGTTACCGCTTAATATTTTCTCAATGTCGCTTTGGCTATAGTTTCTGTCTAACAAACCTTGTACCAAATTTGGGAAACTCGCCACATCTTTAAGCCCAATGGGCAGTGAATCACCCACGCCATCATAGTCAGAGCCAATGCCAACGTGCTCAACACCCACTAATGACACAACATGATCAATATGATCTAGCACCTCATCAAGTGTCGAGTAGGGGTAAGGAACCTTTTTGCGATATTCTTCTTCGAAGTTCTCAAGTTTGGGGCTATCTTCACCTTCTTTTTTAATTAATGCCTTTCTTGCATTAGTCAGCCCTGTACGCCACTGTCCGGCTTTTTTCGTTACAAAGCTCGACCCAAAGTTAATCATTATAACGCCGCCATTCTCGCCTAACTTTTTAATCATGTCGTCGTCCATATTGCGCTCGAAACCTGGCGTAAAGCGACGCAGGGAAGAATGCGAAGCAATCACAGGTACCTGTGTGAGCTCAATGACTTGATAAAAAGCGTCGTCAGACACGTGTGAAATGTCTAGCATAATGCCAATGTTGTTCATTTCACTTACTAAGCGTTTACCGAAGGGGCTAAGTCCTTTCCACTTTCGGCGTAAGTCGTATGAAGAATCTGAAATATGGTTAGCTTGACTGTGCGCTAGTGTAATGTAGCGAATACCACGGTCGTAAAATGCCGATAAGTTGGCTAAGTCACCTTGAATCGGCGAACCATTTTCCATACCTAATGGCAGCGAAATAATGCCCTTTTCAAAGTGTGTTTTAACATCGCTAGGGCTTTTCGCTATCGCGAATTTGTCAGGGGCTCTTGCTACTATGGCTTCTACAGAGTCAATCAGTTCATGCGCGAGTTGTGTCGACTCTGGTGAGTTATCAAGGCTTGCAGGCACGTAAATACTCATAAAAGGCGCATTTAACCCGCCTTTTACAGCTCGAGGGTAATCAAAGTCACCGCCCTCTGTTGCCTTAGTTACGTCAACCCACTTCTCTTTAACGCGATACGGTACATCTATGTGCCCATCTATAATAATGGCTTTTTGGGCAATATCGATGGCTTGTTGTGACGCCGAATACGCTTCCTTGTCAGCTGCTATACTCTGTGTACTCAGCAGCGATGCGATTGCTAGCGAACATAGCGAGAATGGGAAATGCCTTTTCATCGTACTTATCCTTACCTAATTTGACGTAATACTGAACCGCTAAAACCCAAGAGACTAATGCATATTGTTGCTTGTCACAATGGAAAACGAAGGAGACAGAGCAGGCTTGCTTGTTCGATAAGTGAGCAGGTGGTGGGTGCCTTGTGCAATTTTGATTAAATTTAAAGCGTTTGTGGTCGTTTACTTCAAGTTTACATTGCAATAAAAATTTAAAACTTGTTATGGTCTAGTTTGCGTGACTTCATAGCACGAATGCGTAATACTCCTGTGCGCTCTGCCTACAAAGAGATGACAAAGATGCATCCGCAGAGCCTAGATAAATTTTCAATGATATCCGTCCTTCTCGCAAATTTTACGGGTATCGCAATAAACAAGTATGAGAAATAAATATGGCTATTAATTTTGTACCGCTAGACAAAGAAAAACACAAAGACCTTAAAATTGCGGTAAACACATCGTTCAGCTTCGCAAAGAATACTCACCTTGCAGCTGCAACTATCCGTGAGTTTGCACAGCTTGCTGCTACTATGCCGCTAGTTTTCATTGAAGACCAAGTGTCAAAGCGTCACCACGTAGTTACTATGCTTGGTATGGAGCAAGGTCAAAACCTTTTCCTTACTGGTGACAGCTGGAAAGGCCCTCACGTGCCAATGAACATTCTTCGCTATCCGTTCGACGTACGTCCAGACGGTGAGAAGCTTGGCGTATACATTGATGAAAATACAGATTTAGTGTCTGATGAAGGCCAGCCGCTTTTCACTGAAGCGGGTGAAGCGAGCGAGTTCCTAGCTAACCGTCAGCAGTTCCTAGCAGACCTGGCAAACAGCGAAATGCTAACGCAGCGCTTTGTTGCTAAAGTAGTAGAGCTTGACCTACTAGATCCAATTCAAATTCGTCTAACTTACCAAGACGGTACACAGCGTAACGTTACTGGTATGCTAAGCATTAACGAGAAGAAATTACTTGAGCTACCTGAAGATCAAGTTCTAGAGCTTCACAAAGTAGGTTTCCTAGGCGCTATCTACGCGGTAATGATGTCTGTTGGTCAGCTTAACCGCCTCGTTGAGCTTTCAAACGATACAGAAAACCCAATTCGCAACATGCAGCTTTCTGCGGTTAAAGCCGACGAGCAAGCAGCGACTGAAGCAGCGCCAGAAGCGTAAGCTTTATTTAACATGTTTATTAAAGCCCGCTTTATGCGGGCTTTTTTGTGCACAATATAACTCATTCATTTTTCATTATTTTCTGTTCAGAATTCATTAAGTTTCGTTGGTTTATCTTTAGTCCTGATTTCAACACATCGTATTCAAGGACAAAGACATGGATATCAATAACAGCCCTTTAAAAGCCTCTTTAACAGTAGCAGCCATGGCCGTTGCTTCTCTTCTGACGGCATCATTCGCTCATGCTGATACGCAAAATGAAGTTCAGCTACGCGCAATCGATTTCGAGGGTTTTGACGATACACTTTACGGCGGTTCGTTTACTCGTTATTTAGAGACGGTAAAAGGCAATAGCGGTGCGTACTTAATAAACCCATATCTACAGCGAGTGTCTAGCTTATCTGGCGGATACAACAACATTGACGGCACAGATATCTTCACCCTTGGCACTACGCTATATCTAAACGATGATTGGATGTTGTCTATTGATGGTACTTATGCTGAGTTTGATTACGAACTTGGCGAATCAGATAGCACTGATATCGATGTGAAAGTGGGCTACAACCTTTCACGCGAATGGCAGATTGGTGGTGGCTTCCTTTATTCTAAGCAAAATTTCGACGGTTTTATAAACGACGAACCATTTAGCGGCAGTGCAAATGATAACGCAATACTTGCCTTCACCCGTTACACCACGGTTGGTAAAGGCGGCACCGGCTGGGACCTATTAGCCGAATATGTCAGTGACGAGGCCGACATTCTTCGTGGTTCTGCGCGTTATTTCTTCAGTCCAGGGCTAAGCGTTGCAGGTACTTACGCGCACATTAATGCGCCTGGCGGCTTTGAAAATGGCAATGAAATTGGTGTGGAAGTGGATTACTGGATGAATGAGCAATTCTCGCTGAAAGCGGGTTACCAGCGACAGGTCGACAGCGATATTGATGCCGATGTGTTGAGCTTCGGCGCAACATACCGTTTCTAATCACTCCCCCTTACCTCAATCGAATAATAAAAAGGTAAGCATAAGCTTGCCTTTTTTTCGCTCTGCAAAACTATTATTACTGCTGTTCGTCGATTAATTTTCACATCTAGTGATGTAATCGTCGTTTTCTCACCGGTTTTTTACACGCTTAATCATAGACTTCCTCATACTACTGTATATCCAAACAGTTTAAAGCCAGTAAATACGGGGCTTTCACCGTATTTTTCTACTTGACAGTGGGGATCATTGGTACCTAAACTGTATCTTAGTGGGTAAATGTGGCGAATTGTGGATCAAGTCATCATCACTTTGCAGATTAGTACTCAAATAATAAGAAAACCAAGAGCAAAAAATAAAAGGCTAGGGGAATGTTCCGCGGCGCTAACGCAATCAATCTGGATACCAAAGGCAGACTGGCTATACCTACGAAGTATCGTCAGTCGCTGCTGGATGATTGCCAGGGACAACTTGTCTGCACAGTAGATACACAACAAAGTTGTTTGCTACTTTACCCACTTCCCGAATGGGAAGAGATTGAGCTTAAGCTCATTAAACTTTCTAGTATGATCCCTGCTGAGCGCAGAATGCAGCGCTTGTTGTTAGGTCATGCCTCTGAAGGTGAAATGGATAAAAGCGGGCGAATTCTTATTCCTACTCCTCTGCGTGCACACGCAAAACTCTCAAAAGAAGTCATGTTGGTTGGTCAGTTAAACAAGTTCGAAATTTGGGATGCCGATGTATGGGCACAACAAATTGAGGTTGATATAGATACCGAACGCAAAGGCGAATTTGAACTTACCGAACGATTACAGGACTTCTCACTATGACGCAACCGAGCGAATTTAAACATATTTCAGTACTACTTGACGAGTGCATTGAAGCATTGGCTATCAAGCCTAATGGCATTTATATCGATGCAACGTTTGGTAGGGGCGGTCATTCTGCACACATTCTTGCGTCTTTAGGTGATGAAGGCCAGCTTATTGCTTTCGACCGCGACCCTCAGGCAATTAAAGCCGCCGAACGTTTCGCTGATGATAAGCGCTTTCGTATTATCCACTCGCCGTTTGGCGACATGGCTGAAGAAATTGAGGCACTTGGTCTAACGGGCAAAATTGATGGCGTGCTTATGGATTTAGGTGTGTCTTCGCCTCAGCTTGATGATGCAGAGCGCGGTTTTAGTTTCTTACGTGACGGCCCATTGGATATGCGTATGGACACGTCCCGTGGTCAAAGTGCTGCACAATGGCTGGCTAGTGCCGAAGAGCAAGACATTGCGCAGGTTATTAAAGAGTTCGGTGAAGAGAAGTTCGGTAAGCGTATAGCGCATGCTATTGTGAATACCCGAACAGAAACCCCCATTACTCGTACCGCACAGCTTGCTCAAATTATTGATGAAGCCGTACCGGTAAAAGACAAATTTAAGCACCCTGCAACTCGTGCCTTCCAAGGTATTCGCATTTATATTAATGCTGAACTTGAGCAGCTACGTGTTGGTTTGAAAGCGGCTACACAGGTTTTAGCCAAAGACGGGCGATTGGCCGTTATCTCTTTTCATTCACTAGAAGACCGTTTAGTGAAGCGCTTTATAAAAGAGCAAAGTAAAGGTAAAGCGGTACCGCATAATCTTCCTATCACGCAAGCAGAAATTGACGCTGATAAAGTACTAAAAGCGCTAGGCAAAGCGATTAAACCGTCTGAACAGGAGATAGCGAACAATGTTCGCTCTCGCAGCTCCGTATTACGTGTGGCAGAGAAATTATGACCAAACGTACACCAGACAAAGCAGGCACAAATTTTAACCTTCTGCTGATAATTGTTTCAGATTTGACCCGCAACAAGTTGCGGGTTTTGTTGTATTTAATGGTTATTGTATCGGCCATGTCGGTCATTCTTAGTAGCCACCATAATCGCCAGCAGGTTATTGCTCTTGAAGACCTTATGCAGGAGAAGGATGAGCTTGATGTCGAGTGGCGAAACTTGGTCCTTGAACAGCGTGCTCTTACCGAACACAACCGCATTGAAACCCTTGTTGAAAAGCAGCTTGGCATGTATCGCCCAACCGCTGATGATGAAGTGGTAGTGAGGCTGAAATGAGTACTGTTGAATCGACTCAATCAATGACTAGCCCACGCCAGCGCAACAGTTCAGGTCGCAAGGGGAAGTCTGGTGCAAAGCAAAATGTTACACCAAGCTTAGTGCACTGGCGTTTTGTAGTGGTGCTTGTTGTGATTATGGCGGTATTCGGCGTATTGGCATCACGTGCAGCCTATATTCAGGTTATTGAGCCAGACGAGCTTATTCAGCAAGGCGACAGCCGAACACTGCGTACCCGTAATATGCCG
>Ga0213840_1002128_pt1 | contig 13113 bp, 9 predicted proteins | sample SWPATP22_FD_160132 | JGI IMG/M metagenome (GOLD analysis project Ga0213840, IMG submission 160132) | Coastal seawater microbial communities from Marineland, Florida, United States - SWPA TP2 #2 | ecosystem: Environmental > Aquatic > Marine > Coastal | place: USA: Florida | collected 2016-08-14 | reverse complement strand
GTCGTATTGACGCTCACAATAACGTTTGGCTGAAACTGCCATAGCAACCGCTGCAAGCATGATCCCAAACAAACCTGCTAACAGCAAGAAGCGCTCGGCACGGGCAAGGTTTTCACCAAGTGGTGACTGTCTATCTTTGATCCCCTGCCAACTCTGGTTTGATTTCAATTGCGGTTTTAACCAAGCATAATAATCAGTGAGTGCTTGCTCAGGGCCTGCAAATAATAAACGATGAAATACCCGACTGCCCGGCTGTACCGCTTGAGTTCGACCAATATCCGCATAATTTAGTAATACGCGCTTATTACCAGCAAGTGAGAATAACGGTGCGTCAGGCTCACTCATTAGGACTTTCGCGACGATAAACTCGCCTGCACCAAGCTCGACAGTATCACCGACCTTTAAGCCCATGCTATAAAACAAACCTTCGCTTAACCACAAAGTGCCAGGCTCGGGCGCGCCACGAATAGGATAGCTTTGCCCCTCAAGATTATCTTTTAACTCGACTTGGCCTTTCAGCGGGTATGAACTAGATACCGCTTTTACTGAGCCAAGTACCAACTCATCGTTGGCAAACAACATAGAGTCGAAATACAACATTTTTGCAGTATCAAGGCCATACTCTTGAGCTGTGTCGAGGATCATAGGCTCAAATTCATGGTTGCTTGATAATCGGCGATCAGCCGCTATAAAGTCTGCTGTTTTTTGCTCAATATTAAGACCAATACGCTCCGTTACCGACGCCAAACTAAATACCGTGAGTACCGCCAGGGCAATCGCAGCAAAAATAATACTTAGTTCGCCGCGTCGAAATTCTCGTGAGAATAATTTAAACGCTAACTTAACCCACATTCGCCGCCACTCCTTCACGAATTTGCTCTAACATACCACCCTCGATGTGAATGATACGATCACACTGTTGAGCTAATTGCTCATCATGTGTGACTAAAATGAGCGTGGTGCCATTTTGCTTGTTTAAGTCAAACAACAAATTCTCAATAATATGCCCGTTCTTAGTATCTAAATTAGCCGAAGGCTCGTCCGCAAAAAGAATTTTTGGCGAACCAATAAAGGCTCTGGCAATGGCGACACGTTGTTGCTCGCCACCAGATAGCTGTGACGGGTAATGGCCTAAACGATGCTCTAAACCTACTTTTTTCAGCAATTCAACGGCTTGCTCTTTCGCACTGTGATCGCCTGCAAGTTCAGCAGGGAGCATCACATTCTCAAGTGCGGTTAAACTTTGCACTAACATAAAAGACTGAAATACAAAGCCAACTTTCTCAGCGCGAATTCTTGCTCGCTGCTCTTCGTCGAGCTGGCTTAACGCTTCACCATCTAAGTGCACGTCACCACTGCTGGCGATATCAAGTCCCGCTAACAAGCTCAACAAGGTTGACTTACCCGATCCCGATGCACCAACAATCGCAACTGACTCACCGGGCTTGACAGCAAAATTGATATCACTAAGGATAGTAAGCTCACCTTCAAGGGTGTTGACGCGTTTGCTGAGTCCTTCGACTTTTATAATATTCAACTGAGAAAGTACCGACATGTTACGAGAATTCCTTAAGTTAGCTGTATTTCTTGCACTTTTACTAATTACTTCTACGAGTTTCGCAAAAGACAAGATCATGATCATAGGAGATAGCTTAAGCGCTGGCTACGGGCTTGAACAAGAGCAAGCTTGGGTTTATTTGTTACAAAATAAATATAAGCAAGAACAAAGTGATATCGAAATTATCAATACAGCTATTAGCGGACAAACCACAGATAATGCGCTGTTAAAAATCGATGCCTGGCTAAAAGCCCATAAGCCGACTCATGTACTGATAGAACTGGGTGGTAACGACGGAATTCGCGGCTTCCCAGTGAAGATTCTGCGCAAAAACCTCACGACTCTGGTTGAAAAAAGCCAAGCTGCAGGAGCTGAAGTCGCAGTAATGGCCATTCAAATTCCACCGAACTTAGGCCCAAGATACACAAAAATGTTCGCAGACACTTATGCCAAAGTGACAGAAGCGACAAACAGCTATTTAATGCCTTATTTTATGGTTGATATCGCCACAGATAAATCACTGATGTTGCAAGATAATTTGCACCCTAACGCCGATGCTCAGCCACTCATTAGGGACTTTATGCAGCGTGAATTTAATACCTGGTTAGGCAAATAATTTCAGCCGATTTGATTGCTGCTTTACAGTGGCAGCAATCCTCCCTTGCACAGTATTTTTCTCCACTTAAAAACAAAATAGCACCACACAAAACCAATACTAAATCACTAGTTTGGATGCGTATTTGATTTATTTCTCAGCATTTATCACTTTCTTAACCCACATCAAAAACCCAACACAAAAGCGGTGTTAATTTTCTCTCAGAAAAGTTTTTAAAAGTGGCGAACAATGACTCTGACACGGCCGTTTGTAGTTTTGATCTCGGTTTTATTTTTCAATACAGGTTTTGCCAAAGAGCCTATTTTACCGATCGCACAATCGCACGACTTAAATGCTGAAAAGGTTGCCCTGGGTAGAAAGTTATTTTTTGATAAACGCTTATCTAAAAACAATGAATTAAGCTGCGCAAGTTGTCACCAACTCACTCGCAACGGCGCTGATAATAAAGCACTTTCTGATGGTGTTAATGGGCAAAAAACCACAGCAAAAACCCCCACGGTTTATAATGCCGTCTTTAATATTCGCCAAACTTGGAGTGGGGCAAGAAAAGATCTTTTCGATCAAGTTGATGCACCCATAACAAATCCACGAGAGCACGGTACAACTTGGCCTAAAGTCGTGCACAAACTATCAAGCGATCTTGCACTGCAAGCTCAATTTAAAAAACTCTATCAATCGCCAATTAACCAACAAAACATTCAGCACGCCATTGCTTCATTTGAACAGTCTTTAATTACAACCAATGCACCTTTTGATCTTTGGCTAAAAGGTGACCCGAACGCTATCAATAACGAAGCCAAAAAAGGTTATCAGTTGTTCAAGGATTATGGCTGCATTAGTTGTCACCAAGGTAAAAATGTCGGTGGAAATATGTTTTCAAAAATAGGTCACTTCGGCGATTATTTTGCAGATCGGGGCGGTGTGATCAACGATGCGGATTTAGGTCGATTTATGGTGACCAATAATCCCTATGACAAACATGTATTTAAAGTGCCCAGTTTAAGACTTAGTACTTTACAAACACACTTCTTTCACGATGGCAGCCAAGACAACCTAGATGACGCCATTCGCATTATGGCCAAATACCAATTGGGTCGTTCGATACCCGCTCAAGATATTCAATCAATCAAAACGTTTTTATCAAGCCTTGTCGGCCAACATCCCGAGTTAACAAACACTTATGAAACAAAGTAGTTTTTTTACCAAATTTATCAATCTGGCGATTTTTTTGATGCTCGTTTGGGTGGCATATGCATTTATCAATAACGCCCAAGATGATAATGCTCGACACCAAGAGCGCGTACAGTTTCTATTTTCAAGCAACGCTATTGACGCGCAATTAAATCAATTTGCACTAAAAATCATCGCAGCAGACATGCCTGAATATGATGAATTAGTAACGCTCACAAAAAAGCTTGATGCTCTAAAAGCACGCATAGATTCTGCTGACTCGCCGTTTGCAGCGACCACCATTGATTTAGAAATTAAACTAAAACTCTATTTTGAGCTGATTGATGAAAAGACACAGCAATTAGAGCACATCAAAACAGCGGCCTCACTCATGCGCAATACTTTGTTTTATTTGCCAAAACTAAATCATGAGTTACAACAAAAAGGCGATAAAGACGCCGTTATTGCCCAGCAATTATACGCCGATGTACTGTCGTACAATTTTTATGCTGATGAGAAAAAGCTGCTTGAAATAAAGCAAAAATTACACATCTTAGGGCTCGACAAACAGAACCCATTAATACAAAACCTTAAACAACATTTGCAAGTGCAGCTTGCTCAACAACATGATTTAAAACAACTTTATAACGCCTTTGTTGCAACCCCTAGCAAACCCGCTTTCAATACACTCAATAGTATCTATAACCAATACCATTTGCAGAACTTGCAAACGAGTAAAGAAAACCGTCAACTCACTTTGTTACTCAGCGCGGCACTTTTACTCACGCTAATTATTATTTATCGCCGTCTAAATCATGCTCGATTTAGTGCGTTTAGATCCAGTAAATTACTTAAAGAAGCGCTGGCTTCAATAGAAGAGGGCTTTGCGTTATTTGATAAAAACAACCAGCTCGTCCTTTCCAATAACAGCTGGTTTAGTCATCACGAGATTGATCCTAAAAGGGCACCTAAAACATTTGATCAGTGGCAAGATTTACAAAGTAATCAGCTAATTAGCAAGATAGAAGAACATAACCAGAGGCTTCATTGTAGTTTAGCTGGCAAGTGGATCCGCACCACTCTAAATCAAGCACAAGACGGCGCAATGGCGTGCGTAAGTGTTGATGTCACCTCGTTTAAACACGCCGAAGCTACCTTAAAAAAATGGGGACATGCAATTGAGCAAAGCCCAGTGTCAATCGTGATCACAGATACCCGAGGCAAGATTGAATACGTGAATCCAAAGTTTGAGCGTATTACTGGCTATCAACTCAAAGAAGTGCAAGGCAAGACGCCAAGAGTCCTTCGCTCTGAAGCCACAACCACCGACTATCGCGCTCTGTGGCAAGAACTTAAAGAAAAAGGTCAGTGGCGAGGAGAGTTTCATAACCAGAAAAAGAATGGGGAACACTACTGGGAACAAGCTCGCATTTCTGCGATTAAAGACGCGCAAGGCGAAGTGACCCATTACATCGCCGTGAAAGAAGACATCACAGAGCAAAAGCATGCCCATGCAAAATTAAAAACCGCAGCCGCCGTATTTAACGCCACGCAAGAAGGGATCATGACCACCAATGCAACCCTTGAAATTACGGCCATTAATCCAGCTTTTACTCGAATTACAGGGTACAGCGCCAGTGATGTACTTGGTAGAAAACCTTCTATACTTAGCTCGGGAAAACACGACCAAACATTTTACGAAAAAATGTGGCAAACCCTTAATGAGCAAGGGCAATGGGCCGCCGAGATTTGGAATAAACGAAAAGATGGTTCGCTTTATCCTGAGTGGCTATCAATTAGTGTGGTGCGAGATGAAGCGGGTAATGTGCAACAATATATTGCAGTTATATCTGATATTACAGAACGAAAAACCCAACAAGAAAAAATTCAATACCAGGCTTACTATGATGCCCTGACCGGCCTGCCAAATCGCAGTTTACTGCTTGAACGAATCTCTCAAAGCCTACTTTATAGTGAGCGTTATAAACAACTGAGTGCGCTATTATTTATAGACTTAGATCGGTTTAAACGAATCAATGACACTATGGGACACGAGGCTGGAGACGCGCTGCTCATCGAAGTGTCTGCGCGGTTAAGCCAAATCGTCAGAAAAAGCGATACCGTATCTCGTTTCGGTGGTGACGAATTTGTGGTCTTACTCAATAACATATCTTCCATAGAGCATTGCACGAGCGTCGCGCAGAAGATCATTAAAGAGATGTCAAAGCCATTTATTATTCAAGGTTTTGAGGTTTTCTCGGGGGCCAGCATTGGAATAACTTTACTGCCTGAAGACGCCGACAATGCAAAAGAGCTTTTGAGACTGGCTGACTTGGCAATGTATAAGGCCAAAGAAAATGGCCGAAATCAATTTCACTATTTTGCCAAGAGCATGCAACAACAAGTGAACCGTCGAGTTGAACTTGAGCATAGACTAAGACACGCGATAAAACATCAAGAGCTTTCGCTTTATTATCAGCCAATTGTTAATACCCAAACTGCCTCACTGTATGGCGTTGAAGCCTTGATGCGCTGGCAGCAAAAAGACGGGAGTTTTATTTCACCCACAGAGTTTATTCCTGTGGCCGAGGAAAGTGGCTTGATCAACGATATGGGCGAATGGCTTATTAAACAAGCATGTAGCGACATTCAAGCTCTCAATACAAATTGTGATTGCCAATGTGTGTTGTCGGTCAATGTGTCTAGCCAACAATATCGCCTTGGCTTTAATGCCGATAAGCTCAGCGGTATTTTGCAAGACACCGAATTTAATGCCAACTTCTTAAACTTAGAAATAACTGAAAGCATTTTGCTTGATAACGATCAGGCAGTGATGACTTGGCTGCAAGATTTGCGTGCCACTGGTGCACAATTGGCGATTGATGACTTCGGCACCGGTTACTCTTCTTTGAGTTACTTACGTCGTTTCCCCATTAATACCATTAAGATAGATCGCAGTTTTATTTCAGATCTTACCGCCAGTGAAGATTCGGCGGTGTTAGTCAAAGCCATCGTTTCAATGGCCGAAAGTTTAAATTTGAAGGTCATCGCTGAAGGGGTAGAAACTCAAGTGCAACTCAACAGTTTAAGTGATTTAGGCGGACAGTATGTACAGGGCTATTTTTACGCTCAGCCACTGCCTTTTGAAGATTTGCAAAGTTGGGTGTGTGAGCATATGTGTACTCACTGTGCAGGCACTAAAACTGCCTATATGCAGACTGATTTCGAAATATAACACTTGCCTTATAGAGCGTTAGCTTCTTGTTAGCCAACGCTTTTTAATGTGTCGGCTCACCATGCATATTGCCATAGTTTGCTTCGAGCAGTGCAGACTCACCCGCCCTCGCGCATTAACATAATAAAAAGCCAATTGAGAAAAGCGCTCTGACAAACGCTGGCCTTGCTCAAAAGAGCAAGGCACAAATACGCTCAATTCTCGGTAACTCATGTCTTCATTTCCTCCCCACAATGTCCTGAAGGCAATACTATGTTCGCGCAGAAAACATTTTGCAGCGCGCTCTAAACGTTTATTTTGATGAAAGGAATATGATTGACCTAGCGGATTCCATAGACTAATAATCGCACCAGCTTGACCCTGCGTGATTGCGTGGTACGGCGCAACTTTGCAAGTACCTTGAAAGTAACTATGTTGATAAATTTGCCACAGCGTTTCTTCTATCATGTAACTCTTCCAGACTCTTTAGAATAAACCTTTTCAACGACCTAGAAATAAGGTCTCGGTTACGCGAGTTTAGCATTCATATTCATTAACGCGTCATCAAGGCAAAGGGATTAGTCCATTGATTAAAAACCAATATAGTGAGCAAAAACACTAACTTTTCGTTTAAATAAAAAGTATGTTTTACACGAAAACTTACAATTCATTACAAATCAATCACTTGCAACTTGGCTATTATATTGCTTTAAATATACTAACAAAAAAGCACATGTAGGAATTAAGATGCTAAAAACCCTATTACCTCTCAGCGCAGCAGTTTTATTAAGTGGTTGTATTGTTCACGTTAAAAGTGGCCCTGGCAGCGCGCCTAAGTATTTCGATAACCAACAACTGACTTTAAGTGCTTCAAGCTTACAGCTATTAGAAACTGAAGCAGGTGCCGGTAGCTTATCGATTGTTGGTAGCGACACAGCGACTGAAATTACAGTAGATGCAGAAATTTTCGCTTATAGTGCCGATGATTTCACTCTGACTTTAAAACAAAAAGGTAATCGTGCAGAGTTAGTTGCAAGAGCTAGCAACTCAAATAACTGGCAGGTAAACAGCCCAGGTCCGAAAATTAATTTAACGATTACTGTTCCAAGCAGCCTAGGTCATATCATTGATGACGGCTCAGGCGAGATTGAAATCAAGCAAGTCAATGGCGATATTGAAATCGATGATGGCTCTGGCAGCATTACCATCGACGGTGGCAAAAATATTGAGATTGAAGATGGCTCTGGCAGTATCACGGTCAACAATGCAAAAGGCGATGTCAGAATTGATGATGGCAGTGGCGATATTTATGCCAATACTATTATCGGCACCGTTACCATTGATGATGGCTCAGGTAGCATCAACGTCAACGGCGCAGGCGGTTTAGTGATCGAAGATTCTGGCTCAGGCGGTCTGCAGATTAAAAACATCAAAGGCAAAGTTGAAATCGACGAGTAATCTATTCTTCGAGCCGCTAACTGAAATACGTTAGTGGCTCTATAATTAACCTGAACTCAGGATAATAAATATATCTCCAGCGGCTACTTTCAACGCTAACTGCGTTGAATTTACTTGTAATAGGCCAGCTATTAACGCGTAAATTCGCCTTGCCTACATGGATGTAGGTACCTTAGCGATAGCAGGACGCGTGAGCGGTGTTATCGCTAAAAGTCTCCGGCTGCAGATTTGAAAAAACACTTATCACTTCAATATCAGTACGTTAGTAAATCTCTTAACCAAAGTTCAGGTTAATTATCTCTTTTTTAGAAGAACCACTAATTGCTTTTGCACATCTTGCAGCAACTTTTCTGCACTCTGCTTTGTGTCAGATTCAACATAACAACGCATTTCGGGGGCATTGCCTGAGCAGCGAAAATGCACAATGTCACTATTGCTCAATACAAAACGAACCCCGTCAGTATTATCGACTTCGTTAACACTGTGTTGAATTCCTAGTCGCGAAAGCGTGTTATTGGTATCAACTTGAAGTTTATTTAAAAAAGCCAGTCCAACTTTATTTGTAACATGCTCTATTTTGCCACTGGTAGTAAAACGCTCTGGTAAATTTGCCACCATTTTAGAGACTGGCAGCTTAGTTAACTGAGCTAAAACGACTAAAATAGGCAACAGCGCATCTCGAGTTGGGAGCGATGATAAAAACTGACTGCCTTCTCCAATATCGCTTGCAAGTAAATACCCGCCGTTAGCTTCAAAACCAGCAACCACTTTGTACTGATTTTGAAGTTGCGAAAACGCTTCAATCACAAACGGAGAGCCTATTTTTGTTCTAGCAACCTGCTGAAAAGCGCCACTTAGCTCTATCGCCGAGTTACAATTAATGGGTACGCTCAGCGCTTCTATCTTCAAGTACTTACTTACTATCAAACCAAGTACATCGCCTCTCAGCCAATTACCAAACTCATCCGCAACAAGTGGTCTATCACCGTCACCATCAGTTGAAATAATGGCGTCTAAATTTAGCGCATTAACCCAAGCTTTGGCTGTTTGCTGATCTTCTTTACTCACCGCTTCGGTGTCGATTGGCACAAAGGTGTCACTTCTGCCTAGCTCCACTGTGGTTGCACCAAATTGCTGTAGTAGCTTGAGATAGAGATCTCGACCGGCACTTGAATGGGTATAAACCCCTATTCGCTTACCCGTTAAATCCAGATCAGAAAAGTAATTTAAATAACGATTAATGTAGGTATTTTTAGCCAACTCGCAATCAGTTAACTCTGGAACACTCCGCTCGTGAGGAGTTTCAATGTTTTGATTTAAAATTCCCTGTTCATCAAACTTGGTGATCTCACCCTCAGGGTAATAAAACTTCAAACCATTGCGGTCAAAAGGAATGTGACTGCCCGTTATCATAATGCATGCTTGCTCTTGTTGCATTGCAGAGAAAGCCAAAGCGGGGGTCGGCAAAACACCTTGAAACTCAAAGTCTAAGCCCATTGCCACTAGACCCGCAGTAACACCTTGCGCCATCGCGTAACTACTAGGGCGATTATCAACGCCAATCGCTATACAGCTTTGTGCTAAGTCGAATTTGCCGCAACGTTTACCATGTTCAATAAATGCCATCGCAAACGCAGCGCAGACACTTGGCGTAAAATCTTCAGCTAAACCACGCGCACCACTGGTGCCAAATTTAATGGAAGTATTTTGAATTAACGTCGATACATTCACATTAAATCGACCTTTTTCTGTTGCATCAGATTAAAGTGAGTCACTTTATTTACGTCCATAATCATCTTCAAAACGCACTATATCGCTCTCATCTAAAAAGCTACCCGATTGTACTTCTATTAGCTCTAATGCGGTTTTCCCGGGGTTTTCAAGACTATGGACAGCTGTGATAGGAATATATACCGACTGATTTTCGGTCACATACTGAACTTTGTTATCTATGGTTACTTTGGCTGTGCCACTCACTACAACCCAATGTTCAGCTCTGTGATGATGCATTTGCATCGACAAACGTGCTCCAGGATTTACAGTGATCCGCTTCACTAAAAAACGCTCGCCTTCATCAATGGCATCAAACTTCCCCCAAGGGCGATAGACTTCACGATGTTGATGAATTTCAGCGCGAGATTTTTGCTCTAACAGAGCAACCACTTGCTTAATTGCTTGAGTATTGTTTTTATCAGCAATTAATACTGCATCTTTGGTTTGTACGACAACCACGTCTTTTACACCAACTGTAGCTAATAGTTTATTTTCACTCAGCAGCAGACTGTTTTGAGTGTCAATTGCAATCACGTCGCCACGCGTTGCATTTTGCTGCTCGTCTTTATCGAGTAACTGCCAAAGTGCATCGAAACTGCCAACATCGCTCCAATTAGCCGCCATGGGAAACATCACCACGGCATCATTTTGCTCAGCAGTTAGGGGCTCCATGATCGCATAATCAATTGAGTCACTTGGGCAAGCTAGAAAGGCTGACGAATTAATACGAGTAAAGTCTAAATCATCTTGCTGGTTTTGCATGGCATTAAAGCAAGCTTCAAATATGTCGTTATTAAAACGCTTTAACATGTCTAAATATACTTGGGCTTTAAACATGAAAATACCGCTATTCCAAACAAACTGACCAGACTCTACATAGCCCTTAGCGGTTACTTCGTCTGGCTTTTCAACAAACTGTTTAACTGTAAAGCCCCTTTCCAAAGTTTGGCCTTTTTGAATGTAACCATAGCCTGTGTGAGCAGAGGTTGGCTCAATGCCAAAAGTGACTAATTTGCCATTCTCAGCACTTAATGCTGCCTGTGTTAGAGCATCTAAAAACACTTCGACATCGGTAATATCATGATCGGCAGGCATGACGAGCAAGGTCGCATCAAGGTTTGTCTCTAATGCTTTAAACGCAGCCAATGCAATCGCTGGTGCTGTATTGCGCCCCTCGGGCTCTAAAATAATAGGAGAATGCGGTATTTCACTTAATCGCACTTGTTCTGCGGTTAAAAATCGATGCGCTTCATTACAGATAATAATCGCGGGGTCATGTTCTAGGCCTTTTAATCGCAATAAAGTTTGCTGCAACAAAGATTGCTCGCCAGTCAGCGGAAGAAATTGTTTTGGATAATGAGTACGAGACAAAGGCCACAAACGGGTGCCTGAGCCACCAGCAATTACAACGGGTACAATCATGGTTTAGATTTAACTTTTAGATGCGATTAACCTCGCCATTTTAAAAGCCTTTGCGACTAAGCGCAAAAGAAGCTAAAGCACTGTTATTTGCTTACAAAATACGACCATGATTTTGAAATAAAAACCACCTTTGAAAATCGCACTTATACCTATCCTCTTAATGAAGAGATCTATTTTGAGCATTATTGAGGATTGGTACAATCAACTGATAAATAAAACAATAGCAAGACATAGTGGCAGTAAGTTCGCTGCAACCACATTAACCGCCATACTAGGCGGATGTAGCGCTATCGACTCCCGTAACTGAATTAACTTAGGTAACGCAACGAAGTTCAACAGAAGTAATGGCACGACCCAAAACGCCTGAATTGGCAGAAAGTCTCGCAAAATCGCGTAGCATAAAACAGCTAGCGACAGACAGGCAGAAATCGTGAAACACCATAGCATTGCAGTAACTGAATAATGAATAGCAAAATGATCTCGCCCTGCGCGCTTATCTGCTTTTAGGTCTGGTAACTGATTAACCAAAAGTAGATTATTGATGGTAAAAAATGGGATCAAAGCAATCGCCATAGCCGCTCCATTTAAAGCGACACTTTGCACCACCACACTCCCTAAAACCATAAGTAATGCAAAACCCAAACCCGGCGCAACGAGGCAAAGCCAAGGATGTCTATTAAGCGTATTGGTATAAGTGATAATTACAGCAAGCCCCAGCAAACCAATCACAAGCATTGGCAAGCCAAAACGCCAGACAAAATAAATTCCAATCGCAAATAAACTCGCTAGCGATATTTGAAATAGCTTGAGTACTTGATTTTCAAGGTGTTGATGGTTTTTAAGTAAGCCACTTCCGCCACTAAATGGAGTTTGTTCTGTTATGAGATCTAAACCACTATGGAAATCTTGATATTCATTGAGTGTATTGACACACACAGCAGCTAGAACAGCACCCAACAAAGCCAAAATAAAGTGAAACCAATCCAGCTCTGCGCCCTGATAAATCGCAATTGCAGTACCTAATAGCACACACATAGGCGCCAAAGTGAGAAAAGGAGGGCGAGCACTGGGTAAAGCAGATAAAAGAGTCATCAACACACCTAACATTAAAAAGCGTGATAAAACCTTACCGAAAACAACGCATGTAGCGTTGATTTAACACAAACAATATCGCAATAGCTGTTACACGTGCTAGGCCAGTATTTTAGTGGTTTCTTTTTTTATTGAGAAAACGAATTTAGCTCCACCCAATTCAGATTGCTCACAACGTATCGCCCCCTCAAGCACCTGAGAAACAAGGTTGAAAGTAATATTTAAGCCTAAACCAACGTGGCCTTTATGGCGCGCTAAGGTATAGAAAGGGTCAAACACTTTTGTCCGCTCATGCTCAGCAATACCCACTCCATCATCTTCAACTGTGACTTCATAATACTCAGGGAAATTTTTCATTTGCACACTGATTGTCACTGGTTCATTCGGTTCACCGTGTTGAATGGCATTGCTAATTAGTAATTCAATCACTTGTAGCAAGGGGTCAATATAAGTAGAAATTTCAAAAGGCGGCGCATCCAACAACGTGACGTTTGCAGGTTGTCCCAGGGCATCATGAACAGTTTTATAAGCCGTTTTGACCAATTCATCAAACTTACAAACCGCACGTCCCTCGCCTTTATGAGACACAGATACACGTTTAAATTGCTCGACTAAAGCTGAAGTCCGTTTAGCCCCCTTAAAAACAAGATCTGCACTTTCGCCTAACACTCGTAGACTTGTGATTAAGTCTTGTTTTGATAATGCACCTCGCTCTACTTTATCTTCTATTTGCTGCAGCTCCGCATGTAAATGAGTCACAGCCATGATCACTGTGCCAAGCGGAGTATTTACCTCATGAGCAAGCCCTGC
>Ga0213840_1002127_pt1 | contig 13115 bp, 18 predicted proteins | sample SWPATP22_FD_160132 | JGI IMG/M metagenome (GOLD analysis project Ga0213840, IMG submission 160132) | Coastal seawater microbial communities from Marineland, Florida, United States - SWPA TP2 #2 | ecosystem: Environmental > Aquatic > Marine > Coastal | place: USA: Florida | collected 2016-08-14 | reverse complement strand
TTGCCGAAAAGGTCACCGGGCGACCGCCCTTCCATCAGCTGGTCCAAAAGGTCTTTGTCGATGCTCATACGTGGGTCTCCTCATCTTAGAGCTACCACGCCAGGGCACAGAATTCCGGATAGTCTCCTGACTTGCTTTCACGGGCTTTCAGTGTGTTTTCGATGCGCTCTCGTTCGATATCGCTTAGCTGGCGCCGCATGTACGCAATCGAAACATCTACGTCCCCATAGTCGTCAAGCTCCTCGAGCGCGCTGCCGAACAGCTTCAATGTGATACGTTGCAGGCGGTTCGGATCGCTGTTGATGACCTTGGCCCGAGCAAGCAGTTCAGAAATGATGGTCTGAACCTTATCGCGCCCGATACGCTTTCGCTTGGGTTCCAGTGCCAGGCGAGTTCCGTTTGGGGTTAGCTGCCAGCAAAACAAGCCTTCAAGTATGTCGGCAGGCTCCAAGTACCCAGCCTCGGCCATCTGGCGCAAGACGCGGTTGGCATGATGCGCATCGCAGTCCAGAACACGTATTGCCTCTTCAAGCCCGACAGATCTTCCATTCACTGCTGAGCGCAGGACTGCTTGAACCCGCTCTAGTGGTACCGTTTTTACTGGTGAATGTTTATGGGGCCTGCGTTCATCCATGGCTCGGTAGCCTTGCAAAACAAAGCTTCATCACCTCCGCCCGAGCCTTCCCAGACGTGCAAGTTGCGCCAGCATCTGGGATCCGGCCCCCGGTGACCCTGTGCCGCTTGCCTGACCTGTCTGTCCCATGCCTTGCCGCACTGGCATCTGCTGCACACCAAAGAACTGCCGCGCTCTAAGGGCGGCAAATTCCGCACCACTTGCGCCACCGATTAAGTAGCGGTTGTAGGCTTGCTGGCTGCCCATGGCGGCGCGGGCGAAGCTGTAACCGCCGCCGAGACCACCTGAGAGGGCGGGCATCATGATGTTTCCGGAGATCGCGCGAACGATGAACGGCGTGGCGATAATGAAGCCCTTCGCCATGAGGACCATCATGAAGAAGGGGATGAGCGCGCCGATGTTTGAGGCCCCTTCCGGGTCGCCAAGCTCGCCGATGAGTGCGGAGGAGACACCCGTGATTGTCGCGAACACGCCGGCCACGACGATGGGGTAGAGCGCGAAGGAAACCAGTGCCGACAGCCAGCGCGCGAAATAGTCCTTGGTGACCTCGAAGAGGGTCAGAAAAATCATCACCGGTGCGATCCCGATCAGAAGTGCGATCATCAGGCGGGAGGCCACGAGGATGAAGGCGGCCAGCCCGCCGAGGATCGAGAGCAAGAGGACCCCGACAATGTCGAGCATGGCCCCTGCCATCCAGTTCAGCTCGGACCCGGCGGCGTTGAGATAGTCCCCTAGTTCCGCGATCAGCCGATCGAATTCTTCTGCAAAGGTGCCAGAGGGACCCGGGGTTCCGCCACCGACCGAGGCGACAAGCGCCCCCGCAATGCTGTCGATGCCGGCCAGGATGGCGGAGGAGAGGGCGTTGAACTGCACCCAGTTGGTCGCGAATATCCCGATGAGCCCGATCTTGACCGCGAGCCAGAAGGCCATGCGCCCGTCCATCGCCTTGTACTGGTAGATCATGTTCAGGAAGACGAGGATCACCACCAGAGTTGTTCCCAGCACCAGAAGCGTGCCGACTGTCGCCGCGACGGACCCGAACTGGGTTTCTGCGGCGGTGTCGAGATAGCCCTGGGAGGTTTCAACGAAATAGGTGACGACGCTCATGACGGGGCTGCCTTACCAATTGCCCGCGGCTTCGCAGATGGCCTTGGCGGCAGGGCGGGCAGCGTTTGCGCGGCGGTTGTAGGCGTCCGAGGCTTGCAGCATCTCCCATCGTTCGTCACTCGCGTACCTTTCCCGAAACACCGCCTCGGCAGCGTCCCAAGAGGGGAACCGGATTTCACAATCGCAGTTGCCAGTCTCGACGATGCGCTCGAGGTTTTGGGCGCGGTAGATGTCCTGAACCAGAACCCGCTGATAGGCTTGGCGCAATGGTATGTTTTGCATCCATTCGGACTCCAGCGGTCTGTCCGGGCAAACATCAAAACTGCGCTCAAGGCTCGGGACCAGGTTGCGCTCGGCCAAGGAGGATGACGCCGCCAGTACCAGAGCAAGAGTGACGAAAGTGATATCGATCCCGCAACGTATCATCAGACCGCGCCGCCAGCTGTCGTTTCCCGCTTCAGGAAGACAGTGTGTCCCACGTTGGCGAATTCCGAAGAGCTGATCGACACCACCTCCCAACCTTCTGCCCCTTTGGCATTAAGGCTGGCCTGCATGTCAGCGAGGCTGGTCTTACGAGTCATGGGAAAGCTGAGGATATCATATTCAAAGGTCTTCATTGGGAAGCTCCGATCTCATTGGCGCCGGGGAGGTAGAATTCGGTGATGCCGCGTTTGCCGTCATTCCGACCGGCTTGGATGATCACATCGATGGAGTTCTCGATGTACTGGATCATGTCAGCATAGGTCATTGGGATCTCGGTCTTGAGCGCCGCGATTGCGAGGCGCTGCACGGCAAGTTGCGGGGTTTCGGCGTGCAGCGTGGTCATTGACCCGCCATGACCGGTGTTTATCGCCTCGAGGAAGGTCATGGCCTCCTTGCCGCGCACTTCGCCGAGGATGATGCGGTCCGGGCGCATGCGCAGCGTCGCGGTCAGAAGCACATCGGCGGTTTGGAATTCCGCGTCGCGGTTGGCGATGAGGGTCACGGCATTGGGCTGGGTCGGCAGAAGCTCGGCCGCTTCCTCAATGGTGACGATGCGTTCTTCTGTTGGCACGTGCGAGAGGATCTTGCGCGCGGCGACGGTCTTGCCGGTGGACGTGCCGCCCGAGACGATCATGTTGAGCTTGTTGTCGACACAGAAGGCAAGTGCATCATCGATGGCGCCCGCGGCCACCACTTCGCGCAGTTCGCGGGTTTTCTCGTGGCGAAGTTCTTCCAGTTTGCGTTCCTTGCCATAGAGGAAATCGAGGGTGATCCCGTCGAGCGGCAGGCTTGAGAAGAACCGAAGGCTGATCGACATGGCTGAGAGCACGGCTGGCGGGGTGATGACCTGCGCCCGGATCGGGCGGCCCTTGTAGGTGATCGAGACGGAGACGATGGGGCGGTCCTTGCTCATCGTAGTGTTGGCGGAGGAAGCGATCTGGTTGCCGAGGTCCTTCACTTCGGTTGCGGTCAGCGTCTGATCCAGCTTCCGCATGAAATGATCGCCCTGGAATTCGCCCCAGCAGGTGCCGTCAGGGTTGATACATATCTCGATGACATCGTCGCGCGCGGCGGCATCGATCCGATCAAGCGAGGTCTGGAGATAGCTCAGCGACATGGGCTCAGAACATCTCCAGATCGCGGTCGACCATCACCGTGACGCGCGCGCCCTGATCGACATAGATGACGGGGCCGATGGAGAGGTAGTCGCCAATCACGCTGTCCGTGGCATCGGCCAGATCATCGCCCACGTCTTCCAGCACATCCGCGGCGGTTTCGTCCTGGACATTTGCGGCGGCGGCGCTTGGTGCGGCGGAGATCAGTGAAATCAGCGCTGCCGATCCAAAGCGCTCGTCAAAGCGCGTGTCGACGAAGCCAGTCACGCCGGACCGGCCAAGCTCATCGCCACCAAAGGAACTGATCTGGATGGTTTGATTGTCCGGCAGGATGATCCGGTCCCAGGCGACGGTGACGCGGCGTTGCGCGATATCAACGCCGGAGCGATAGCGTCCGATAAGACGAGAGCCGCGCGGGATCAGGAGCCGAGAACCGTCGAAACTGAACACATCTTCGGAGACGACGGCCCGGGTCTGGCCGGGCAGCGAACTGTCGAGAGCGGTTTCCATGACGGCCTGGATCATCGTGCCCTGAATGATGGTGTTGGAAGGATTGGCGATGACCTCGGCTTGCGTCACCGACGTGGGCAGCGCGCCATTCAGCACGAAATCCGTCACTTCGCCAAAGGTGCGCTCGGTCAGCGCCGTCTCATTCGCACCGGACGTGCCGCCAAAGGCGATGGTGGGCGAGGTGATGCGGCGTTCCTGAAATGCACGTTCCTCGGCCGCGCGGCGCTCAAGTTCCGCGAGCCGTCGTGCTTCCTCCTCGCGGCGGAGCCGTTCTTCTTCCCGCGCGCGCAACTCGTCCTCGGTGGGTCCGATGGGTGCGGGGAGCGGGCGGTTGGCCTCGAGTTGGGCCAGTTCCAGATCCATGCGGAGTTGCTCAAGGCTGCGATCCCGCGCCGTCAGTTCGTCCTGGAATCGTTGCTGTGCGGCTTCCGAGGCGGCTTGGAGCGCAGCGATCTGAGCGGTCAGCGCGTCGATCGCCTCTGCGGCGGCCGTGTCTTCTTGGACCACCGGCTCAGGCGCGTTGCGCAATTCCTCGATCTGGGCCTGAAGGGCTGCGAGCTGTGCCAGAAGCTCCGCATTTGGTTCCACCGGTTCCGGCGCGACCAGAACGACTTCGGGCTCAGGCGGGGGCAGGGTTTCGATGGCGCCGAACCCGTCGCCTTCGTTTTGGAACACGTCCGGCGTGGCCGTGGGTAGGGCCTCCTCTTCCTCGGGTTGGGACAGGAGATAGAGCAGCGCTCCGCCAGCACCGATTATTAGAACAACGACCAAGGCCAGAAGTGGCGAGCGCCGCGGGGCAGGGGGCGAACCAGCGCCCTTGCCTTGTTCGAGGGCCGCGAGGCGTTTCTCGAGGTCTGTGTTTCCGGTATCGCTCATGAGCCTACCCCCGCAGGTGGTGTGGCCTCGATGCAGACCACCTCCTCTCCGATCCGCAGCACCCATTGTCGGTTCACTCCTGAAACCCGGATCACACCGTCCTCGGTGGCTTGCGTGTTGACCGTGCGCTCACGGCCATTGGCGTAACGAAAGATCGCTGGCACCGGTGCGTTCCGTGGGAACTCAAAATACGTGAACGTCCCGTCATCCCAGACGCGGGCAGGGGTAAACTCGGTCCGCGCGCTTGCACCGTAATTATAGTTCGGCGCTTGGGCTGCGATGGCACGTGTGGGGCGGCTGGTATCCTCGGGGTAGCGGAACTGGACCACGTAGAAGGTCGGACTGCGGGTCTCCTGGACGTTGAAGTAGTAGCTCCGCCGGTTCGTATAGACCGTCACGTTGGTATGGACACCGCGCGCGACAGGTTTGATCGCGAAGGCCTGACCGCCGGGTACGCCGTCGATCTCAAACCCTTCCGTGTCACCCGCGATGATCGAGCGGATGCTTTCACCCTCGCCGAACTCGATGGTGGTCACATGGGTGAGCGAGACGTTTAGCCGGTAGACCTGGCCCTCCTGATAGCTGGCAAGCCGCACCCGGTTGTCATTGGGCCCGCCGCGCGGGATGGCTTCGGCGAAGGCGAGGCCGGGCAACAGGGCAATCAGCAATATGAAAAGTCGAACAGGGAACAAATTCAATTCTCCAATCTGTCGGAGCGGATGGAATATTCGAGGACCGTGAAGCCGAAGGGGTTGGTCCAGACCTCATCGATGGAGCGGCGGGTCTCGGGGCGGAACTCGAAGAGGAGGGTGGCGGTGAAAAGCCCGGTTTGGACGCCGTTGATAGATGTCAGGCGCTTGCGCAGGCGGACCGTCGCGCGGTTGGTTCCGATCTGGTTGATGCTGAGGATCTCCACGTCGAGCCGCGCATTGGGGCCATAGACCGTCGGCGGGTAGTTCTCATTGGCGCTGTTCCAGATCTGGCGCAGCCCGCTCTCGGCAGCTCCGTCCGAGCGGCGCAGAACGCTGCGGATGCGCAGGTCATTGTCGAGCTGGTTATAGACCTCGCGGTCGGTCACATAGCGGAAGACCTCCGCCTCGATGACCGCCTGGTTGGCTGTGACCGACGTCGCACCCACCGAGGCCTCGGGCAGGGCAAAGCCTGTCTCGGGATCATAGGGCACGACCACAGGCGGCGGATCGACATCGAGGATCGCGACAGCCGCCGCGCTCAGGCATCCGAGAATGCCGAAGATGAGCCCGATGAGCCCCAGGCGTTGCCAGAGGCGTTCGCGGCGCAAGGCGCCGTAGACCAGTTCTTCCTCGATGATTTCTTGTTCACTCGCCACCATTCATGCCCCCACGATCAGTCTGCCCGTAGGTCCGGCAAGGTGAAATCCATGAAGCGCTGCTCCTCGGCGATGGTGGCGGCATCGATCACGCCGCCGGTGCCGTCACCCACGGTTTGCACGGCTTCGAGTTGCCACATGGCGACAAGTGCGATGGCCAGTTCCGCCGTCACGCGCGTGTTGAGATCGATGCTTTCCTTGAGTTCGTCCATGTCGTCGATGAGCCCGACGAGCCGGTCGACGCGTTCCAGCGATTGTCCGGCGTCCTCATAGCTGTTCTGGGCCGCGGCCGAGACGAGCGCGCCGGTCGTGGCTTGTGTTGCCACGCGGTTGGCCCCGGGATTGCCGCTCGTGGCCATTTCCGAGAGGGTGTCATCGTCAAATCCGAGATCGGCCAGCACCCGGTCCATCTGGGTTTCGATCTCGCCCGCGCCGGAGCCGGAGAGCCCCGAGAAATCGCCCGTCTTGATCGCCTCAATCGTTGCGAGAATGTCCCCGAACTCCTGGTCGAGCAGACCGTTCAGCTCGTCTTCCATCTCGGTGCGGATGATTTCCGGCAGTTCGGCGAGGCGGGTGAGGGCTTCGTAGGTTCTTTGCAGCTCCGCGAGTTGGTCCGTGAGTGTGGCAAGCTGTTCGCGGAGCTGCGTCAGCTGCTCGTTCTGCAGGATCTCGTCTTCGATCATCTGCCGGAGCTGCTGGATGTTTTGCGCGATGTTCTGGGTATCTACGACGGGCACGCCCTGCGCCGCAGCAGGGGAGAGGGCTCCCAGATGCAGGCCAATCCCAAGTGTCGTGGCCAAAGCCGTTCTCAGAAACATCCGTCCCATCAGTCTATCTCCCTGATCGTAAATTCCATGAATGCGCCCTCGGCCATGCGGGCGCTGGCCTGCGCCAATTCTTCTGCGCTCAGGACACGGGTCCGCGCCGCCTGAAGCCGGATGCGCGCGGCGACGAGGCGCACCAGTTCGGCGCGGGCATAGGTGTTGAGCGCGATGCTTTCCTGCACGTCTTCCGTCGCTGAAATCCGTGTGACGATGTCTTGGATACGCAGGGCAGCTTGCCTGATCGCGGCGGGCGAGTTGTTGCCATAGAAAGCCGCGCCATGCCCGGTCATCGAGAGGTTCGCATTTGCCAGAAGCGCGGGGTCGATCGTACCGAGCGCTTCGATCCCGCCGATGCGGCTCAGATAGAGATTGTAGCGTTCGGGGATGACCTGGACGTAGTGCTGCGTCTCGCGGAAGGGTGGTACGCCCCCATATTCGAACACGCGACCGGGTCCGGCGTTGTAGGCCGCGAGGGCGTTGATGATATTGCCGTCAAAGGTGTTGAGCTGGGCCGCCAGATACCGCGCGCCGCCATGCACCTGCAGGTAGGGGCTGTCATAATATTCCGGGTTGATCCCGAGATCGCTGGCCGTGCCGGGCATGATCTGGGTGAGGCCAAAGGCCCCGACAGGCGACCGCGCACCGATGGTGAAGCGGCTTTCCTGCCAGATGAGCGCCTGCAACAACGCGCGCCATTGAACGGGGGAGAGGCCCGCGCGGCCCACGCCCGCGAAACCGCTGGTTTCCTGAGCGACGCGGATGATGAGTTGCTCAATGTTTTCGGCGGCATCCCCGAACATCTGTGCGCCGCCGGGATTGGGGTCGATCTCGGCATTGCCGTAGACCGTTTCGACGGAACGGGCTGGATCGCCGCTGCCGCTTTCCAGCCCGGAGACCATTGCCGGTAGGCCCTGACCGCCGAAGCTGGTCTGGGCATCGAGGATGCGCTGCAGGGTTGCGAGTTGCTCGCGTTCGATCTCGGCAATGAGCTCGCGCACGGACAGCTTGTCCGCCTGGATCGCAAGGTCGGTCTCGCGATCTCCGGTCTCGACGATATCGCGCGCGGTCAGCCCGCTGTCATCGGTCGGCACGCCTTGGGAAAGGGCGATGCCGGGCAGCAGGCAAAGCACGAGGATATGGGGCAGTTTAGACTTCAATGCCGCCCTCCGGCGCGCCGAGGGGCGTGAAGGTGCAATCAGGTGCTGTGGGTGCCGTCGAGGCGAGGAAGGTAAAGCAGTTGGCCTGTGGCTCCTGGTACTGGGCGCAGGAGGCCAACACACCAAGCGCAGAAAAGAACAAGAAGATACGGGTCATGAAAGCCTCCAGAAATCAGGGCGGTCGCGGTAATCGGCGCCGACGAGCGCTTCACCTTTTTCCATGCCGCCGAGGATGGTGAGATTTGGCCCGAGGGCGCTCAGATCGGCATCGACGACGATGGATCCCTGGTCGTCGCGGATGAGTGCAAGGCGGCTGTCGCTGCCGGTGTTGAGAAGCACATCGAGTTCCTTCTCATAGAGGTTCAGCATCGCGTAGTCGGCGGCATGGGCGCGGATGTTCGGGAGCAGGATCTGCGTCGGCACCGCCTCGACGATGGTCTTGCCGGTCCGGGTGCGTTCGAGCTGGCTCGCGTATTGCGTCATCATCACCGCGACGGTGTTCTGCTTGCGCGCGGTCACCAGCCAGTTCGACAGCCGCTCGGCGAAATACGCATTGTCGAGCGCCTTCCAGGCCTCGTCGATCACGATGATGGTGGGGCGGCGATCCTCGATCTCGCGCTCGACACGGCGGAAGAGATAGGAGAGGACGGCCATGCGTTCCTTCTCGGCTTCGCTGTCGAGAATGCCGGTGAGATCGAAACCCACCACATCGCCTTCGAGCGAGAAGGTGTCTTCCAACGTCTGGCCGAATATCCAGCCGTAGCGGCCTTCTTCCGTCCATTCGAGCAGGCGCTGGTGAAGATCGCCGCCATCATCGGTGGACACAAAGAGCGATGCAAAATCCCGCCAATTCCGCAGGGCCGGATTGGAGGCCTGCGCGTTCTGACGCACGACTTCCTGGATGCGGTTGGTCTGCGCGGGCGTCAGCGGCTTGTCGGTACGATAGAGCAGGGTGGCGAGCCAGTCCGAGAGCCAGGCGGTGCCGCGCGCATCGGTCTCGGTCCAGAGCGGGTTAAGGCCCGTGGGTTGGCCGGCTTTGAGCGATGCATAACGCCCGCCATTGGCGCGGACCGCCATTTCCATACCGAGGCGGTAATCGAAGACGAAGATCCGCGACCCTGCTCGACGGGCTTGCGTCATGAGGAAGGCCGAGAGGACCGATTTGCCTGACCCGGGTCGTCCCATGATCAGCGTATGCCCGCTGGTGGGTTCTTTGTCGGGCGAGCCTTGCTCGTGATAGGAAAACCGATAGGCGCTCTGCTCGGGCGTGGGCAGATAGGTGATGACGCGGCCCCAAGGGGTTTTCGTGGCGGGTTTGCCGAGTTGGGTCCGGTGGAAGGCCGCGAAATCCGCGAAGTTGCGATTGGTGATGGCACTGGCGCGCACGCGCTTGGGCTGGTTGCCGGGATGCTGGCTCAGGTAATGTGCTTTGGCGGCGACCCGCTCGCCGATCATCTTCACGCCTTCGGCGGCGGCGGCGTTGACGATCTCGGCGCTGAGGGATTGCAACTCGTCCAGCGTGTCGCAGAAGATGGTCACGACCATATGGTGCTCGCCGAAGCTTTGGCGCTTGGCCTCGAGATCATCGGCAGCAATGTCGAGCGCTTCCATGAGCGACAGGGCCGCGTCCTGCGAAGCCTGCATCTGGCGCTTTTGCCGCTTGATGCGACCCGCCATGAGGTTCGAATTGATCGGCGTGAAGGAGTGCGTGACGATCATGTCGACAGGCAGGTTCAGCATGTCGAACATGGTGCAGGAGGTGGCCTCGGAATATTCCCCGATGGTGAAACTCTTGCCGTAGCGATGTCCCACGACGCCTTCGGATAGCTCGAAGTGATCTCCGTGAAACGTCACCCTGGTATTGGCGATGTTGAAGGACAGGAAGCCGTAGGTGTTTGCCGGATAGAGCGGCAGTTCCGTTCCCGTGTTGAGCGCCCCCAGAAACCCGATCAACTCGCCGCTTTTGGCGGTTAGTACGCGCGGATTCAGCTCCGTCAGGCCTGACAGGAAGACACTCACGGCCTCGCCCAGACGGCGCAGGCGCTTCTCGGTTGCTTCCTTGAGGCGATCCGGCGCGCTTCGGTTCAGGAACGGCAGGACGCTTTTTGGAGGCGGGCGATGGATGATCGTAAGGGTGAGCGTCTTGTCGCGCAGCCCGCTGGTCTCTAGCTTCTTGCGCCAGAGCCGGTCGACTTCTCCCGCGAAACTGTCCTCGCGCAGCGGCTCGAGGTCCGGCGTGATCGCCTTCGAGACCTTATGGATGTAATAGCTGAACTCCGGCCCCAATTGCGCAATGATCCGGGCAAAGAGCGCGGTCACCTTGTCGAGATAGGCGTCATCGGTCGTGTAGCTATTGACCCCGTCGAGCCGGATGCACTGGAAAAGCTCGTTGACCCGGGTCCGCACGGTCTGGTCATCAACTAAGCTCACATAGGGCAACATATGCGCGAGGCGGGTCTCGCGCGCATACCACTCCGGTGTCATCGTGCGGGGATCGAGCGCAGCATCACGGGGCATAGCTGTCCCCGCCGTGAATGCTGCGGTTCCGCGTGGGCGGGGTTTCCTGCAGCGCCGTCATCATCACGTCGATGAAGCGCGGATCCCAGTCTGCGGCCTTCCAAAGCACCGGGTAGAGCAGGGCCGCGACAGCCAGCACCGCGATATGCTGGACCCAGACGAAGAGAAGCACGGAGCCGAAGAGCCAGACCATCGCGTACATGATGGGCAGGCCCAGGAGCTTGGGCGGGCGCACGAGGCCGAGAAAGAGGGGCGAGCGCTCAGCCACCGGCAAAGACCGCGGCAACGATCGTGGGGGCGGCGGCGACACCAGCGATGCCGACAAGCACCCAGAGTGCTTGTCGCAGGTCGATGATATTGAAGAACCAGCTTAGGAAGACGCCCAGCACGGCCAGCGTCGCGATGACAACGCCAAGCGGACCGGTCAGCGCATCGACAATGCCCTGCAACAAGCTCTGGATCGGGGAGAGATCGATGCTTTGAGCAAGCGCAGGCTCTGCGACGAGCAGGAAGAGCGCGAGCGACGCAATAAACAGGTTAGATATGTGCTTCATGAATTTGATCCTTCCAATCGGGCCACGACAGCCATGACGCGGGCCACGTGGTTCTGGGTTTCTCGGTAGGGGGGAATGCCGCCGTACTGGCGGACCGCATCGGGTCCGGCGTTGTAGGCTGCAAGGGCAAGGCGTGGATCGCCGAACGTGTCCAACATCATCGCGAGGTAGCGGGCGGCCCCGTCGAGGTTCTGCAGCGGGTCGCGTGGGTCAACGCCGAGATCACGGGCAGTGGCGGGCATCAACTGGCCAAGGCCAATGGCACCTGCACTTGAAATCGCATCCTGCCTGTAGGCGCTCTCAACCTCGATATTGGCCCGATAGAGAGCCAGCCAATCCGTCACGGAAAGCCCCGCGCGACGCAGGCCGGGATGGCCGGCATAGCGCAAAGCCGTGGTCTGAATCCCGGAGAGGACATCTGCGTGGGGCAGGGGAATCGGGCGGGCAAGGGCCGCGACTTGGACGCCCTCTTGCTCGGCCTCTAACTCGCCGAAGATAGCGATCCCATCGTAGGCCGAACCCTGACCAATGCCGTCATTGTAGTTCCGGGCAAAACTGTTCTGAGACCGGGATGGGGTCAGAGAGCCGTCGCTCTCCATGACCAGGACCATTTGCGCTGAGGCTGGCGCGGCGACCAGCCAGAGACAGACAAGGCTAGGTGTCAGCGCCCTTGTCTGATGAGGCTTTTTCTGACGGCGCAAGTTTGTGCGTACGGCTTGTCCCCGCCTCAAGCGGCAGGTCGACATGCGCAAAACCAAGACCAATGAAGAATGACACCACGCCGGAGATCGTCTTGAACTCGCGGATCTTGATGTCGTTATAGGTCGTCCGTGTACGGGCGGTGACGAGGAGCTTTTCCACCCCATCATCAGAGACAACGCGCATGATCCAGACCCCGTAATAACTGGGGCCTTTCTTGTGTGCCGATTCCTGACACAGGATTTCTGCGCTATAGCCGCTTTCCACGAGTTCGCGGAAACGTGCTTCCGTAACCACATTTGGTGCTTCGATGTCCCAGTTCATGGCCCGGCTCACGCTTTCTCCAATGGCGCGACCCTAGGCATTCCCACTTGAAGCCCAGAGTTACGATAGTATATTATCAACCGCAAGATGTAATATCATGCTTTAGCTGTAGTTTGGTCACGCAAACACTAGTCTCGGCCAGTGCCCGCGATCAAGGAGATAACAGGTTTGAGAAACCCGAGGTTGATATGCCTGCTCCCTTTGCAAGCTCTGGCCCTTCTGATCTGCGTTCCGGGGCCGGTTTTGGCGGAATCCTGCTTCGCTCCACCTCGTCCCTTCCTGCCAAGCGATTCGCAGGCCGCGCGGGACTATGCGGCTATCATTCGCAGCGACTTCGAAAATTACATCCAGGATATCCAGAGCTATTTCCGTTGCCTCGACAGTGAACGTGCCCGCGCGTTCGAAGAAGCGCGGGAAGTCAGCGAGGACTATGGCCGATTTCTGCAATTGGTAGGGGATTGATGGGCAGCCTCGGGAACATCAGACTAGCAGCCCGTGGAAACCAGACGCCGATAACACCTTCAAATATCTACTTTTTAGATAACAGATTTCATCCGCTAGCGACGTCACAAAAGGTATGTGACGCGTGGCAAAAACAATCAGAAGCAAAGGGCAGGTGGCACTCTGCCAGGCGTTGGTCGACGCGCGCAAAAGCGCAGGCTTGGGCCAGGACGACTTGGCGGACAGGCTCAAGTGCCATCAATCTCTCGTGGCGCGCATTGAGAGCGGCGAACGCCGGATCGACGTCGTCGAACTGGTCGTTCTGGCGCGCGCCATCGGCTTTGACCCGTTCGATGTCTTGGCGATCGTCGAAGCCGCCACGGAGCCCGACCACAGGATTTAACAGGCTGCTGAAATAGTCCAGCCTCGACACCGGTTTGAGAACATGATTCACCCTTTGCACGATAACGTCGGGGGTGAAGATGCGCGGGACGGACGAGACGAGCGGGTCGCTGTTCAGCTATGT
>Ga0213840_1002125_pt1 | contig 13131 bp, 13 predicted proteins | sample SWPATP22_FD_160132 | JGI IMG/M metagenome (GOLD analysis project Ga0213840, IMG submission 160132) | Coastal seawater microbial communities from Marineland, Florida, United States - SWPA TP2 #2 | ecosystem: Environmental > Aquatic > Marine > Coastal | place: USA: Florida | collected 2016-08-14 | reverse complement strand
TTAGGTAAATCTAAAAAATCTGAAGAGCTTTAAGGTTGTTAGCTCTATACAACTGATAAGCGAGAAGTGCGGATACAAAGCATCATTACAGATCGACAACGGCTTTCTACGAGCTTTTCTGGGTACAATTAATACGATTGCATTGGGTAAGTTAACTCGATCTGAGAAAGCTTTACAGAGCCTCAAACAGTTAAGCGTGAGACTCCGTTATGATAGTGCTGAAGATGTCTTGTAGAGGAGTGACAGACCACATGAACTATAAGTTTCAGTGAACGAATTAGCTGGGTTAATTACTCTGGTTTATGAACTCACTGATTATCTTATGCACCGCTCCCTTACTACAGCTTAATTCTTCAGCAATCTTAGCCATGCTCAAGCCTTCCTCTCGTAGCTGGTGGACTCTCTCACGGTCTACAGACTTCTTACGTCCAAACTTAACGCCTTTCTCTTGCGCCTTAGCGATGCCTTCCATCTGTCTTTCGTAACGTAGAGACAACTCGAACTCAGCTACAGCAGCAATCATATGGAACATGAGCTTACCGTGTGGCGTTGTCGTGTCGATGCCTTGGTCAATCACTATTAGTCCTACGCCTTTGTCATCGAGTAACTTCGAGATATTCGCTAGGTCAGCCACAGAGCGACCTAAACGGTCTAACTTGGTCACAACAATAGCTTCACCTTCACGCACGTAATCAAGCATCTTCTCTAGCTCTGGACGGTCTGCTGTCTTACCAGAGCGTTTCTCTTGGTAAATCTTAACGCAGCCTTTCGCTTCTAGTGCTTGTAGTTGAACGTCTAGCTTCTGGCCTGTGGTAGATACTCGTGCGTAACCGATAAGTTGACCTGTCATGTTTAACTCCGTCTCGCTCAATAAAGTTTAAGGATTATGTGAACGGCATATTGATGAACAGTATTTGAACGGTCAATAGCTTTGTTCATTATTTTTTACTTTGGTGGACGAATGTCGATATGGAAATTTGCATAGCGAGCACTAATAACCAACCTCCAAATTTGTCGTTCGGTTTACATCGCCACCACTCTGGAAATTTCTGGAGTGAGAACACAGAAAAGCCACCAGCAGAGCCTGTGCGCTGTCTTCGTGTTTGGTCAAGATGAACGTTGCGGCTGGCTTGGAGATTGTCTTAGCGGTGTTCCTGTGGTGTGCAGAAGCACCCTATGGGGGGGAGTTAAGGCTTCATCATTGTTGATTTGGCCTCTCAGATTTTTGTAGTGAAAACTTTCCTCCAGTTGAAATATATGTAAACCTGATAATAGTAAAAAAATCAATGGTATCTTGAATCTCAATTTATCTTTGTAGACTCTTCTTCGGAATAAAGATGAACAATAGGAAATTACTCAGAAAGTACGTAGGTCGATTCATCGCACGATTAAAGCCAAGCCTTCGACAAGGCTATGATATTTGCGCGATAATTTATCCAGCAAGAGCTAAAGGAGCTATCGTTGAGATGAGAATAGTCGAGGCTAGCAAGCCTACGATTAAGTTTACTCCAGACTTCGATACTGTTAATCATGCTTTAAAGGGAATTGAACAACGTTTAATTGGAGGCAATATCGATAGCGTCTCTTTTTCAGGTACGAATGCATACCTTGAAGGTGACAGGATACTTTTAATAAAAGGCGACGACTCTCATGCGCACTGGAGTAACTCTGCTGTTGAGATTGATTTAAAGAAGATTCTGAGTAACAAGGACGAACACTCGTGATACCAGTCGAAAAACACGGTGAGGTTATAGGGCAATTAGACAAACGACTATTTAACCTAGAAAACGACAATACATTTTCGGCATGGGAGAAATGGTTCGGCAAGCACCCGATGGTAGTTGTAGGTATTGTTATTACAGCGCTTTGTGCTGGCTTTTGGGGGTTCTATGCTTGGACTATAGACAGGCTAGATAGAACTCATAGAGAACAGGTTTCTTATCTGGAGAAAAAATACAAAGGAAATTTAGATTGGATGAAAGAGCAGCACAATGTTTCGCTAAATGCACTGCGAGAACGATGTAGCTTTGAAAAGGATAAATTGGAAGATAGGTTGAGAGTTTGTAAGTCTCCACAAAACCCAACCGTACCTAAAAAGAGTGTAGAAGCGAAAGTTGACTGATAAAAACAACTCCCAATGAACAATCAAGGCTTTCCATTCTACGCTCGTATAAAGCTCAAAGAGTGGAGTACGTGACGTTGTTAAGATACTTATAATGTGCCTCTCACCAATTTAGTAAGCCAACGACTTCAAGCAGTCAGCCTCGTGAATCCTCTCGACATACTGCCAAAGTTCGTCCTTGTTCTTGTACTTACTATACAAGTTATACGTCAAGGACAACTGCTTGTGACCTGCTAGTTTCGTAGCGATGTCTTCAGGACTACCAATTTGTTCTAGCGCTGTCGCAAAGTGACCTCTAAACGAGAGTAAGCATGTCTTGTAGACTTTGACGACCTTGCATTATCTTCGTGTTTGTTCAAATGAACGTTACGACTGGTTTGAAGATTGTATATCCGGTTTTCCGCAATGTGCAGAAACGCCCTAGGGGGAGTAGGGACTTCGTCACTGACGATTTGTCCTTTCAGAGTTTTGTAGTGAAAACTCTTTGCCGCACCCATTTAAATAACCGATGCAGTCCATTTTCTTTACGGCGAGGCTTGCCGTAGTCTTCAATTTTAAAAGTGCCACCGCCATAACCGATAAATTCGTCATGGGAATACTTGTAAGCATAAGGAGTTTTTATGCCTAGTTTCTTGCTTAATTCCTGTGGTGTGATGGGTTCACAAACCATATCAAATGGCTTCTTCTTTGATTTGGCTTTATTACGAATTGCATTAATAAACTTGAAGTCAATGGTTAGAAAGTAGGGAATATCATTCACTTCAGCTGTCCATAGATGAAAAGCATCTTGCAATTGTTCAGCAGTCAGGGCTTCAGCTATTTTTTTAAAGCGGTCTATATTTTTAATGGAATCTAGAGTCAATTTCGGTAAATAACTTTCAAACTCAGTTGACTGAAAAAGGTCTGGCGTCCACTTTAGGAGGCTTTCGAAAAAATCTACTTTATTTTCAGAACGAATTTGCTCCAGCAAATCTCCTTGGCGAAAGTGGCTTCTTGATATTGCGGGTTCTACAAACGTCACACTACTCTCGCTGAAAACGTTACCAATCTTTGAATCTACAGACCTGAACCAACTCTCAAAATTAAGCTCATCATAAGTAAAAAGCTTTATATGTTCATATTCAGAAAGCTGAGCAATAGTAGGAAACCAATCAATTTCATTTTGACGTCGAGCTTGTTTTTCCGGTAAAGGAGGTTTTCTTATATAACCCACGATAAACGAAGAGACTTCGGTTTGTTCTCTATCCTTATATGTAGTTAGCTTTGCTCCTTGAAGCATGTTCGCATCACTGAAAATACAGTTATCTACAAGTACTCTTGTTGTCATCAGGCTTCCTGTCTAAGTATTCTGTTCAGTTTACAATGCTCAATCTTGAGGGCAAGACATCTTGGTAAGGTAGTACTCTTAGGTGGTACAGTTAAGCTTCTCGTTTATTTTGTAAAAGTTATAGTCGCTGTTAAAGTCTCGTAAATAGGGTTTGCAGTAGCTAACGATTCAAAAAGTCCTTAAATTGTTGTAGCGAGCCAAAATGCACCTTACCCATGAACATTGTCGGTAGTTTGTATTTGCGTTGGTTTTTGCTCACCCAATTATTTCCTACAGTTATTTTAAGGTACTCGATTCCGTTGGAGCGCATGAGATACTGCAAAACGTTACTTTTTCTACAAAGCTCATGTTCCTCATACAGAATGATATGAGGCTCTAAATCATCCATGCCAGCTCACTTATAAGGCTTTTAATAACCTTCGCCTTCAGGTGAGATTCGATCTCCAAACTATTAAGGACTGACAACACCACTCTGACGTGTTTACTTACTTCTGCGTCATCGGGTGTGAAGCAGTATTCATCAATTGCTTTTCCGACAATAGAATTAATAGTGTCACCGCTCTTGATTTTTAAGTTGCCGAGTTTATTTAGTTGTCCTTGGGTTAAGGAAACTCTCTTTTCTACTGTTTTACTCATTACACGCTCCAGTTATTCATTTGAATGGTAATTTATTGCAATAAAATCAGCAACTTAATGGTCATTTGTGAGTAATGGTTAGTTGTGGTTATTTCCCAGAATGAGTGACAAAGAATAGAACTTTGCCACTTTCACTACTCAGTCCATCAGAGAAACCACGTCCTTAACCCCAAGGTGTGTGTATCGCTCCAGCATCTCAGTTGAACGGTGCCCTGAAATAACTTTTAATTGGTTAACTGAAAGGCCTCTTTGAGCGTACTTAGTGATAGCTGAATGCCTCATTGAATGAAACGATAGTCCGGTTATTTCTAGGCGTTTACATGCTCGTCTAAAAGCCTTCGAGAGACTTTCTGCTGTAACGTTGTAGAGGGTTTGATGATTATTACATGACACAAGCCTGTCTTTTAAAATCTGAGTTGCTTTTGCGTTTAACGGAACGTAGCGTGAATAGCCATTCTTGGCTTCAGGAACATAAAGTCTATTTTGGTGAAACTCTATATGTTGCTTTTGTATCTTTACAATTTCTCCTCTACGCATAGCAGTCTCGTAAGAAAGTTCAGCAGCAGATGCAACTAATGGAGGTAAATCTTCAAGCAATAGCTTTAACTCTTTCTGTGTTACTACTCTGTCTCGTGGTTGGCATTCAGGAGGATATTTGAAGTCTTTGAAAGGAAATGGCCAATCTAACTCGAAGTGTTTAATGCCAAACTTAACGATGCGAGACAGCATCTGTAAGTCTAATCTCGCGGTACTGCTCTTTACTTCTTTGAGTCTCTGACGCTTAAATGCTTCGATTTCTGCTAGGGTAGGAGGCGACTTAAAGTTTTTCTTCAAGCATCGCACACGGTAACGCACAGAATCGCCCATGTGCTCAAGGTATTTGTCGCAGACCTCGTGAAAAGACAATTCATTTGAGCCCATTAAGGCGAAACGTTCTGCTTCTTGTTGAGTTGGAAAAGTCTTAGAGATTCGCTTACCTTGCTCACGAATCTGTACGTTCCAGTTGCCTGATTTTAATTGACGGATAGTTGCCACTTCGTTCACTCCAAAATACTTAAAGGTTAATGGAAGTGAAATTCTTGAGGCCTTGCCAGTATTGACTTTCGGAGGTGCGTGTAGAGTTCGCAGCGTTATCGCGCAGGTGGGCATGGGGTGTCAGGGGTCGGAGGTTCAAATCCTCTCACACCGACCAACTTCTCTGCTTGATACTCCTAAACTCAAACAATTACCTCTGAGTTCGTAACGTTTCCTCACAATTAAACCTCTAGCTGTAACTTAATTTTGTGATATAACATCCCAAGAACATTGTTGTTTTACTTCCTCACTGGAGCTTGTAAATGGAATTAGAAACGTTACTAGACTACGTGTTTTCGTACCAAATCATTCTTCTTGTGCTGATTGTTATCGGCCTAAAATCTTCCATCAAATTTGTACCTCAGAACCGTGCGTATATTATCGAGCGCTTCGGTAAGTACAACACTACTCTTGAAGCTGGCTTAAACTTCATTGTGCCGTTTATCGATACGGTGTCTGCTGACCGCTCTTTGAAAGAACAAGCGGGTGATGTGCCTGAGCAATCTGCTATTACTAAAGACAACATTACGCTTTCTGTTGATGGCGTGCTGTATTTCAAGGTAGTAGACCCTTACAAAGCTACCTACGGTGTAGAAGACTACGTGTTTGCCGTAACTCAGTTAGCACAAACCACTATGCGTTCTGAACTAGGTAAAATGGAACTAGATAAAACCTTTGAAGAGCGTGACTTATTAAATACCAATATTGTGTCGGCGCTTAATGAGGCTGCTGCGCCATGGGGTGTGCAGGTATTGCGTTATGAACTGAAAGACATAAACCCGCCAAACTCGGTGCTAGATGCGATGGAACAGCAAATGAAAGCTGAGCGTTTAAAGCGTGCCCAAATTCTTGAATCGGAAGGTGACAGACAAGCCGCTATAAACCGTGCTGAAGGTGATAAGCAAGCCATCGTACTTGCGGCAGAGGCCGACAGAGAGCAACAAATTTTGAAAGCAGATGGTGAAGCACAGGCCATTATTCGTGTGGCTAAAGCCGATGCAGAAGCAATTGAAACCGTAGGTAGGGCAGCTGCTACAGAAGAGGGGCAGAAAGCGGTGCAGCTAGATTTAGCGAAGGGCGCTATTTTGGCAAAAGAGAAAATAGCGAAAGAATCGTCTGTGGTGTTATTACCAGATGGCAGCACTGAAATTGGTAGTGTAGTGGCGCAGGCAATGACTATTGCCAATACCATTGGTAAGAAGGCGTAGCTATGGACAATATGCTAACTAATCTTCCACATTTTCTACTTGGCTTAGGCTTACTGTTTCTTATTCTTGAAGTAGTAATGGGCTTTACTACCATTTTGTTGTTAACCCTTGGCGTTTCGATGATGATTGCATCGGGTTTGATGTACCTTGGTGTTATTGATGATTCTTTGTTGTCAGCATTTGTGGTTATTGCGTTACTAGACGCTGTGCTGACGCTTATTGTATGGCGCCCGCTTAAAATGCTTCAGCAAGACCGTGCGCCAAAAGAAGTGAAGTCTGACTGGATTGGTACTACGTTTGATGTTGAGTCAGATATTAGCCCAGAGCAGCCAGGAACGGCGCGTTTTTCTGGCGTAGCGTGGAAGGTAAAATCAGACGCTAATATCGCACAAGGGGCTACGGTTGAAGTGGTGCGTGTAGAAGTAGGGGTTTTACACGTAAAGCCAGTGCAATAGCCCCAATGTTCAAAGCAAAAGCGTTAAAGGAAATAAGGATAAAATAAAAAGCACCATTATGGTGCTTTTTTTACGCCTATACATGTGCTTCCGGAATGCGGGGCGTAGGCTTTCATGGCCGCTCTTAGAACATCATAAGGTTCCCGTTCCAATAACTTTGCTTTATTAATTTTGGGGAGATGCAGGTTACTATTAACCGCTTGTTACTTACCACTCACCATAGGCAATGTTATGGTCACTGACGTTCCTTCACCAGGCGCTGATGCTAGGTCAATGGTGCCGTTCAGTTTTTGCGTTACCAAATTATAAAGTATGTTCATACCCAGCCCCGTGCCGCCTTTATCTCTTGCGGTGGTGTAAAATGGCTCAAAGACCTTCTTGTGAAGACTATCAGGAATACCTTTTCCGTTGTCAGTAACGTTAAGTTCAATCATATCGTTTTGCTTAACACACTTTACGCTAACTTTGTTTACTTCGTTATTGGTATCTGAGAAAGCATGGCGCTGTGCATTAGATATTAGATTTGTTAACAGTTGCGCCACAATACCTGGGCAAGCGGTTATGGTGATATCCGGCGCAACGTCTATATCCAACGCAATCTGCTCTTTTTTCAGCATTGGTTTTAACGGGTTACAAACGCTGTGAATATATTCATCAAGCACAAACTCTTCGATCTCAAGTGACGTTTGGTCGGCCGATGTGCGTTTAAAGTCTTGTACTAACTTTGCGGCACGCAACAAATTCGATTCAGCTAGATTAAGCCCCTCAGTACACACTTCATTGAATTCTTTGAATCCATCTTCCGATAGCTCTTCGTTCTCAAAGTCTTGGTAAATAGTCTGTAACTCTTCTTTACAGCTGCTAACCGATGTTAAAGCAATACCCAAAGGCGTATTTACCTCGTGTGCTATACCTGCCACTAAGTTACCTAGCGCCGCCATTTTCTCTGACTCAACCAGCTTTTCCTGTGCGCCTTCCAATGTTTTAAGTGTTGCTTCAAGTTCAGCGGTACGCTCACGTACTTTTTGTTCTAGCGTATGATTAGCTTCAACAAGTTGTGCTTCATAATCAGACCTTTCTTTTGCACTTACTGCACGCCCGTAAAGATCTGCCAGCGTCGCCGCAAACACTATTTCATCGTCGTGCCACGTTCTGCCTTTCCCCTGATGTTCACAGCAAATAATCCCAATCATCTTGCCTCTGTGCCTAATGGGAACATCAAGCATAGAACTAATGTTTAGGGGCGACAAATAGACTTCCGCAAACTCGATAGTAGCAGGGTGGGTGAGGGCATCGTGAGCGGCTATACTTCTTTCGGAGTCTAGTGCTGCAAAGTATTGTGGAAAGTCTGTTCTGCTTAGCACTAAGCTTTCATCATCAAGGTTGTTGCCTTTGTCGATTAAAAGCTTGCAGCGAATCGAAGACTGGGTGTCGTCGTACAACCAAATACCAGCACGTGTAATGTTTAAACCTTTACACACCGAGTTAATAATAAGCTCGGTAGCCACCGATAATTCACCGTTGTCGATGTCAGGACTTTGTCCAACGCTAAGTAATATAAGTTCAAGTGCTTCTTTCATTAATCTTCGTCCGGTGCTTGGGCGCGAATGTCTTGAATTTTATCGAAGTGTTCTAACATTACATGAGTAATGATGGGGTCGAATTGTGTACCGGCATTTTCCTGCAAATACGCTTTTACCTCTTCTTCACTCCATGCGGGTTTGTAACACCGTTTGGAAAGTAAGGCATCAACTACATCAACAATGGCCATAATTCTGCCCTCTACAGGGATATCATCACCTTTTAATCCTTCTGGATAACCTTTACCATCCCAGCGTTCATGGTGCGTTTTAGCTATGATAGCGCCCATTTTCGCCACAATGCGATTTGAGTCAGCCAGCAGTTCGTAGCCTTTTTGCGCGTGGGTTTTCATTATTTCCCATTCTTCGGGATCTAACTTGCCAGGCTTATGTAAAATCGTTTCGGGGATACTTATTTTTCCAACATCATGCAGCGCTGCCGCGTAGCGAATCGTCTCAATAAATTCCTCTGTCATATGCAGTTTTTCTGCTAAAAACTCAGTCATAAGAATAACGCGTTTTACGTGACCGCCGGTTTCTTTACTGCGCATTTCTATGGCGTCGCTTAACACCATAATTAACTCTTTCTGCGTTTCTTGGATATCTTCTTTCTGTGTTAAGTTCTGAAAAATAACCGAAACGTTCGATGCAAACATTTCCAGTGTTTTGCGTTTAACTACATCCAGTGGTTCGTTCAATTTGATATATAAGATGTTATGACCATCCTTGCCAGAGGGGTAATAACCAATGAACAACTCGTCCGACTGATAGTGCATTTTTGTCTCAAGCACTTTCTTTACGTCAGCCTCTATGTCGGGTGGAATCTCTTGCGAAATACCTGGCTGACACAGACCAACTAAGTCCCCGCTAGCACCTAAAACGGTCATTTTCGTGTGGCCATAAAGGTCAGTGTGCTGCGTTGAAAGATAAAGCACAGAATTGTTCAGGTTTAGCAATGTTAGCGTTTGCTTCAAAACTGCAGAGCCAAACTGCGCAAGAGACTGACTTTCTAACACAGAAGAAGACGATTTTAAGACCTCTTCCATACCGCGTTTACCAGCCTCTATGGTTTTGATATCGCGATACGAACGAATAGAAGAATACACACATGACTTGAGCTTTAGGGAAGATAACTCGGTTTTGGCTTTGTAGTCGTTGATATCATATTGTTTTATGACATCCTCTTCAGGTGCCTGCCCGGGCTGTCCCGTTCTTAATATCAATCGTGTACTGTAATTCTTTTGCGTATTTCGTACTTCGTCAATTAAACGCAGGCCCGCATCGTCGGTTTCCATGACCACGTCAACAAATGCAAGGGCTATGTCTCTATGTTCTTCGAAAAGCGCAATACCTTCTTTTGCACTATATGCAGATAAGAATTCGAGGCCGCGATTTTCGAAGGTGAATTTACGTAAGGTAAGTTTGGTAACCTCGTGTACATCGGCTTCGTCATCAATAATGGCCACCTTCCATGGTTTTAGCTTTACGGTGTTAGACTTGCTTGAAGATTTTTTAAATATGGCCATACAACTTGTTGTTTTTGATCTGTGTGTAATAAACGTAATTCACAAATAACGATCCCGCAAATAAAGGCATCGTGAATTTATACGAAATGCTAATAAGGCGAGCTGGAAATACTGCTCAGCGTATACAGATCTTGAAATAGATATATATCAGAAAAATCAATCCGTTTTGGAAGCTCCCCACATTGCAACGCAACACACTGCTGTTTACTCTACGTTAACATTTCGATTTACGTTAACGAGCAATCAAACTATGAATTTTGCAGAATTTGCTGCGTCACGCAAAAGCGTGCGCGGGTTTACAAAGCAACCAGTTACCAAAGAAACCGTAGACGCCATCATTAACGCCGCTAAATGGGCACCATCTTCTTACAATACGCAAACGTGGAAAATTCACGTCGTTACTGGTGATGTGCTAGACAATATTCGCAAGGGAAACACCGAGAACACCTTAGCGGGTAAGCCACATGTTCGCGACTTTCCATACAAAGAGGACTATGAAGGTATTCATCGTCAGCGCCAAATCGATGTGGCGGTTCAACTGTTTGAAGTAATGGGAATTACGCGGGAAGATAAAGAAAGGCGAATGGATTGGATGATGCGAGGTTTTCGTCAGTTCGACGCGCCTGTTTCGCTTGTATTAACCTATGATAAATCGTTAGAGCCTGCTGGAATTACGCAGTTTGGTTTGGGGGCGCTTGCCTATGGTATTGTGCTGGCAGCCTGGGATCTTGGGCTTGGCTGTGTAATAAACGGGCAGGGTATAATGCAGTCTGAGGTGGTGCACAAATGCGCCAACATACCAGATAATGAAGCCATCATGATTTGTATTGCGTTGGGGTACCCAGACTCAGATTTCCCAGCAAACAACGTGCGCTCAACACGGGCTGATAACGCCGAGTTTGTTACCTATCATGGCTTTTAGTGGGTAAGTTCCGTTTGACTGGGTGTGTGCGAAGAAATAAGTGCCTCAATATCTTTTCGAGGCACAGGCTTACTCCAATGATAACCTTGACCTATATCGCATTCCATCGTAACCAGTTTTTGAAGTTGCGTAGCATCTTCAATGCCCTCAGCAACGGTTTTCATACCAATACTTTTAGCAATGTTGATAATGGCTGATACCAACGGCTCACCATCTTCATCGCTGTTGTTACCGCTATGAAGTTTTTCAATAAAAACACGATCTATTTTTAATTTCTCGGCTTTAAATTTTTGCAAGTAACTTAGGTTTGAATAGCCTGTACCAAAGTCGTCTATGGCAAAACGTACGCCTAAGTTTCTAATTGCCTCTAGCTGTTTTGAAATTCCTCGAGCAGATTCGGCGATAATGCTTTCGGTTAGCTCTAGCTCAAGATATTGCGGGTCTACTCCAGATTTTTCTAGTGCGTTAGCCACAGCGAGGGGCAGCGAGCCGTCTTTGAATTGCGCAAACGATAAATTAACCGCAATACTTATTTTAGGCATGCCTCGTCGCTGTAATTTAGCACAGAATAGACAAGCTTCTTCCAGTACCCATTCACCTAATTGCGTTATTAAACCACTGCTCTCGGCTAATGGTATGAATTTGTCGGGTAGTATCATGCCTCCATCTTTCTGAGGCCAGCGCAATAAAGCTTCGAGTGCACAGATAGCACCTGTCTTTAGGTCGATGAGGGGTTGGTAATATACTTCAAACTCATGGTTCTGTACTGCAGGGCGAAGCTTTTGAATTAAGGTAAACCTTTCGTCGCTCTCAACATCAAATGAAGCATTGTAATACGTGTAGCCGTTTCTTCCGCTTCTTTTCGCTTCATACATCGCAACATCTGCTTTGCGGCAAAGTTGTTTGAATTGATTGCCGTCTTGAGGTGCTCGAGCAATGCCTATGGAACAAGAAACCACAATTTTGGTTTGCAATAACTCAAACTCGGTGGAGCACCACGAAATAATGTTGTCGCAAAGGGCGTTTAACTGTGCTTCAGAACTAATACCAGACGCAAGTACAATAAATTCATCGCCGCCAAAGCGAATAATGCGCTCGTTCTCTGTCATGTGGTCTGTCATGGTTTGCGCTAACTTTTGCAAGAAGCGGTCACCAGCTGCATGCCCTAAAGCATCATTAACAGGTTTGAAGTTGTCTAAATCAATAAACAATAAAGCAAGCTGCTTTCCGTCTTGCGTGCTTCCTGTAAGTAATTCTTTAAATAGTCGTTCGCCTAATACGCGGTTAGGTAAATTGGTGAGTGGATCGTGATGAGCTAGGTGCTGAATTTGCAGCCGGTTTTCTTCTACCTTGGCGTTTTCAGTTTGCAATGATGTCAATAAATGCCTGATATCTTGAACCAATACATAAACGGCAAAACCAATTACACAAAAAATTACCACAATGAATACAAGGTGAGACCAGCTAATATAGGGCGTATTTACCGAAAGGTGGTTCTCCAAAATAAGCCATGTCAGTGCGATACATTGAAGTATCACAAACGACAATACCCCTAAAAAAAGCCCTGTGCCGCCGAGGAGTGCGGCAAAAATAATAATTCCAGGGTAACCTAGCATAGCAAGGTCGAAAGTGCCGGCGCCAGTTGCCGACAGAGCAAAGAGCATTGTAGAAAGCGATATCAATAGTATATGGCTACTTGCTGTAGCGTGATGCCGACTTGCAAGCCATGCTGAACCAGCCATTGCCAAAAAGCCCATTACGAAAATATGTAATGTAATTCCTCTGGCAAAAAAAAGGCAGGTAAACAGACCAAGCGCAGTTACTGCACTTATCTGTAAAACGCGTTTGCGCCGAAGGTGTGAAAGTCTAGCCTGATTGTCTTCAGATGATAATCGATGTTCTTGCTGCATTGTTTACCTAGTTGGCTACACTTGTCGTTGCATTGCTGAGCTGCCTAATGGCAGATAGAAAGAGCGTTATTTATTCTATTTCTGTCGGGTAATTGGACTCTTGTCATACAGTATAGCGAACTTTTACTCGGCTGTAGATGACAGTAGTTAGATGTGATGAAGGTGAAGGGTGAAAGGGAAAAGGAGCGCAACCCAATTAGGCTACGCTTCTTGTTTGCGATTTTACTTAAGCAGCTAGCGTTAATATTTCTCTTGCTTTAGCAAGGTCGATATCGCCGTGCTCACCTAACTTGGTTAAGCCATTTCGCTCTAAGTTTTCAATAAGACCATCGATGGCCGATTTTTCAACACCGTGGTCAGATAATCGAGTT
>Ga0213840_1002112_pt1 | contig 13207 bp, 9 predicted proteins | sample SWPATP22_FD_160132 | JGI IMG/M metagenome (GOLD analysis project Ga0213840, IMG submission 160132) | Coastal seawater microbial communities from Marineland, Florida, United States - SWPA TP2 #2 | ecosystem: Environmental > Aquatic > Marine > Coastal | place: USA: Florida | collected 2016-08-14 | reverse complement strand
GGGCCGCGGCGTACCCGCCGGGGGCCACCGGCTCGGCTCCGACGGTCGCAACCACGAGGGCTTTCGAGTCCGGAACGGTGGCCTTGACCTGGTCCCCGGTGGAGGTGATGACCGGTTTGCCCGGAAACGCCCGGCCCAGCTCCTCGGCCGTGCGGAGAGCTCCGGCGGCGCCGCGCCGGAGCCGGACACTGTTGCACGTGCCGCAGCGCCACGCCGGGGCCGGAGCGGAGCACCAGCGGCACTGCGGCAGGGCGGTGCTGCCGCTGGGACCCGCGATGGCCAGGGGCCCGCTGCAGGCCGTGCAGCGGGCCGGTTCCCGGCAGTTTTCGCACACCAGCGAGGGGGCGTAGCCGGCCCGGGCCACCTGCACCAGGACCGGACCGCGTTCCAGGCCTTCCTTGGCAGCCCGCCAGGCCGCCGCCGGGAGGCGGGCGATGCGGGCAAGCGGGTCGTGCTCAAGTTCGTAGCTGTCGGCCGTGTTCAGCACACGCGGGACCGTCCGCCGGATGACGCTCCGTTCCGCTTCCACGGCCCGCGCCCAGCCGGAGGCCACCAGACGCTCGGATTCGGTGCTGCGTGAGTGGGCCGCGAGCAGGCACGCGGCGCCCTCCTGGCCTGCGCGGAGCAGGAGGACTTCGCGGGAGTGCGCGTAGGGGGACCGTTGCTCGATGTGGAGGTCGTCGCCGTCGTCCCAGCAGACCACGAGCCCGAGGTTCTGCACCGGCGCGTAGGCAGCCGACCGGGTGCCCACCGCGACCCCGGCGGCGCCGCTGAGCACGCGCAGGAAACTGCGGTACCGAGGCGTCTGGCCGTCGTCGGCGGTGAGCCGGGCGACGTCGCCGGCAGGAAGGACTTCCAGGAGGGCGGACTCCACCCGGTCCAGGTCCCGGTAGTCGGGCACCACCACGACGGCGCCGCGGCCCGACAGCCGTACCGCGGCCACAGCCTCCGCGACCAGCCGCGGCCAGCCACCGGCCCCGTACCCCTGCAGCGCGGTCAGCACGGCCCTGGGGGACTCCCCCGCGCCGAGGTGGGCCAGGAACGCCGGACCGTTGCGGTAGGAGGCCCAGACGCTGCCTGCGGCGGCCGGCTGGATCGACACGTCGGTCGCAGAACCGGACGTGTCAGTACCGAACAGTTCAGGGTCGAGCTTGCCGTCCGGGGCGAATTCCTTTTCGAGTTTTGCCATGCGCGGGGGCACGGCAACGCGCAGGACATCGCTGACGGTCCCGGCGTAGCGCGCCGCGATCCGGCCGGCGAGTTCGGCCACTGCGGGGGTCAGGACCGGGACGGGTGAGATGACTTTGTGCAGCGGGACGAGGGGGTGGCCGGCGTCGGAAACGGCCGTGCGGTCCAGCAGGTATCCCGTCAGTTCCTGGCCGTTGAACTTGACCTTGACCCGGACGCCCGGCCGGGCCTCGGCGTCGAGGGCGGCGGGCACACTGTAGTCAAAAGGGCGGTCCAGGTGCGGCAGTGAGGATTCGATCAGCACCCGGGCCACCGGCAGGTCGGCGGCAAGTGCCGGCCCGGTCACGTGCGCGGCGGAGGCGGGAAAGCCTTGGAGCAGGGAAAGCTGCTGTGGTTCCCCGTGAATGCTGCCGGCAGGGTTGGGACTCACGGCTGGCACCTCCCCTCCGGGTTGTCGGGACAACCCCAAATTGCCTGTAGCCAGGCCACCGGACGGCGGCCTGGCTACAGCAGATCACAAGGCACTGACAAAATCGGCTCTGCCGGTAACAGCCCGCCGCCAGTGCGGTCGCGGTCCTAGGCGTTGAAGAACGCCTTCAGCTCGTCCACCCGGTCCAGGCGTTCCCAGGTGAAGTCCGGGTCTTCGCGGCCGAAGTGCCCGTGGGCGGCGGTCTTGGCGTAGATCGGCCGCTTGAGGTCGAGGGCGTCGATGATGGCCCGCGGACGGAGGTCGAAGATCTCGGCGATCGCCGCGCTGATCCGCGCCGGGTCCACGGTTTCGGTTCCGAACGTCTCAACGTAGGTTCCCACCGGGCGGGCCTGGCCGATCGCGTAGGCAATCTGGATCTCCGCGCGCTTGGCGAGGCCGGCCGCGACCACGTTTTTGGCGACCCAGCGCATGGCGTAGGCTGCCGAGCGGTCCACCTTCGACGGGTCCTTGCCGGAGAAGGCGCCGCCGCCGTGGCGGGCCATGCCGCCGTAGGTGTCGACGATGATCTTGCGGCCGGTAAGGCCGGCGTCGCCCACCGGGCCGCCGATGACGAAGGCGCCTGCGGGGTTCAGGATGTTGCGGGTCCGCGAGATGTCCAGGTTGGACAGCGCCATGACCGGATCCACCACGTGCGCGGCGAGGTCGGCCCGGAGCTGATCGAGGCTGGCGCCCTCGGCGTGCTGGCTGGAGATGACGACCGTCTCGACCGAGACCGGGCGGTCGCCGTCGTAGCCCACCGTGACCTGGGTTTTGCCGTCCGGGCGCAGGTAGGCGAGTTCGCCGCTCTTGCGGACCTCGGTCAGGCGTTCGGAGAGCCGGTGCGCGAGCCAGATCGGCACGGGCATGTAGGAGGGGGTCTCGTCGCTGGCGTAGCCGAACATGAGTCCCTGGTCGCCGGCGCCCTGGAGGTCGTAGTCGTCCTCCTGGCGTCCTTCGCGGGCCTCGAGCGAGTTGAACACGCCGCCGGCAATGTCGTTGGACTGCTGGCCGATGGAGACCGACACGCCGCACCGCGCGCCGTCGAAGCCGTTGGCCGAAGAGTCGTACCCGATGCCCAGGATGGTCTCGCGGACAATCTGCGGGATCTCGACATAGGCGTCGGTGGTGACCTCGCCGGCTACGTGCACCAGGCCGGTGGTGGCCAGCGTCTCCACGGCAACCCGGGACTCCGGGTCCTTGTCGAGCAGGGCGTCGAGGATGGCATCGCTGATCTGGTCACAGATCTTGTCGGGGTGGCCTTCAGTCACCGACTCGGAAGTGAAGAGCCGGAGCGCGGCGGGCGTAGACCCGTGGAAGTCAGGGATGTGCAGCGGTAAAGTCACTCAACTACCTTACTGGTTGGAAAACGGACGTCCGGCGGCGTGTGTCTCCATGCTAAGGAGACGTTGGTTACGCCGGGCTTAGGCCGGCGGTACAACCCGGCTCAGCTCGGCGCTGATCCGGTCGATCACGGCAGCCGCAACGTCGGATTTGGAACCCGACGCCTCTTGGGGTTCGGAGCCGGCGCGGGAAAGGATGACTACGGAGTTCGTGTCTTCGCCAAAGACCAAGTCCCGGCCCACCTGGTTGACTACCAGCAGGTCGCAGGCCTTCCGCCGCAGCTTGTCCCGGGCATAGTCTAGGACGTCTCCCCCGGCGTCGCCTGTTTCGGCGGCGAAGCCGACGATCAGCTGGTTCCGGGACGCCGCGTCCCGGACCTCGACGAGTTCCCGGAGGATGTCGGGGTTGCGCACGAGGTTGATCACGGGGTCGGCGACGTCGTCGCGCTTCTTGATCTTCGTGCCGGAGACGTCCGCGGGACGGAAGTCCGCGACCGCGGCGGCCATGATGACGACGTCGGAGTCCGCGGCCGCGTGCAGCGCGGCCTCCCGCAGTTCCAGGGCAGTCTCGACCTGGATAAGTTCGACGCCCTCGGGTGCCGGGACCTCCATGTGGGCGGCCAGCAGCCGGACCCGGGCGCCGGCGTCGCGGGCGGCGGCGGCCAGGGCGACGCCCTGCTTGCCGGAGGAACGGTTGCCAAGGAAGCGCACGGGGTCCAGGGGTTCGCGGGTGCCGCCGGCGCTGATGGTGATGGTGAGCCCGTCAAGGGGCCGGACCGCAGACGGGCCGCCGTCCGCCGGGTCCAGGTCCGCGGGGGCCGGGGCTGGCTGCGCATCAGGGTCAACCGGCGGCACTGACGGAGCAGCGGGGGCGCCGGCCAGGGCCAGGGCGGCTGTGAAGATCGCCTCGGGCTCGGGCAGCCGTCCGGGACCGGAGTCGGCACCGGTCAGCCGGCCGCTCGCGGGTTCGAGCACGGTGACGCCGCGGCTGCGCAGGGTTTCGACGTTGGCCTGGGTGGCCGGGTGCTGCCACATTTCGGTGTGCATCGCCGGCGCCATGAGCACCGGGCACTCACCTGCCATCAGCAGGGTGTTGGTGAGGAGGTCATCGGCCTGGCCGGCGGCCGCACGGGCCAGAAGATCGGCGGTGGCCGGAGCCACGACGATCAGCCCGGCTTCGTGGCCGAGGCGGACATGGTTGACGGTGTGGACGGCGTCGAACACGCTGTTGCTGACCGGGTGCCCGGAAAGGGCCTCCCACGTGGCAACGCCGACGAAGCGGGTGGCCGCCTCGGTTGGGATGACCGTGACGTCATGGCCGGCTTCAGTAAAAAGCCGGAGGAGCGACGCCACCTTGTAGGCGGCAATCCCTCCCCCGACTCCGAGGACTATGCGCACGTGATCTCCGTCAACAGGCAGTCTGTTTACTTTCCTCTTCCCGCGAAGGGAACTACTCTGCGGCTTCGATCGGCGTGGAAACGAGCTTGCCTTCGTTGATCTCGCGCAGGGCGATGGAGAGGGACTTCTCGTTCAGCTTGGTGTCGACCAGGGGGCCGACGTACTCAAACAGGCCCTCGTGCAGCTGGGCGTAGTACGCGTTGATCTGGCGTGCGCGCTTGGCACCGAAAATCACCAGTCCGTACTTCGAGTCGGCGGCCTTCAGCAGCTCGTCGATCGGCGGGTTGATGATGCCTTCAAGGTTCGTGGACACGAATTCTCCAAATTCTAACGGGCCGGTACGTCCCGGCGCCTAGCGCGGGTTCGGGGTCAGCCCCATGAGTGAAACAAGCTCGTCCGCTGCCCGACGAACGTCATCGTTGATGACGGTGTGGTCGAACTCCGGTTCAGCGGCAAGTTCTAGTTTAGCGGTTTCCAGCCTCTGCTGCTGTTCTTCGGCGCTTTCCGTGCCGCGGCCGACCAGCCGGCGGACCATTTCGTCCCAGCTCGGCGGCGCCAGGAACACAAACTGGGCCTCGGGAACGGCCTCCTTGACCTGCCGCGCGCCCTGCAGGTCGATCTCCAGCAGCACGGAGCGGCCCTCGGCGATGGCGGCCTCAACCGTGCTGCGGAGCGTGCCGTAGCGGTTCCGGCCGTGGACCACGGCCCACTCGAGCAGTTCGCCGTTGTCGATCAGCGCATCGAATTCCTCGGCCGACTTGAAGAAGTAGTGGATGCCGTCCTGCTCCCCCGGGCGCGGCGGGCGCGTCGTGGCCGATACGGACAGCCAGACGCCGGGGTAGTTATCCCGGATGTAGGTGGACACGGTGCCTTTGCCAACAGCCGTCGGGCCGGCGAGGACTGTCAGTCCCGGTTTCTTGCTCACATATTCCTTTGGGCGGTGGGGGCAGCTCGGCGGAGCGAGCTACTTGTCGTCAATAAAATCTACCAGCGCCCGGCGCTGGTGGATTCCCAGGCCGCGGACCCGCCGTGATTGCGCGATGCCGAGCTGCTCCATGATGGCCGCCGCACGGACCCGGCCGATTCCGGGCAGGGCTTCGAGCAGCTCCACGATCCGCATGCGGGCAATGGCGTCGTCGGTCTCCGCGGAACTGATGACATTGGCGATCGTTAGCTCACCGGTCTTGAGTCGCTCCTTGGCCTCGGCTCTGGTGGCCCTTGCGGCAGCAGCCTTGCGTAGGGCGTCGGAACGCTCCTGCGGCGTGAGGGGTCTCAAACTCACTGAAGTCCTCCCTGCATGGCGGGACGGGGCACCCATGCCCTTGCCCTGAACCTACCCGCTGGCGGAGGCAGAAATCAATGGAAATCTGCGGGCGCCGGCATGCCCGGCCAGTCCCGGAACCGGAAAGCTCCGGTCCCGGGACTGGCCGGGCACGGTTGTCAGGCCGCGAGCAGTTCCTCGAGGGTGCGCCGGGCGGCATCCCGAAGGGCCGTCAGCTGGGGTCCGGCAACCAGGATGTCCCGGCTGGAGGTGCCCAGAACCTGGGGATATGCCGCCCCGAACGTGCGCCGCAGGTCCGCGGCAGTGGCCCCCTGGGCACCCAGGCCCGGGGCCAGGATGGGTCCGCGGACCGCCGCGAGATCCAGGTCCAGGGTGGTGAGGGCGGAGCCCACCGTGGCGCCCACCACGAGGCCCACGGAGCCGAGGGAACCGGCATAGCGGCGGTTCTCCGCGGCGGCTGCTTCCGTGATCCGCCGCGCGACCGAGTCCGCCCCGCCGACGTGCTGGACGGAGGCGCCTTCCGGGTTCGAGGTCAGCGCGAGGACGAACACCCCGCGCCCGGTCTCGGCCGCCAGGTCCAGGGCCGGCCGGAGCGATTCGAAGCCGAGGTACGGACTCAACGTGACCGAATCCGCGGCCAGCGCAGAGCCGTCCCGCAGCCACGCGTCGGCGTAGGCGGCCATGGTGGAGCCGATGTCGCCGCGTTTGGCGTCCGCGATGGTCAGCACGGAGGCCTCCGCGGCGGCGGCGAGGGTGCGTTCGAGCACGGCGATTCCGGCGGAGCCGTGCCGCTCGTACAGGGCCACTTGCGGCTTCACCGCGGCAGCGAGGGAGGCCACGGCCTCCACGACGGTCAGCGAGAAGCGCTCCAGCCCGGCGGCGTCGTCCGTCAGGCCCCAGCGCTGCAGGAGTGCCGGGTGCGGATCGATGCCGACACACAGCGGGCCGCGGTCCGCCATGGCCCGGCCCAGCCGGGAGCCGAAGGACTCCCGGCCGGCCGTTTCGGCGGTGCGGGCCTCAGGCATCCTGCAGGGCCTTGAGGTAGGCGGCGTGCTCCTGCAGGCTCGTGACGGACCATTCGTAGGTCCGCAGCGCCTCGATGGCCTGGACGGCGGCGTTGAACTCGGCCACCGTCGTGATGCAGGGGATGCCGATGGACGTTGCCGCCGCGCGCAGTTCGTAGCCGTCGCTGCGGGCCTCGCCGCCGGAGGGCGTGTTGAAGACCATGTCGATCTCGCCGGCGACGATGAGGTCGGCGATGGTGCCTTCGCCCTCGGCGCTGGAGCCCTCGGCGACCTTGCGCACCGGGGTGGCCTGGATGCCGTTGCGGCGCAGGACGTCCGCGGTCCCGCCCGTGGAGACGATCTCGAAGCCGAGGTCCGAGAGCCGCTTGACGCCCATGATCACCGACCGCTTGTCCCGGTTCGCCACGGAGACGAAGATCTTGCCTTCCGTGGGCAGGGCGTTGTTCGCGGCGGCCTGGCTCTTGGCGAAGGCGGTGTCGAAGTGCTTGTCGATGCCCATGACCTCGCCGGTGGACCGCATTTCCGGGCCGAGCAGGGAGTCCACCACCTTGCCCTCGGGGGTGCGGAAGCGGCTGAAGGGCAGCACGGCTTCCTTGACCGAAACCGGCGCTTCCAGCGGCAGCGTGGAGCCGTCACCGGTCTCCGGCAGCATCTTGTAGGCGGTGCGGAGCTGGTTGATGGTGACGCCGGTGCCGATCAGGGCCGCGGCCTTCGCCATCTGGACGCCGGTGGCCTTGGACACGAACGGCACGGTGCGTGACGCGCGCGGGTTGGCTTCCAGGACGTAGAGGACGTCGGAGGCGAGGGCGAACTGGATGTTGATCAGGCCGCGGACTCCGACGCCTTCGGCGATGGCGAGGGTGGCGGTGCGGACCCGTTCCAGGACGTTGTTCCCGAGCGTGATGGGCGGCAGCACACAGGCGGAGTCGCCGGAGTGGATGCCGGCTTCCTCGATGTGTTCCATGATGCCGCCGAGGTACATCTCCGTGCCGTCGTACAGGGCGTCGACGTCGATCTCGACGGCGTCCTCCAGGAAGCGGTCGATCAGGACCGGGTGCTCCGGGGTGATTTCGGTGGCGTTCGCGATGTAGCGGGAGAGGTTGGGCTCGTCGTAGACGATTTCCATGCCGCGGCCGCCCAGGACGTAGGACGGGCGCACCAGCACGGGGTAGCCGATCTCGTCCGCGATCTTCTTGGCGTCGTCGAAGGACACGGCGGTGCCGTTCTTCGGCGAGATGAGCCCGGCCTTGTCCAGCACCTGGGAGAAGGCGCCGCGGTGCTCGGCGAGGTCGATCGCCTCCGGGGAGGTGCCGAGGATCGGCACGCCGGCGTCGGCGAGCTGCTGGGCGAGCTTGAGCGGGGTCTGGCCGCCGAGCTGGACGAAGACGCCCATGACGCCGCCGGTGCGCTCCTCGGCCGCGATGACCTCCAGGACGTCCTCGAGCGTGAGCGGCTCGAAGTACAGGCGGGTGGAGACGTCGTAGTCGGTGGAGACGGTCTCGGGGTTGCAGTTGACCATGACGGTCTCGTACCCGGCCTTGCGCAGCGCCATGGAGGCGTGGACGCAGGAGTAGTCGAACTCGATGCCCTGGCCGATCCGGTTCGGCCCGGAGCCGAGGATGATCACGGACGGCTTCGCGTGCAGCGCCACCTCGTCCTCCTCGTCGTAGGACGAGTAGTGGTACGGGGTGTACGCGGCGAACTCGGCGGCGCAGGTGTCCACGGTCTTGTAGACGGGGCGGATGCCCAGGGCCTGCCGGACGCCGCGGACGACGTCCTCGGAGTTGTGCGTCAGGGCACCGATCTGTTCGTCGGAGAAGCCGTGGCGCTTGGCGCGCTGGAGCATCTCGTGGGTCAGGGCGCTGGACTTGCGGATCTCCTGGGAGATCTCGTTGAGCAGCTGGAGCTGGTCCAGGTACCACGGATCGATCTTGGTGGCTTCGAAGAGCTGCTCCACGGTGGCGCCGCCGAGCAGGGCGCGCTGGACCTGGTGCAGGCGCTCGGTGGTGGGGCGTTTGGCCTTCTCGATCAGCTCCGCGACTTCCCATTCCGGGACGTGGCTGAAGTCCAGCTGGGAGCCCTTCTGTTCGAGGGAGCGCAGGGCCTTTTGCAGGGCCTCGGTGAAGTTCCGGCCCATGGCCATGGCCTCGCCCACCGACTTCATGGTGGTGGTCAGGGTGGGGTCCGCGGCAGGGAACTTCTCGAAGGCGAAGCGCGGGACCTTGACGACGACGTAGTCCAGGGTCGGCTCGAAGGACGCCGGGGTCTTCTGGGTGATGTCGTTGGGGATCTCGTCCAGGGTGTAGCCGAGGGACAGCTTGGTGGCGATCTTGGCAATCGCGAAGCCGGTGGCCTTGGAGGCCAGTGCCGAGGAGCGGGAGACGCGCGGGTTCATTTCGATCACGACGACGCGGCCGGTGTCGGGTTCGACCGCGAACTGGATGTTGCAGCCGCCGGTGTCGACGCCCACTTCGCGGATGACGGCGATGGAGATGTCGCGGAGCCGCTGGTATTCCCGGTCCGTGAGGGTCAGGGCGGGGGCGACGGTGATGGAGTCGCCGGTGTGGACGCCCACGGGGTCGAAGTTCTCGATGGAGCAGACCACCACGACGTTGTCGTTCTTGTCGCGCATCATCTCGAGCTCGTATTCCTTCCAGCCGAGGATGCTCTCTTCGAGCAGCACCTCGGACGTGGGGCTGTACTGCAGGCCCTGGCCGACGATCCGGCGGAGGTCGCCCTCGTCGTAGGCCAGCCCGGAGCCCAGGCCGCCCATGGTGAAGGAGGGCCGGACCACCATCGGGTAGCCGAGGTCCTCGGCCGCGGCGATGGCCTCGTCCATGGTGTGGATGATGTGGCTGCGGGCCGATTCGGCGCCGCAGCGCTCCACGACGCCCTTGAATTTCTCGCGGTCCTCGCCGAGCTCAATCGCGGCGATGTTGGCGCCGATCAGCTCGACGTTGTATTTCTCCAGGACGCCGTTCTTGTCCAGGGCGATGGCCGTGTTGAGGGCCGTCTGGCCGCCAAGGGTCGGCAGGAGCGCGTCGGGGCGCTCCTTGGCGATGATCTTCTCCACCACTTCGGGGGTGATCGGCTCCACGTACGTGGCGTCGGCGAACTCGGGGTCCGTCATGATCGTGGCCGGGTTGGAGTTGACGAGGATGACCCGCAGGCCTTCCTCCTTGAGGACGCGCAGTGCCTGGGTGCCGGAGTAGTCGAATTCGGCCGCCTGGCCGATCACGATCGGGCCGGACCCGATGACCATGACGCTCTTGAGGTCAGTTCTCTTGGGCATTACTTCTTGTCCTCAGTCTTGGAATCGGTGGAAGTCTTTGTGTCGGGAGCGGTACCGGAGGCGCCTGCCGACGGGGACACTGCTGCTTTGGTGTCCGCCATGAGATCGATGAAGCGGTCGAAGAGGTACGCGGCGTCGTGCGGGCCGGCGGCCGCCTCAGGGTGGTACTGCACGGAGAACGCCGGGATGTCGAGGCAGGCGAGCCCTTCGACGACGTCGTCGTTGAGGCTCACGTGGCTTACCTCGACGCGGCCGTAGCGTTCCTCGGGCGCCTGGGTGGCGCCGTTGAGCGGGGCGTCGACGGCGAAGCCGTGGTTCTGCGAGGTGATTTCGACCTTGCCGGTGCGGCGGTCCATGACGGGCTGGTTGAGGCCGCGGTGGCCGTAGCGCAGCTTGTAGGTGCCGAACCCGAGGGCGCGGCCCAGGATCTGGTTGCCGAAGCAGATGCCGAAGTACGGGATCTTCTCATTGAGCACCGAGCGCAGCAGCTTGACCTGGTTGTCCGCGGTGGCGGGGTCGCCGGGGCCGTTGGACATGAAGAACCCGTCGGGGTTGACAGCCTGGACATCGGCGAGGGTTGCGGTGGCGGGCAGCACGTGGACCCTGATGCCGCGTTCGGCGAAGCGGATGGGGGTCATGCGCTTGATGCCGAGGTCGATCGCGGCGATGCTGAACCGCGGCTCGCCGTCCCAGCCGAAGTCCTTGGGCTCCACCGTGTACGCGGTTTCGACGCTGACTTCCTCGGCGAGGCGTGAGCCTTCCATCGGCGCGCTGGCCAGGACGGCGTCGGTCAGTTCCTTGTCCGTGGCGCGGGCGGCGTCGCCGGAGAAGATGCCGGCGCGCATGGTCTTGTGTTCGCGCAGGTGGCGGGTTATGGCCCGGGTGTCGACGCCCTGGATGCCGACGATGCCCTGTTCGACGAGTTCGTCGTCGAGGGAGCGCTCGGAGCGCCAGTTGGAGGGCCGGCGGGCGGCGTCGCGGACGATGTAGCCGGCCACCCAGATGCGGCGGGACTCGGCATCGTCCGTGTTGACCCCGGTGTTGCCGATGTGCGGCGCGGTCTGGACGACGAGCTGGCGGGCGTAGGAGGGGTCGGTGATGGTCTCCTGGTAACCGGTCATGCCGGTCGCGAAGACTGCCTCGCCGAGGGCGGTTCCGGTGGCGCCGTAGCTGGTACCGCGGAAAATCCGGCCGTCTTCGAGTACGAGGACTGCGGGGGTGGATGCTGCAGCGGGTGCAGATTCGTTTGCTGTCACTGCTTTTTCTGACACTGTTTTTTCTGTCACTGTGTTTTCTGACACTGCTGTTCCTGACACTGCGTGGGATTCCGTCACGTCGTTACTTTCCACTATCGGCTTCTGCCTGAGGGGCTGCGGAGATCAAATCTTGGAGGGTGGTGAGGAGTACGGCCTTGTCCTCGGCGCGCCGGGTCCGGAAGCCGGTGTCCAGCTCGTGGGAGCCGAGCATCCAGCTGAGCACCAGCAGGCCGTCCTTCTCCACGAACTTTCCGGCCATGCCGCTTTCCTGGCGCACACCGGTCAGTTGTCCGGCCGGGATGAAGACCGGGCCGGCACCCGCGCGCTCGAACAGCGCCCCTTCCGGGTGCACGCTGAGCTCGGCGTTGGTGCGGATGCCGAGATGGTGGACCGCGATCCGGTCCAGCCAGTCTCCGGCGGTGGTGGACGCGACGTACTGGCCGTCGGCCACGGCCAGCGGGGCGCCGAGTTCGGCGGGGACCTCCGGGAGGGGCTCGACGTCGGACTGGCGGCGGAGGCGGTTGCGCCAGCCGATCCAGATCAGCGTCAGCGCGACGCCGACCAGGACCAGCGTGAGGAGCAGGGAAAGGTCCTTGACCATCAGGGCCGGCCCGACGGTGCGGCGTCGACGGCGTCGGCGGGCCACCGGTACGGGGTGTTGAGTTTGCCGTCGAGGACGGTCGGGTGACCCTTGAAGAAGGTGGCCATCACCTTGCCCGGGAGCTCCCGGCCGGCAAACGGAGAGTTACGGCCCATGGTTGCCATCTTAGAAGGGTCCACGGTCCAGCGCGCAGCCGGGTCCACGAGTATGACGTTGGCGGGTTCGCCGGTCTCGAGCGGGCGGCCCTGGTCCTGGAGCCGGCCGATGGCGGCCGGCGCGGTGGAGGTGACGCGGGCGAAGTCGTCCCAGCCCATCAGGCCGGTTTCGATCATGGTGTGCTGGACCACGGACAGTGCCGTTTCGAGGCCAGTCATGCCCATGGCCGCCTGCGCCCATTCGCATTCCTTGTGCTCGCTCGGGTGCGGGGCGTGGTCGGTGCCGACGACGTCGATCGTGCCGTCGGCCAGCGCGGCGCGGAGGGCCTGGACGTCGGCGTCGGTGCGCAGCGGCGGGTTGACCTTGTAGACGGGGTCGTAGCTGCGGGCGAGCTCGTCGGTGAGCCAGAGGTGGTGCGGGGTGACCTCGGCCGTGACGTTGACGCCGCGGGACTTGGCCCAGCGGATGATTTCCACGGAGCCGGCCGTGGAGACGTGGCAGACGTGCAGCCGGGAGCCGACGTGCTGGGCCAGCAGCACGTCACGGGCGATGATGCTCTCCTCGGCGACGGCCGGCCAGCCGGCCAGGCCGAGGACGGCGGAGACCTCGCCCTCGTTCATCTGCGCGCCGGCGGTGAGGCGGGGTTCCTGCGCGTGCTGGGCGACGACGCCGTCGAACGCCTTGACGTATTCGAGCGCGCGGCGCATCAGCACCGGGTCGTGGACGCAGATGCCGTCGTCGGAGAACACCCGCACGTGTGCGCGGGAGTCGGCCATGGCGCCGAGTTCGGCGAGCTGCTCCCCCGCCAGGCCCACGGTGACGGCGCCCACCGGGCGGACGTCCACCCAGCCGGCGGTCCGGCCCAGGGTGAGGACCTGTTCGACGACGCCGGCGGTGTCCGCCACCGGGGTGCTGTTGGCCATCGCGTGCACGGCGGTGTAGCCGCCGAGGGCGGCGGCGCGGGTGCCGGTTTCCACGGTTTCGGCGTCTTCGCGGCCCGGTTCGCGCAGGTGGGTGTGGATGTCCACCATGCCGGGCAGCGCGACGAGGCCCGCGGCGTCAATTACTGTTGCGTCCCTCACCCCGGCACCGTCGGCGTCCAGCTGGTTGCCGCGGGCGGCGATGATGCCGTCCCGGATCAGGATGTCCTCGGCCGCTCCGCCCAGGATCGCGGCGCCGCGGATGAGGTAGGCGCCGCTG
>Ga0213840_1002110_pt1 | contig 13212 bp, 6 predicted proteins | sample SWPATP22_FD_160132 | JGI IMG/M metagenome (GOLD analysis project Ga0213840, IMG submission 160132) | Coastal seawater microbial communities from Marineland, Florida, United States - SWPA TP2 #2 | ecosystem: Environmental > Aquatic > Marine > Coastal | place: USA: Florida | collected 2016-08-14 | reverse complement strand
GGCGGCATTCAGTACGCGGCTATCGACTCGGCTGCACAATACTTAAGAAGCAAAGGCGGTCTATTATTTATGTCTGCCGGAAATGACGGACAAGAGTTTGCTTCTTATCCGGACTACGTAAGCTTTATTGGCGTAGGCGCGACTGATCAAAATGATAACCGTGCAAGCTTTTCTAGCTTTGGTGACTATGTAGATTTAACCGCACCTGGTGTAAGTATCCGTACTACATACCCAGATAACCGCTACGTTAATTACAGCGGAACATCGTTCTCTTCACCTATTGCCGCGGGTGTTGCCGCGCTAATGGTTTCGGCTAACCCAAATATTACTGTGGATGAGATTGAAGCGGGATTATTTTCAACCGCGGTTGATATTGGTGCTGCAGGCGATGATAACGTTTTTGGTCACGGTTTGGTTGACGCTGCAGCGGCAGTTGCTTATGCGCAAAACATTGGTTCTTCAAGTGCTCCCGTTGCTCAAATAAACGCAAGTGCAGTGAGCGTGCCTTACAATACACAAATCACTTTCGATGGTTCAGGTTCATTCGACAGCGACGGAACCATTGCTGGGTATAGTTGGAATTTAGGTGATGGAACATCTTCAAATCAAGCGGTAGTAAACCATGTATTCGCGCAATCGGGTGCTTATCAGGTAACGCTCACCGTTTCAGACAATGACGGTCTAACCAACTCAACGTCATTAAACATTCAAGTAACAACTGAGTTACCTACTCCTGTAATTGGTTTAGTGTCGAATCAGGTTGGTGTGAATGATGTTATTACATTTGATGGCAGCGCATCTTCTGATAACGATGGTGAGATTGTGTCTTTCGTGTGGGACTTCGGAGACAACAACTCAGCCTCTGGGGCGCAGGTTACGCACAGCTATGCAACTGCAGGGGTGTACTCTGCAACATTAACGGTTACTGATAATGCGGGCGCAGTAAACGCTCAAACAGTAGAGATTACCGTTACCGATCCGTTGGCTCTCAATGCACCACAAAACCTCAGCGCACAAACAAATGGCCTTGATGTAGCGCTTACATGGCAAGATACCAATAGCAGTGAAACCGCTGTAGTAGTTGAACGCGGCACCAAGTTTAGAGGAAAAGTTCGCTTTGAAACCATCGCTACGCTTCCAGAAAATAGCACCAGCTACACAGACACAGTTCCTAATGAGGGCGAGTATCACTATAGAGTTACCGCTGCCAACTCAGTAAACAGTGCAACGTCTACGTCAATTAAAGTGACAGCATCAACTGGTAGTCAGCCTGCTCCAAGCGGCCCTTTTGCGCCAACCAATTTAGCAGTAAATGTCTCTGGTAGTACGGCAAACCTTCAGTGGACAGACAACGCTAGCAACGAATTAGGCTTTTATATCGAGCGTGGTGTTAAGCGCAAAGGTAAAGTTAACTTCTCTCGCATCGCCATTGTGACCAAAGATACCACGCAATTTGCAGACGCCATAAATGGCCTAGCTAGCGGTAACTATCAATATCGCGTGAGTGCTTACAACGATGAAGGGGAATCTGCTTACAGCAATACTGCAGAGATAAGATTAAAGTAGCGAAAAGCTACAATACGTAGATAGCAAAAAAGCCTTTACGTTAATGCGTGAAGGCTTTTTTTATTTCTACTCTAACGTACTTTTCTAAATCACTCGGCCCTGCCCATTGCGCTTAATCACTTTAAGCTGGGTCGGGATACGCTCTTTCATCGCTTCAGTATGATTTATTACGCCATATTACCCAATTAATAGTGAATCTTACTCAATCACTCAACATATTGAGCTGCGTCGCGTCCATAAGCTGATGTTGTTTTATAAGTCGCTTTGCTGCCTCAATATCGGGCGCAAAATACCTGTCTTGCTCATAAAAAGGCACACTTTCTCTAAGCAATGTCTTAAGCATTTGAAGCCTTTTGCTTGTATTTAAAGGCTTGCGAAAATCGAGCCCTTGGCAGGCCGCTAACCATTCAATAGCCAATATGCCTGACACATTATCAAAGATATCTCGAAGTCGGCGGGCTGCGAATGTGGCCATTGAAACATGATCTTCCTGATTGGCAGACGTAGGTAGTGAATCAATGGACGCTGGATGTGCCAGTGTTTTATTCTCACTCGCCAATGCTGCACAGGTTACTTGAGCAATCATGAACCCTGAGTTAACACCGCCATTTTCGACTAAAAATGGGGGCAAACCGCTCAAGTGGGTATCAATCATTAACGACATCCTTCGCTCTGACAACGCACCAATTTCAGATAGCGCTATGGCAAGCATATCGGCTGCCATTGCTACGGTTTCGGCATGAAAGTTACCACCAGATAAAATGTCATCTTGCCCGTCGTCGCGTGTAAAAACGAGCGGATTATCACTAACCCCGTTAGCCTCGGTAATTAGTATTTCTTGAGCAAAGCGCATCTGCTGTAAACAGGCTCCCAGAACCTGTGGTTGACAGCGAAGCGAATAGGGATCTTGTACTTTATCGCAGCGATGATGTGAGTTGCCAATATCTGATGTTGCAAGCAGTTCTCTTAGCGCTTTTGCCACATCACTTTGAGATTGATGGCCCCGTACTTCGTGGATGCGAGGGTCAAACGGCACTCTAGAGCCAAGCGCAGCTTCTACGGTCAGAGCACCAATTCCAATTGCACTACTGAGTGCGTTTTCAGCGTAGAACAAACCTTGCAGAGCAAAAGCAGTAGATGCTTGAGTACCATTGAGTAATGCCAACCCTTCTTTTGGCGCTAACGATATAGGTTCAAGACCTGCAATTGACAGCGCGTCTTTCGCTGACAATCTTTGTCCATTGTAGAAAGCCTCACCCTCGCCAAGTAATACAACGCTCATGTGTGCTAATGGCGCCAAATCGCCACTGGCACCAACCGACCCCTTTTCAGGGATCGCCGGGTACACTTTTGCGTTGTATAGCTGGATTAGTGCTTCGATGACGCTTAAACGAATTCCAGAATATCCTCGAGCAAGGGAATTAATTTTTAGTAACATCAATAACCGCACCGTATCTTCGGACATGAAGTCTCCGGTGCCTGCAGCATGAGATAATACTATGCTGCGTTGCAATAGCTCGAGTTCATCAACATTAATACGCGTATTGGCAAGCAATCCAAAACCGGTGTTAATGCCGTAAACCGTGCGGCCTTCTTTAATAACATTTAATACAGCCTGTTCCGCTGCATTTATCTTAGCTCTAGCACCAGCAGTACCATTTTTGTCTAGAAACAAAGGGACGTGCTTACGACTGACCTCTCGCAGCTGAGAAAGAGTAAGCGTACCAGGTATAAGATTTAACGTACTAGACATGCTTTATTCCTTCCCATCTTTAACTGGCTGAGATGTGTTGACCATCGGTAAATCAAGTCCGTGTTCTGCAGCGCATGTCTTTGCGATGTCGTAGCCAGCATCAGCGTGTCGCATTACGCCTGTCGCAGGATCATTATGAAGAACACGTGCGATACGTTCATCGGCCTCTTTTGAGCCATCACATACAATCACCACACCGGAGTGCTGACTAAACCCCATACCTACCCCTCCACCATGATGGAGGCTTACCCAGGTGGCACCACCAGCGGTGTTTAAAAGCGCGTTAAGTAACGGCCAATCAGATACTGCGTCAGAGCCATCAAGCATTGACTCCGTCTCGCGATTTGGTGATGCAACAGATCCGGAATCAAGGTGGTCACGCCCAATGACAACGGGAGCACTTAACTCACCATCTCTTACCATTTTATTAAAGGCCAAACCTAGCTTTTGACGTTCACCAAGACCCACCCAGCAAATTCGCGCAGGCAAGCCTTGAAATTGAATACGCTCTTTGGCCATGTCTAACCAGTTGTGCAGATGAGGGTTGTCAGGAATAAGCTCTTTAACTTTTGCATCCGTTTTATAGATATCCTCGGGATCGCCAGATAATGCAACCCAACGAAATGGGCCTATGCCTTGGCAAAAAAGAGGGCGAATGTAAGCTGGCACGAAACCCGGAAAATCGAATGCATGTTCAATACCTTCCTCTAATGCCATTTGACGTATGTTGTTACCGTAATCAAGCGTTGCTGCACCGGCTTTCTGAAAACCTAACATTGCTTTTACTTGAAGCGCCATTGACTGCTTTGCTGCTTTTACGACACTGGCTTCATCAACTGTGCGTTGACGTGCGGTTTGTTCCATTGACCATCCCATTGGTAAATAACCATTGAGCGGGTCGTGTGCACTGGTTTGATCGGTGACTACATCAGGAATGATGCCTTTGGCGAGCAGTGATGGGAACACTTCAGCTGCATTACCCAGTAACCCAATAGAAATTGGTGTTCCTTGAACTTTTGCATCATTTAGCATCTTCAGTGCTTCGTCTAGCGATGTGGCTTTTCTGTCGACATATCCCGTTCGAATACGAAAATCTATTCGACTCTCATCAACTTCTACTGCAATCATTGAAAAACCAGCCATCGTGGCCGCAAGAGGCTGCGCCCCTCCCATTCCGCCAAGTCCACCCGTTAAGATCCAGCGGTTCTTAGCACATCCTTCAAAATGCTTTTTAGCAACACTCACAAAGGTCTCGTAAGTACCCTGTACGATCCCCTGCGAACCAATATAGATCCACGAGCCTGCAGTCATCTGCCCGTACATCATGAGCCCATCTTTATCGAGCTTATTAAAGTGTTCCCAATTTGCCCAATGCGGCACCAAGTTGGAGTTTGCAATTAATACACGAGGCGCATTTTCATGTGTTGGAAATACACCTACTGGTTTCCCCGATTGAACCAAAAGTGTTTCTTCATTATTGAGTCGTTTTAGCACGTCTACAATTTTATCGTACGAACCCCAGTCACGCGCGGCCCTGCCAATGCCACCATATACCACAAGATTCTGTGGATGTTCTGCAACTTCAGGATCAAGATTATTCATTAACATGCGCAAAGGAGCTTCAGTCTGCCAGCTTTTAGCCGTGAGCGTATTTCCTCGTGGCGCGCGTATTTCTCTTGTAGGGTCAAAACGTTTCATTACTCTCTCCTAATAACATGAATGACGCATGTCATAATGATCTTTAGCATTGGCGCGAGAATATTTTCGAAATTACTTATTTGTTCTGGTTGCTCGCGCATAAGGGTATTGCTGTGACTTCTATTTACGCCACTAGAATTCTAAATGCCCTCCCAGCCGGTAGCGACTTCCTGGGTGATACAATTCGGCGTAGCTCACTACGCTATTGGTGCTTTGTGCATTGGTTGTAGATGGAGTTAACGATGTATCGTTAAGGCTTCGACGGGTAAAGGTTCTGCGAGATACTTTTAAACAAGGCTCGTTATTTTTTATTATCAGTGCCTTTGCTATTTCCTGATTAACGAGCACCGCCTCAACACTGTTATCGGCTTGAGATAATGGTGCTACTTCGTTTAGGTAGAAGTTTGCAGTTTGGGATTTTAGGTCCTTCTCCAAGTAATCGGGTAACCACATTGGATTTACCCAACGTTCTTCATATTGCACCGGTAAGGTATTTTCACAGTGTACGATAACACTTCGAAACACAGTGGCTTTTTCGTTTACCGCTAGCTTATTAGCCAGCACTGCGCCTGCCAACAACGTCTCTAAGACCAAAATGTGATTAGTGTAACGGTGCCCACGCTGCTCTATTTCATCGCGAATACTTTTTATTTCAAGCATCGAACTCATTGGGCGGTGATCCGATACAAACGTACCAACCCCTTGGCTGCGCATCAATATACCCTCGTCAACCATTTCACTTAGCGCGCGGCGCGCGGTCATTCTGCTTACACCATGTGTCTGAGCGAGCTGGTTTTCAGATGGCACCTGATCACCAGGCCTCATATCACCTGCCTCTATAGCATCGAGTATTAGTGTTTTGATGTGTATATAGCGTGGCTGCATAGTACAGATTACGACATTACCGTTAACAATTTGGCAACATCTTACTTGTATATACAAGTATGTACAAGTAAACTTATTTCAAATGAATCGCGGTAATAAATGCATTAACTAAGAGCAAAAGCACATAGGCAAATTTGATGAGCACTAGGTACGACACGCTAATTTATAATGTGAATATCGCTTCTATGCAGGCAACAGATGCACCCTACGGTCAACTCAAAAATGTCGCTGTTGCTATCAAAGATGGGATAATAGCTGCATTAGCCAGCAACGACGCATTAGCAGAATTTAAGGCGTTATCCGACAACGTAATTGATGGTAAACAACAGTGGCTATTACCTGGCTTCGTAGACTGTCACACCCACCTGGTATACGGCGGTAACAGAGCTACAGAATTTGAATTGCGACTCAAAGGTGCGAGCTATTTAGAGATTGCGCAACGCGGAGGCGGCATAAAAGGCACCGTTTCGCATACCAGGGCTGCAGATAAAGACACGCTATTATCGAGTGCGATTAAACGTGCCTCCCGTTTGTGCGAGGAAGGAGTTACCACGCTCGAAATAAAATCAGGCTATGGCTTAGATCTCGACACTGAAGTGCGGATAATGCAGGTTGCAAAAGAACTAGAAACAAAACTTCCTCTGTCTGTGCGAACCACGTATCTCGGTGCTCACGCTGTACCTAGTGATTTTAACGACAACGCAGATGCCTATATTGATTTTGTGTGTCAAGACGTGCTGCCACATATTGCAAAACAGAAGCTGGCAGATGCTGTGGATGTATTCTGTGAGTCTATAGGCTTTAACCTATCCCAAACCGAGCGTGTATTTAATACTGCGCGAAATGTCGGTTTGCCTGTAAAAGCCCATGTTGAACAACTTAGTGATAGTAAAGGCGCATTGCTCGCAGCACAATTTAACGCGCAGTCTGTCGACCACATAGAATATTTAGCCGAATGCGATGTGCCTGCATTAGCGAATAGCGGTACTGTTGCTGTGTTGCTCCCCGGCGCCTTTTATTACTTAAATGAGGAACAAAAGCCTCCTATAGACGCACTGCGACATCATAATGTACCTATGGCCATTGCCACTGACTTTAACCCCGGAAGCTCTCCCCTAGCATCAATCCTCACCGCTATGAATATGGCATGCGTTTTATTTAGGCTAAGTCCAGAGGAGGCACTAAGAGGCATTACTGTTTACGGTGCACAAGCGCTTGGCCTCAATGACCGAGGAATAATTGATGTAGGTTATATGGCGGATTTCACATTATGGGATATAGATACGCCCGCAGAATTGGCATATTGCATAAATGGACACAGGCCTTCCGCCATATTTAAAGGTGGAAAACGTGTTTAAATGGCATGGTCGCTGTGACACCGAGGACGGCGCAAAAGGGTTACGGTGGCACCAACGTGTGCTGTACGAAAAGGCGCATAACCGAACACTAAAAAGTGAATCTGATATTCTTAAGCGCATCTTTCTTATTGGCCTTGAAAGCGACGTGGGGGTAGAAAACAACAAAGGCCGACTTGGAGCCGCTAACGGTCCTAATGCCATACGCGATGCACTTGCCAACTTGCCGTGGCTGTGGCCCGATACTGCACTTATTGACATGGGTAACTGCAGCCTAGCCATTAACGATAACGAAACTAGAATTTGCCCAGACACACGTCTTGATTCTCTTCAAACACGTTATGCGAATGTTGTATGCGATGCCTTGATGACTGAGAATACTACATCGAATTTTGTGATTGGGCTTGGAGGAGGTCATGAGATTGCTTGGGGAAGTTATCAGGGATTGTTTAACGCCATTTCTAATTCTAAACGTATTGGCATAATCAATTTCGACGCTCACTTCGACCTGCGCAAACCAGCCCCTTATTACAGTTCTGGCACGCCTTTTCGACAAGTTTTCGACCACTGCCAACAACACCATTTGCCGTTCAGCTATGCATGTATTGGGGTGTCTAAAGCAGCTAACACTGCCGCCCTGTTTGAGTTTGCAAACCATTCTAAAACACGATATTTGCTTGACCGAAACTGCAACGACCAGAGCATTAAAAGCCTTCTTACACCCATGTTAGAAAATATTGATGAGCTGTATGTCACTGTGTGTTTAGACGCATTCCCAGCGGCTTTCGCACCCGGTGTTAGCGCTCCTAGCGCATTAGGTATTGCACCAGAGCTCGCTATCAATACACTGCACTTTTTAGCGCAACAACAATCGGTGTTGAATTACGACTGGCGTTTATGTGATATCGCTGAAATGAACCCGACATTTGATATTGACAGTCGCACTGCCAAATTAGCTGCGCGACTTATTTTTGAGGTAGTAGACGCAATCATTCAGCCTACGTCGGGTTTGTAGTTATCAAGAACGATGAGCTATTACACGGTCACTGCAAACACCTTCTCTAACGCACTTAGTCCTACCCCATTGCGTTTAATCACCTTAAGCTGTGTCGGAATACGCTCTTTCATTGCTTCAATATGACTAATTACACCTATCATTTTGCCGCTGGCATTTAAGTTATCTAAGGCATCTAGCGCTACATCTAAGGTTTCAGCATCCAAGGTACCAAACCCTTCATCTAAGAACAGCGAGTCGATGCTGGTTTTATGGCTCACCAAATCAGACAATGCAAGGGCAAGCGCAAGACTTACAAGAAAACTCTCTCCGCCAGACAGTGTCTTTGTATCGCGCACCACATCACCTTGCCAGGTATCCAGTACGCTCAAGCTTAACCCATCGTTTTCTTTACGCACTAGCTGGTATCGCCCGTGCAACTTATCCAGCTGTTGATTCGCGAGAAGCACCAAATTATCTAGGGTTAGCCCTTGCGCAAAGCGTCTAAATTTATCACCACTGGCAGAGCCAATTAACGAGTGCAAATAGGTAATGTCGTCGTAGTAAGATTCAAATGCCGACATTTCTTGTATTAGCTGATGCTGTTTTTCACGCGCCTGCTCATTTGCCGTTAATTGCTGCTGTATTTCTCCTACTTTCGAAAGCAAACTGTCTTTTTGTTGTGCTAATTCGCTTATGCGCTGAACTACCCAGTCAGCACCATGTTCATCAACACAAGACTGCCATTTAGCAGCGCTTTGGTTAGCCTGCAGCTTTTCGTATTCAGCTTTTGCATTGTTAAGGCGCAACACGCTTTGCTGCTGCTTTTCAACTAACTGCTTTTGTAGCGCAACAAGCGATTTTCGCTCTTCTTCATCAAGTAATGCTTCACAAAAACTTGCTTCATCATTAAATGGGCTAGAAGAGAGTTTTTCATTAAACGTCGTTTTCGCATCATTTAAGGCGTTTTGCTTGTCATTAAGTTGCTTTTGAAGCTGCGTTATTTCGGCATCTAAACGCTGTACTGTATTTTCTATTGTTTGGTGCTGCTGCCTTACTAATTGCAAATTACGCTCTGCATTTTCAATGGCGCCTTTTACTTTGGCTCTTTCGGCAGCAATGTCATTTTCAGGGAAAACTTGCTTACGTGTTTCGGTGAGCGCGTTTGCGCTTGCAACTAACTGCTGCGTATCGTTTTGAACACGCTGTAATTGTTTTGCCGCACTTTCACAATCGCGGTTAAGCCCTATTATTTTTTCATTGAATGCATTAAGAGTGGGTGTAATGGCTTCCAGCTGCTGCTTGTTGTACTTGTATGTATTGAGCGCTTCAGACTTTTCAGACAACCATTTCTCTAAATCGACGATGGCCGCCGCCAAGCCACTTAACGAGTCATTTTTCACATCGAATTTTGGCGTAAAATTATCGTGCGCAGCTAATTCATTTGTTAATGCATTATAGCGCTGCATTAACGCAGCCTGCTTTTGCGTTAATGCATCGTTATCATTTATTGTCTGTTGATTAAGCGAATTCACTTGTTGCTGAATAAGCTTTAGCTCAGCGCTTTCATTCACCCATTGGTGGTTTACCGCAGACACTTTTTGATTGGCATCATTTACCGCTAGTTCTGCATCACCAATTTGCTGAAGCCGTGTTTTTAACGCTTCTGCGCGTGCTTTATATTGGGTAACAAAATCACTCAAGCTAGCTGCATCGTCAATTGTGGGCGCTGGCGCTGTTTGATGTGTTTTTAGCAGCGGCGTTATGTTTGTTATCAACGCTTTCCATTTATCAGTGTGGCTTGCCATGGTTTGTGTAAGTGATTCGCACTGTTTTTCAATTTGTGCAAGCGACAGCTCTGCATGTCTTACTGCGTCTTTTGCGTTATTACCTTTTACTTCAATATCTGCAAGCTGGGCTATTAATGTATCTCGCCTTACTATGGTCTCTGGAACATCAATAGCAACCGATGATGTCGCGTGATCGCTTGCGCCGCATACAGGGCAAGGCTCTCCAGCTTGAAGTTTGGCACGCAAACTCGCTACCTCTGCATCAAGCGCGATAAGTGCCTCGGTATCTTTTAATGCATCTCGTGTTTGCTTGTATTGCTCGGCTAATTGATTTCTTTCTGCCTGTGTTTTGCGTAGTTCTTCGCTTTGCACCTGCTTTTGCTGATGCAAATCGTGGTACTCTTTTTCCGCCTGTCCATATTGTTGCTGTACATGTTCAAGCTCAAACAAGGTATTAAAGTGTGCTAGCTGATCATCTCGCTCTTGTATCAGCTGCGCTTTGTCAGTATCGCCAAGGATGTCACTTAACGTTTGCTGACACTGAGCAAGTTGCTCTTTTTCTTTATTCAACGTGTTAGACAAGCTTTCAACGTTATTAGCCAAAAGCTGTTGTTGTTTCTCTAATTCAGTAAGTGAGCGGATATCTTTTTGATGCTTTTCAAACAGTGTACTAATGGCAGTATTTTCGCTGGCAATATACTGTGCGCTTTCACTCCAGCTGCGTATATATTCCGCCATATTACCCAATGCGTGGTTGTTGCTAAGAAATTGCTCAAGTGCTTCTGCTTGTTGCTTCTGCGCTTCAAACGCTTTTTCGTCTTGTAGTTTTTGTTGTTCAATGGCTGCTATTTCTTGAGTAAGCCTAGCTATCTCTTGTTGCCCATGCTGTTGGGCTTTTTTAAGGTGGGCCAGTTCATTGTCAATAGGAAGTACATCGTTAGTAATTCGCGCTTCAAGCACATTCATTTGCGCCTTTGTTTCAGCCAGTTTTGTTTCAGCTTCAGACATAGCGGTGGCAGCGTCGCTTTTTTGCTGCTTAAGCGCGGGTAGCTTTTCATTTTTATCATTAAGCTGTAACGCATAATTATCCGCATCACGCTGCAATGCCTGCAAAGTAGTGAATGGCAATCGAAGCAATTCCGCAGGCTCACTTTGCGCTAATTTATCTAGCTCAGGCTTTGCTTCAGCAATTGCAGCTTGTGCTATTGCATGTTCATCTTGGGCAGCAGAAATGGTATTGCGAGTGTTATTAACGTCTTGCTGCCAACGTTTTTGTTGCTGTAGTTCTTCAATGTCGGTATTCAGTACGCTTACTGTATTTTTGGTTTGTGTAAGCTCTTGCTGCAATGAATTAATGTGCTCATCACTCAGTAAAGTTACCCCCTCTAGTTTAAGCGAGAACTCATGCTTCTTTTGTTTTGCTTGCGTAAACTGATGATGAATTTCTTGAGAAATTTGGCCATATATTTCGGTGCCAGTGAGCTCTTCTAACAGTTCAGCCCTATCGCCTTCGTTGGCATTCAAAAAGGCGGCGAAATCGCCCTGCGATAGCATCATCGACTTGGTAAATCGCGCAAAATTAAGCCCCGTTAGCTTTTCAATTTCTTCACTTTTAGGGCGCACTTGAGTTGCTAACACTTTTCCGCTTTCAACTTCCGCCAACTCAACATCGGCACTTTGCAGGTTTCCATCGGCTTTACCACGTGCTCGCCGCATGCTCCAAAAGGCGCGGTAGGCTTTCCCTTTTATATCAAACTCAACTTCGGCTAGACACTCTGCTGTCCCTCTGGTCATTATGTCGTTATTCGATACCGAAATAGCACCTAAGCGAGGCGTTTGGTGATAAAGCGCCAAGCAAATTGCATCCAGTAGCGTAGTTTTACCCGCGCCTGTTGGCCCAGTAATAGCGAACAATCCATTGTCGATAAAAGGTGACTGTGTGAAATCAATTTTCCATTCACCTTTCAGCGCATTTAAGTTTTTTAATCGAAGTGTAAGTATTCGCATCAGTGCTGCTCCTTTGCAGATTCAGCACTGCTTTTTGTGGTTTCTAACTCTTGTAAATCTTCTACATTACTTTGTATTGAAAATACCGCTTCTTTAAACAACCCCTTAATTCGCTCAACGCGTCCCACGGTTTCTGCTTGTTCATCAGATTCGACAATCTCTTCTAAAGCCAATCTAGCTTCAAATACGTCTTCTACGCTTAACTCACTTAACTGCACATTACGCTGTTGCGACAAGGCTTTAGAAGCTTGCTTTCGCACCCGCTTAAGCTGAAGAATTTCGGCTGGTTTATCGTCAAGCAGCGCCTGAATTCGCTGTTGAAGGTCGGTTAAATAGTCTTGCGTTTCTACTTCTATGCAAAGCCATACTGGAGCATCGGGTGTCGCATTGGCAATATCTTCACTGGTGTTAAGGGTGTTCTCAATATGCTGAAGGTCACCCCGAATAACGACCATTGCTTGGAAGCGAGGTACTTCTAGTGGCGTAAGAGTGGGTTGATACTGCAAATCCGGCTGCGGGCTATCTTCTTCAAACTCTACAAGCATTACCTGTTTTTGGGTGTTCAGTTCATCAAAGCTTAACGGAATTGGCGAGCCGGAGTAGCGAATGTGCTCGGTTTTTGCCACCTTTTGGGGGCGATGAATATGACCTAGCGCTATATAATCTGCCGGCGGAAAACCACCTGCATCGAAGCCTTCTAACGTACCAATATAAATATCGCGCACACTTTCAGACTGACTAACACCTAGTGCCGTTAGATGTCCGGTGGCAATAATGGGAAGGTTGGTTTGACTTGTCGTTTTTTGAGCCAGCAATGCATTACGCTTCGCTACCGCACTTTCATATAACGTGGCGTAATGCTGTTTTATTGCGTCGCCCAGCAGTTGACGTTTGTCTGTTGCGCTTTGTCCAGCCTCGCTTACAATCACATCGCGCGGCCGAATAAACGGCACGGCACAAAGTACTGCTCCTACATCACCGTTTCTTTTATTAAGCGTTATAACTTGTTCGTTAATGTCGCCATAAGTACTAGGGATCACGTGACTGTTTAAATACTTAAGTAGTTCTTTGCTTTCGTTAAGCACCGACACTGAGTCGTGATTACCGCCTAACACAACTAAAGTACACTGCTTTCCTTGAAGCGCACCGATGAACCCGTGATAC
>Ga0213840_1002091_pt1 | contig 13407 bp, 10 predicted proteins | sample SWPATP22_FD_160132 | JGI IMG/M metagenome (GOLD analysis project Ga0213840, IMG submission 160132) | Coastal seawater microbial communities from Marineland, Florida, United States - SWPA TP2 #2 | ecosystem: Environmental > Aquatic > Marine > Coastal | place: USA: Florida | collected 2016-08-14 | reverse complement strand
AAGGTCCCGCGACTTGCATGTGTTAAGCCCGCCGCTAGCGTTCGCTCTGAGCCAGGATCAAACTCTCCAGTTTAATCTTGGAACAAGCATGGCTTGTTTCATATCTCTATTGGTCGTTCTCACGCGCCCCGGAGTGGAGCGCTGTGGAACTGACGTGGCTGCTGCCTGATTTTCAAAGATCGCGCCGACTTGCACCGAGCCTACGCTCCTCTGGAGGAGCGCTCGGCGACCAGCCGCGCTGGCGACTCTTCCATCGCGGGGATGGAGGAGCTGTTTGCGTCTGTCGGGCGGGCCGGACCGGACCGCCCCCTCAGCGCCCGCGGCTTTTATAGAATCAGTCCTGGGGGGGCAAGGGCTTTTCGCTCCGAATTGTGCACTTTCCGCCAGGATCCGCTGGGGGAGGGCATTCAGAATTTTCAGTTGATTTCAGGGCGGCCCAGGCCGGCCATCCAGCGGTCCGCAGCGGCCCGGTCCTGGAGTCGGACGAAGCGGATTCCGCTCCACCTGGGGTCGGTCAGGGCGCTGGCGTAGGTGCGTCGGTAGACGGCGTGCTGGGTCCAGGCCCAGGCGAGCAGGGAGCGGTCGGGGTCCCACAGATAGATGAAGTTGTCGATGGACTCACGGTTTCCGTTCCACAGCTCCTCGCGGTGCAGCCACCTGCGCGTGGTCCGGTGGAGGAGCTGTCCCATCACCTTCCAGCGGGGCAGGTCGAGCCAGACCACCGTGTCGGCCCGCCCCCACACGAGGTCACGGACCACGCCGTAGTTGCCATCGACCACCCAGGCGTCGTGGGTAGAGGTGAAGCGGTCCACCCGCTCACGGAACCGGGCAGGCGGAAGCGGGGTCCAGTTGGCCTGATGCTGAAGGCTGTCGAGCTCGAGGTGGACGAGTTCGAGCCGGCTGGCCAGGCGGGTCGCCAAGGTGGACTTGCCACTGCCCGACACGCCCACGACAGCGATGCGCCTGGGCGAGGCGACTGGATCCGGGGCGGTCTTCCACTCGCGCGGCACTCGAGCTCCCTCGTCGCGGCTGGATGGCGGAATGGTCCGCCCACAAAACTTCCGGACCGGTGAATCGTGGGCTTCATCCGCCGCTGCACTGAGCCGATGGTGGCATAGATGACGTCCCATGGAGGCTGCTTGGGCGCGTCCCCCACAGAGCTCGAGGAACATCGCCGCCGCTTTCTGGTGCGGTTGGGCATCGCCGTGGCCGCGGTGAGTGCGGCGGCAGGCGCGATGGCGGTGGTCCAGGAGGACACCCTTGGGGCCGGCATGCTGGCCACGGCCGGCGTCGCGGTTGTCGGGGTGGTGGCGCTGTCGCGCACCGTCCTGCCGGTTGGGCTCCTGGGGCACTCGCTGGTGGCGGTGATGTGGGGCGTCGCGTGTTGTCTCGCGGGCTTCAGCGGCGGCGGACTCGAGGCGCCCGCCCTGTTCGTCCTTCCTGCCGTGCCAGCTGTCGCGGCCCTCATCTCCGGCACCCGCAGCGCCTTGGTCTGGTCGGTGCTGGCGCTGCTACCGCCACCGGTCTTCTACGTGTTCGCCGAGCACTTCCCGGCGACCCGCATGTCGCCCGAGAGCTTCGAGGTGATGCGGGTCGTGGGCCCCACCGGTGCGGTGCTGCTGGTGGCCGTGACCGTCCTCACCTATGAACGCAGCCAGCGCGAACAGGCCGAGCAGCTGCGGGTGTCCCGTCAAGACGCCCTGGCAGCCCACAAAGCGGCGGATGAGGCCCGGGAACAGGCCGAGCTGGCGAACCGGGCCAAGAGCGCCTTTCTCGCCACCATGTCCCATGAGATTCGCACCCCCCTCACCGCGGTCGTCGGAGTGGCGGAGGTGCTGCGGGGCGCTGGGCTCGACGCTCGGCACACCCGCCAGCTCGCGCTACTCGAGGGCGCAGGACGCACCCTGTTGGGCCTCGTCGACGACATTCTCGACCTGTCCCGCATCGAGTCGGGGCAGCTCGAGATCGAGTCCGTCCCCGTCGATCTGGCCGCAATCGTGCATGAGGTGGGCAGCATCCTGCAGACCCGCGCAGCCACCCGGGGCGTGTCCCTGCGACACAGCCACGAAGGCCCGGCCTTCATCCAGGGCGACCCGCTGCGACTTCGACAGATCTTGCTGAACCTCGTCGGCAATGCGGTCAAGTTCACCGAAGACGGCGAGGTGGCGCTGCTGTGTAGCGTGGAGGCTCGGGGCGAAGGCGACCTGCTCGACGTCGTCTTCACGGTTCGGGACACTGGGGTGGGCATCCCGGAGGACGTGCAGCACACCGTCTTTCAGCCCTTCACCCAGGCCGAACAGGGCACGGCCCGTCGCTTCGGAGGCTCGGGCCTCGGCCTCAGCATCGTCGCTCGGCTTGTGCGCATGATGGACGGCTCCATCGACCTGGAGAGCGTTCCGGGCGAAGGCACGACCATCACCGTTCGGGCGACCTTCCAGCAAGGTCAGGCGCCGGTGGCGGAGCCCAGCGAGGCCGAGGTGACCAAGGCGGGCACCCTGCATGTGCTGCTGGCGGAGGACAACGAGATCAACCAGGAGGTCGTGCGCCTCATGTTGGAGCGGTGCAACTGCGAGGTGGTCATCGCCCCCGACGGCTTCCAGGCGGTGGAGGCGGTGGTCGACAAGCCCGATGCCTACGACCTCATCTTGATGGACTGCCAGATGCCGGGGATGGACGGCTTCGAGGCCACCCGCACCCTGCGCGCCGCCGGATGGACCCGTCCCATCGTGGCGCTCACCGCGAACGCAACCCCTGCCGACCGCGCGGAGTGCATGGCCGCCGGTATGGACGACTTCACCAGCAAGCCGCTCACCCTCGCCGATCTCCGGGGCGTGCTCAACCGGCACGGACGCCGCTCTTGAGCTGAGCCTCAGCCTGGGATGGCTTCGTCGCGGAGCAGGGCATCGCGGAAGTCGGGATGGGCGATGGACGCAAGCAGCTCCCGCCGCGCGTGCAGCGTCTTTCCGAACAGGTTCACGGCGCCATGCTCGGTGACCACCCAGTGGACATCGGCCCGGGTGGTGACCACGCCGGCCCCGCACTTGAGCTGGGGCACGATGCGCGAGACGGTGCCGCGCCGGGCGGTGCTGGGGAAGGCGATGATGGGCACGCCGTCCTTGCTGCGGGCGGCGGCGCGGATGAAGTCGAGCTGTCCGCCGAAGCCCGAGTAGATGCGCGAGCCCACCGAGTCCGCGTTGACCTGTCCGGTGATGTCCACGCTCAGGGCGCTGTTGACCGCCACGAGACGGTCGTTGCCCGAGGCCACCACCAGGTCGTTGGTGTAGTCGCACGGGTGGGCCTCCACGCGGGGGTTCTCGTGGACCCAGTCATAGAGCCGTCGGCTGCCCAGGATGAAGGTGGTGACGACCTTTCGGCGCTGTCGCGACTTTCGGGTGCCGGTGATGATGCCGGCGTCGACCGCGTGCATCACCCCATCGGAGATCATCTCCGTGTGCACACCCAGGTTGCGGTGGGAGTCGAGCAGCCCCACCACGGCGTTCGGGATGCCGCCGATGCCGAGCTGCAGGGTGGCGCCATCTGGAATCAATGGGACGATGTGCCCGGCGATCTGGCGCTCGACGTCGGTGGGGGGCGGTGAGATGAGCTCCGGGAGGTCGGCCGAGGCCTCTACGATGTGGTCGACCTCATCGACGTGAAGGTAGGCGTTGCCATGCACGCGGGGCATGCGGGGGTTGACCTGCACCACGACCTTGCGGGCGGTCTCGGCGGCGGCGAGGCTCGCGAGAATCTCCACCCCCAGCGACATCAGGCCGTGCTGATCGGGGGGAGAGGTCATGAGGAGGGCGGCGTCGAGGGGACGGGGGTCGGCGCGGATGAGGCGGGGGATGTCGGAGAGGTGGCAGGGCACGTACTCGGCATCGCCTGCGTTGACGGCCGCGCGGTCGGCGGGCCCCACGAACCACGCGTGGTGACGGATGTGGCCGTTGGTGGCCTTGTTGGGAAAGGGGTCGTCGCCGAGCAGCAGCACATGGCTCACGGTGACACCGGCGATGGCCTCGGCCCGCTGGAGGAGAGCGTCGGCGAGAACACGCGGAGTGGCGGCATTTCCGCCGAGATAGACCCGGGCATCGGGTCGGAGGAAGGACACCGCCTCGGCCGGGGTACACAACTTGCTGCGGTAGGACGTGCGCCAGGGCATCGGTCACCTCGCTTGGGGATGGGCCGAGCGTGCCCAGTCTCCGCCGGGCGTGCCACCCACAAGTGGCCCGCACATGACGGGACGGGGCGGTCTATCGGTCGGTGAAGGACTCCAGGTCGACGGCATCGAGGTCGATGCGGGTCATCAGGCCGCCCACGGTGAGGAAGGCGGCCAGGCAGTCGAGGTTGCGCACCCACTGCGGGGCGATGGCTGGCGGAGCGATGGTCCCCTCGTCGAAGGCCGGGGTGAGGTCGACGGCATCGCCAGACGTGAGCCGCCCGGCAAAGAGGCGGAGTGGCAGCGACTTGTGGCCGTCGCGGATGGCGGTGAGCAGGAATCCCTGTACGCGGACGAGCCCGCCCACATAGACGGAGTCTTTGGCGAACACACCCTGTCCGGGGGCCGCATCGCCCCCCCGGAAGATGCGCCGCGTGCTGTGGTAGCTCTCCTCGTCGGACTGGCCTGCCGCCCGGAAGCGTTCCCAAACTTCAACGAAAGTGGCGCCATCAAGGGCATCTTGGATGGCCAACACCCGCAGGGCGATTCGGCGGAGGCGGGTGAGGTCCATGGCGTCGGTGACGAGCTCCGCCAAGCTGGCGAGGCCTTCCTGGGTGGCCGTGGTGCGGGGCAGCGACAGCCCGAGGGAGCGGAGGACGGGCTGCGCCTTGCCGTTGCGGCGGGTGGCGGTGTGGACGAGGGCTTCGTGGTGAAGGAGCTGCCTGAGCTGGACCCGGCTGAAGCGCGCACCCTGGCGCAGGCGGATGCGGGTGCTGCCGGCAGCGGCAAGGCTGGCCATGCCGGGGTCGAGCTCGAGACGCGGGGGGTCGTCGGGAAAGGCGGCCTGCACGCGGGGCCGGAGCCACTCGATGGCCTCTTCGTCGGACAGCTCGGGCGGGGGTGGGTCGATGCGGAGGCGCGCAGTGGCCCGCAGGAAGTGGCGCGCCGCGGCAAGCGCGGAGGGGGCACCGAGGTGGACGGGGTCGGAGGGGCGCCCGTAGAGCTCCAGCGAGCGCTCGGTGAATGCCGGGGTGCCGATGGAGCGGAGCAGATCGGCGCCAGCGCGGGCACTCTCGAGGGTGCGCGCCAGCCAGTCCTGTACGGGGTCAGCGCGGTCGAAGCGCCGCATCAACCCGGCATAGTCGAGGTCGTCGGGCAGGTCGTCGGGCGGGGTCAGCACCACCTCTGGATTGGTTGGACTTCCCGAGCGGGCCGCCGAGAGGAAGCGGTCCTCCACCTCGTCTGGCCACCGCAGCGCCCCCAGCACCCGCACCGGGCGGGCCGCCTTGACCACGAGGGCGTCGAGCTCAGAGCGCCTTTCGCGCAGAGGAGGGGCGAGTCCCAAGCGTCCTCCGGGGGTCAGGCGCGGGCGGCGGTGTAGGCGGCCAACATGCGTCCCCAGGCGACCTGGAAATAGTCGAAGGTCTCCTGCCACGGGCTGTCTTCGATGGCTTCACCGGCATGGGTCCACCCTTCGTCAGGCCAGCCCGTGTGCACCAGCTCGACGCGGGTGCCCGTCGGGGTGTCGCTGAACTGCACGACCACCCAGGTGTGGCGCAGGCGGGTGTCGGGATGGTGAGGCGGGGCGTTCCAGGTGAACGACAGCATGCGTCCAGGCAGAAAGCTCAGCACACGGCACAGCTCACTGCCCCGGGTGCCCGCTGGGGCGTCGGCCATGAAGTGCAGCTCGAAGGGACCACCGATGCGCAGGCCGATGTCGACCGGAATGCCGAGCCAGGCGGTCATTGCCGAGCTGTCGGTCCAGTCCTTGTAGACCTCCGCCCGCGGATGCGGGACCTCGATGGCGTGGACCTGCTCCACGGGCGCCAAGGCTCCACCTGCCGCTGCCAGCCGGGCGGGCGCATCGACCACCACGGTGGCGCCCACGCCGGGCACCTTGAAGTGGGGGTTGTCGATGAGGCCCACCGGGTTGCCGAAGGGGTCCTCGAAGGCGCAGACCCGGATTCCGTCGCCCACATCCCGAATGGCCGTGAGCTCTGTCGCGCCCGCCGCGAGCGCCCGGGCGAGGTCCCCCTCCAGGTCGTCGGTCCCCCAGAGTGCCGTGGGAGCGCCAGGCCTCGGCTGGATCCCGAGCTCGTAGCCCGCCAGCTCGAAGCCCACGTAGAACGGCCGGTCGAAGTAGGCGTCGACTCCGTTGAAGGCGGCGTACCAGTCGCGGGCGGCAGCCACGTCGTCGGCACGCAGGGCCATGGTGCAGAGGGCGCGAAGCATCGGGACATCCAGGGCAAAGGATGTGGAGGGACGGCGATGCTACACAAGCCGAGATCTACAGGCATCCCGGGCGTCTGGGCGCTTCGGTCGACAGGAGGACAGCATGGCCACGAGCGCGCCTTTCAAGGACCGCATCCATCCCGACGGCATCGGGGCGCTGGGACGTGCGCTCGCCGAAGCGTGGCAGGTGGAGGGCGTCGACTTCGACCCGGCGGACTTCGTCGCTCAGGCCACGGCCGGACTGCAGGCATTGGAGCTGAAGGCGCGCGTGGTGCAGGTGGCAGATGCCGTCCAGGCGAGCCTGCCGGCCGACCAGAGCCCGGAGGTGGTGGCCCGGGTGGTGCAGCGGGCCTCCGGTCCGGCGCTCGTGTCGGCCGAGGGCCTGACCGACGGCTTTGGCGTGTGGCCGCTGTTGACGTGGGTGGAACGACATGGCCTCGACCATCCCGCCGTCTCCCTCGCACTCCTGAGGCAGCTCACCAAGCGGTTCAGCGCGGAGTTCGCGGTCCGTCCCTACCTCGAAGGGCACCCGGAGCTCGCCTGGGCGGCAGTGCATGGATGGGTGGCCGACGAAAACGTACACGTCCGCCGTCTCGCGAGTGAGGGCACACGCCCCCGCCTGCCCTGGGGCGGTCACCTGCGGGCGTCCATCAAAGACCCCTCCCTCAGCATCACTGTGCTGGACAAGCTGGTGGACGACCCCGAGCGGTACGTGCAGCGTTCGGTGGCCAACCACCTGGGCGACCTGGCCAAGGACCACCCGGAGCTGGCGGTGCAGACGGCCCGTCGTTGGCTCGACGATGGCGGCAACGAAGGCCGCGCCTGGATCGTCCGCCATGGCCTGAGGCACCTCGTGAAGAAGGGACACAAGGGCGCTCTGGCGGTGCTGGGCTTCGGTCCTCCGAAGGTGGAGCTGCGGGCGTTCGACGTACACTCGCCCGTGGTGCTTCTGGGCGAGCGCCTGGAGGTCAGCCTCGAGCTGGCGAGCACGTCCTCCCGGCCTCAGAAGCTCGTGATCGACCTGGCTGTCCACTTCTTGAAGAAGAACGGGCAGCTTCGTCCCAAGGTCTTCAAGTGGACCACGCGCACCCTGAAGGCCGGCACGGTCCTCCAGCAGCCACGGTCCCAGCCCCTCAAGGCGGTGTCCACGCGCACCCACAACACCGGCACCCACCGAGTGGAGCTGCTCGTGAACGGGGAGTCCATGGCAATCCGGGACTTCGAGCTCGTGGTCGGCTGAAGGCGCACACGGTCCATAGCCGTACTGTTCTGACGGGTGTACCAGACGACCGTACGCTTTCCGAATCACGATGAATGCGTCATCATCGTGTACTGCCTATGCTGTTGTCGTCGGCGGGACCCGCTCAGCGTGACCCCAGCGCCCGGGTCCCCAGACCCACCACCCGACCAGCCGAATCGATGCGGGCAGGACGCCCGCAGGAGGCCCCATGCGCCTGCTCGACCCCTGCCGTCCCCAGACCCTCCGCCAGGATTCCAAGCAAGATGCCGTCATCGCCGCCGCTCTCGTGGAGTCAACCCCCGCCGTCCTCCGGGTGTGCCGACGCTTCGTCTCCACGCCCGGCGAGGCCGAGGAGCTGTGCCAGGAGGCGTTGTTGGTGGCCTGGCGACGACGCGCGGTGTGGTCTGGCGAAGGCACCGTGCAGGCGTGGGCCTGCGCGATTGGCCGCAACCTCGGACGCAACGCCCGACGCAAGCGCAAGGAGCTGCTCCGCGACCCCGACCTGCCGGAACCCGCCGCCGACCAGCCCACCGTGACCGAGCAGATCTTCGAGGCCCAGCGCCGCACCGTGCTCCACGCCGCCCTCGCCCGCATGCCCTCCGACGAGCGACAGGTGCTGTCGCTGCGCTATGCCGCGGGTTGGACCGCCCCTCGCATCAACGCCCACCTCGGCCTGGAGGGCGCCGGGGCCCGCGCCATCCTCCAGCGCGCCCGTCGTCGACTGCGCCGTCTGCTCGACGAGGCGCCCCAGGCCAACCTCTACGACGACCTGCGACTGGCGAGCTGAGCTGGCCACCCGCCGGGCGACGGTCTACACCTGCGGTCCACGCCTGGAGGCCGCATGTCTGCCGATGCCCCCCTCGACCGCGATTCCTGGCTCCGCATGCGCGCGGAGGTCCAGGCCTTCCACGACAAGCACCGCTTCCGCGAAAAGGGCGGTGAGGAGCTGGTCTATCGCCTTGCTTTGATGACCGAGGAGCTGGGCGAGATCTCGGCTGCGGTGACAAAGGGCAAGGGCAAGGAGGCCGTCGCCGAGGAGTGTGCGGACCTGCTCATCCTGCTGATGGGCACGGCCATCTCGGCCGACTTCGACCTGCGTGGGGCATTCTGGGACAAGATGGACGAGCTGATGGACCGCTCGAGCCGCATGGTGGATGGGCGGATCCGTGTCAGTCGCTTCGAGTAGCTCCGAGGTGCTGGAGCTGGCCGGCATTCAGGTCGACGCCATCAGCACGGCGGGACTGGGCACCTGCATCCAGCTCCCCACCCTCGACCTGTGCTTCGACCTGGGGGTGTGTCCCCAGTCGGCCATCCGCCAGCGCACGGTGCTGTTCACCCACGCCCACATCGACCACATGGGCAGCGTGGTGCAGCACTGCGCGAGCCGGAAGATGCTGGGCATGCCGCGGGCCCGCTACGTGGTGCCGCCCGAGCACATCGACGCGCTGGAGGGCGTTCTCGAGGCCTGGAAGAAGCTCGACCGCAACCGTCTCGACTGCGAGCTCGTCGCCTGCGGGGTGGGCGAGACGGTGTCGCTGAAGTCGGGTCACTTCGCGCGGGCCTTCCGGGCACCCCACACGATGCCGGCGCAGGGCTACGTGGTGTACCGCAAGAACCGGAAGCTTCGTCCGGAGTGGCGGGGGGTGCCGGGGGCACAGATCGCCAGGGCCCGGGCGAGTGGTGTGCAGGTGGTGGACGAGGTGGACGAGCCACTGGTGGCCTTCACAGGCGACACCACCGCGGATGTGCTGGACCGGGAGCCGGAGCTCGGACGGGTGAAGCTTCTGGTGATGGAGGTCACCTTCGTCGACGACCGCATCTCGGCAGAGGCGGCCCGGCGCCGCGGACATGTCCACCTCGACGACCTCGTGGAGCGCGCCCACCTGCTCACAGCTGATCACATCCTGCTCACGCACCTGTCGGCGCGGTACGGTCACCGGGATGCCGAGGCCTGCCTGGATGCGCGCCTGCCGGCCTCGCTTCGCGAACGGGTCACTCTACTGCCCCACCGCCTGCCCTGAGCCTGTGAGCCACCGATGTCGTCTGCCCCCATGCCCACCTGGTTGAAGTTCGTGCTCGTGATTGTCGGGTTGCTGTTCGTCCTCGGCCTGCTGGGCGGCATCGGCATCTGGTGGGCCATGGCGAAGCTGGAGAACACCTTCAGCGCCATGGAGGACGAACTGCCCCAGATTGCCGAGGAGGGGGTTGCTTTCGGACAGTCGCACGATCAGGACCAGTGCATTGACGAAGGGCTGAAGCGAGCGGCCTTGTGCGGTCAGATCGACGTCGGCTGCATCGTGAAGGCCAACATGTTCGGCGCCTCCTGCCTCGACGCCGCTGTGCCAGACCCCACCTTGTGCGCGGATGTGCCCTCGGCGGGAGACTCGCCCTTCAAGATGGGGGAGTGGGCCCAGGCGGAGTGCAAGGCGCGGGGCTACGGCGACAGCACCCAGTGCGTGCAGTACCTGCAGATGAGCGTGGTGGACTACTGCGTGCGCAGCAGTCGGTAGCGACAGGCGGGCCTGCGCCGGCACGCACACATGGGGATGGGAGAGGCGACGGTACGGGGACCGGAAGATAGGCTGACACCTTCTCCGTTCAGGTCCGATGGTGCTCCATGCCGATGCACGCCCCACCCCCTCTGCTCCCTGAGCGCTACCGCCTCTGGCCCGACGTGTCCCGCGCACGCCTCGGCTCGGGTGGAGCGGCCACCGTCTGGCGCGTCCAGGATCAGGACCTCGGGGTGCTGGTGGCCCTCAAGGTGCTCAAAGACACCCGTCCGGGCTTCATCTCGAAGATGGAACGCGAGGCGGTCTTGTCGAGCCGCGTGGTGCACCCCAACGTGGTCGCCGTACACGACATCGGTCGCACGCCGGATGGCAAGGGCTACCTCGCCTTCGCGCTGGCCAGCGACGGCACCATGCTCGACGTCGCCTCCCAGCCACCCCGGTGGTCGGAGCTGCTCGACCTCACCCTGCAGCTGCTCGACGCTCTGGCCGCGATGCATGCCCGCGGCATCCTCCACCTCGACGTGAAGCTGTCCAACCTGCTCCTGCACAGGGCCGCCAACGGCAAGCGCCTGCTCTGGCTGGCGGACCTCGGCGTGGCCCGGGCCCTGTGGGACGACGACGACGACAAGAGCGTGGTGGGCACGGTGTCCTACATGAGTCCCGAGCGGCTCACCGGCCAGCACCACCTCTGGTGTCCGTCCACCGACCTGTTTGCGGTGGGCGGCGTGTTGTACCGGCTCATCACCGGGCGCCTGCCCTACCCTGCACGAGACCCGTCCGAGGGCCTGTCCCAGCGCCAACGTCCGCCCCAGCGGGTGATTCCACGGGCCGGCGTGCGGGTGCCCGAGGGTCTCGACGAGGTGCTGCTCCCGATGCTGCAGTTCGACCGCCGGGGCCGCTACGACCTCGCCGCCGACGCCATCCGGGCCTTCAAGAACCTGCCGCTGCTCGACGAGCCGCCCGTCATGGACAATCCCGCCGGCCACCCTCTTGGGAGCTCGGCCCGTGGTGTGCCGCGCTGGCACCGTCCGCCGCCGGCCGACCCACCCGCAACCCTGCCGATTCCCGAGGTGCAGGACCGTCGGGTCCCGCAGGCGCCGTCTCTGCTTCGTCAGCGCGAGATTGCAATCGTGGGTCGGGAACCGGAGCTGGAGCTGCTGTGGCGCTCGGTCCGCACGGCGCTTCGAACCGGACGACCGGTGCTGGTGGAGGTCACCGGAGCCAAGGGCTCGGGCCGCACCCGCCTGCTCAACGCCTTCACCCGGGCGCTCGAAGAAGCCGGCCTCGGCGAGGGCCTGCGCATGCAGTACGCCGTGCCCGACGGACCCAACCTCGGCCTGCGGGGGGCCTGGCGGCGCGTGCTTCCCCCCGGCTCTCGGCGCGACGTGTTCATCCGCGAGATCGCCGCCACTTTTGCGCGCGACCGCGGCACCTCCATGGACCAGTGCGTCAACGACGCGCGGCTGCTCGCGAGCTGGCTGGGGCCCGGTGAAGGCAGCCGCACCACCTACAATCGGTCCGCCATTCGCGCGATGATGGTGGAGCACCTGGAGCGACGGGCCTGGCGCGGCGTGTCCTGGCTGTGGGTGGAGGATGCCCACCTCGCCGGCGAGACCGACGACTGCTGGGCCATCATCGACCAGCTCCTGCTCCAGCAGGTGCCCGCCGTGGTGCTTGTGGACGCCGACTCCGAGCAGGTGCCCGCCTCGCTGCTCGAGCTGCGTGCCCGCCACCACCGGTCGGTGCGCCGCATCCAGCTCGAGCGCCTGCGCGGACGGGAAGCCGAGGCCCTGGTCGACGCGCACCTGCCGCTCGATCCCGAGCTCACCGCGGTGCTCGCCCCCGTCGCAGGCACCCAGCCCAAGCTGGTGAAGGACATCCTCATCCACTGGGTGCAGACGGGCGAGCTGGTGGAGCGCGCCTCCTCCGATACACGCGGACGGGTGTGGTCGCTCACCCGGGGTGTGCCCGCCCTGCCGCCCGATGGCCGTGCGCTCGCCCAGGCCCGCCTGGCGGCCACCCAGCTCGACCAGGCCGGACGCCGGGCCCTCGAAGCTGCCGCCCTCGCTGGCCAGGGTGCCCCCCTCGACGTCATCGCGCGCATCTCCGAGCCGGGCCTCGATGCCCTCGTGCTGGCGGGCCTCGTCGACCTGCAGCAGGAGCGCTGCGTGCTGCAGCCCGACGAGCTCACGCAGGTGGTGGTCGAGGGCCTGAGCCGACGCCGGAGCATCGAGCTGCATGCCGCCCTCGCGGATGCCTGGGCTGCCGAAGGCGACGACCCTGGCATCCACCACCAGGTCGGCCGCCATCGCTTCGCAGCCGAGCAGGTCCAGGCCGCTCTGCCGAGCCTCCGGCGGGCGCTCAACCACCTCGCCGCGACCCTTCCTGTGCCTGAGCTCGCCGCGCTCGCCCGCAAGGTGCGCCGGGCCGCCGAAGGAGCCACCGGCGCCCGGGATGCATGGCTCGACGCCAGCCTCGTGCTGGCCGACGCGATGTGGCGCGCCGACGAAGGGCCCCACGCCCGCGCCGTCGACGACGACCTCATCTCCCGCTCCCTGTCGGCCGACGACCGGATGCGGGTGCTGTGTGGCCGGGTGCGCCGCTCCGACCCCGACGAAGCCGACCAGGTCGACCTGTGGCTCGCCGAGGCCAAGGGTCTGCTCGCCAAGGTGCGCACCCCCCGCCGCGCCGACTACCACGCCACCCGCGCCTGGATCTGCGCCTCCAGACTCGACGTGGACGGCGCACTGGCCGAGGTTCTCGACGCCTTGTCCTGCCGACCCGACCCGGTCGTGGGCTGTCGGGCACGGCTGCTGCGGGCACGACTGCTGTCGTCCATCGATCCCATGGTGGCCTGGCACGAGGCCCTGCGCGTGGTCGAGACCGCCCGCGACTACGGCTTTCTGCGCTACCAGGTGCTCGCCTGGGGCCTGGCGGCCGACAGCATGGTCTTCCTCGGTCGCAGCGAGGAGGCCATCGAGCGCCTCCAGTCCGGCGTGCAGCGCCTGGTCGCCCACGGCGAGGTGCTGGCCGCCCGCAGCGCCCAGCTCCACCTGGGTATGGCCCTGATGGCGGCCGGCCGGGACTCCAGCGCACGGGACACCTGGGAAAACGCCCTGGGTCGAGAGTACAGGGCCCATCCGTCCACCGTGCTGGGCCCGCGCGCCTGCCTCGCCCTGCTCGGTGCGCTTCGCGGCGAGGACCGGCGGGTGATGGAGCTTCTGCCCAAGGACCCTCCGGCCGACCTTCCCACCCGTGCCGCCTGGGGC
>Ga0213840_1002070_pt1 | contig 13558 bp, 13 predicted proteins | sample SWPATP22_FD_160132 | JGI IMG/M metagenome (GOLD analysis project Ga0213840, IMG submission 160132) | Coastal seawater microbial communities from Marineland, Florida, United States - SWPA TP2 #2 | ecosystem: Environmental > Aquatic > Marine > Coastal | place: USA: Florida | collected 2016-08-14 | reverse complement strand
TGCCGTCATGCACAACGCTGTCGCTGCAGTATTACTGCTATCACTACTTTATTTAGTTTTCACCTTAGTCACACCGCTTGGTAAACGCCAAGGTGAATTTTCGTTTGCGTCGCCACAACACAATATAACAACGCCGCACGGTGCGCCGCTATCAGCTGCATCATCATCTTTTTCTACGCACGCCCTTACCAAGGCGCCAGGAGGTTTTCATGGCTAAATCAGCTTCTATAACAACAAGAGCAGCTCGTCAGCAGCGCACCGCCTCTTGGCGAGATTATTATGAAATGACAAAGCCCAACGTAGTGATGCTGTTATTGTTAACCGCATTGGTTGGTATGTGCTTGGCCACACCTACATGGGTAAACGCCGTAACGCTGGTATGCGGGCTTGCAGGTATTGGCATGCTGTCGGCTTCTGCTGCGGTAATTAATCACGTTGTCGACCATCGAATTGATAGCATGATGGCTCGTACATTTAACCGCCCCGTTGCCAAAGGAAAAGTAAGCATTACCAATGCACTATGGTTTGCCGTTGCGCTTGGCGTGGTTGGATTTATTGTTCTAGCGTCATTCGTCAATATGCTTACTGCATGGCTGACCCTTGCGAGCTTGGTAGGCTATGCCTTTATATACACTATGTACTTAAAGCGCGCCACGCCGCAAAATATTGTTATTGGTGGTCTTGCTGGTGCTGCTCCGCCGCTACTTGGGTGGACAGCGGTTACTGGTGAGTTACATGCACATGCATTACTTTTGGTATTGATAATCTTCACGTGGACACCGCCTCATTTTTGGGCGCTGGCAATTCATCGAGAGAAAGACTACGCGAAAGCGCAAATTCCCATGCTACCGGTGACCCATGGTATTGAGTTTACGAAAACGTCCGTGCTGCTATATACCGTTCTTTTGGGAATAGTGTGTTTAATGCCGTATTTAACGGGCATGAGCGACATTATCTACCTTGTAGGTTCTAGTGTGTTGAATATTGGCTTTCTTTTCTATGCGTTGAAGCTTAAGTTTGCTGCTGATGAGCAAACTGCGATGAAAACTTTTAGGTTTTCAATTGTGCATCTCATGGTATTGTTTGTAGTATTGTTATTGGATCATTACATACCCATAAGTTTATGAATCAACGAATAATTGTTGGCATCGTTGCCGCGCTGGCTCTTATAGCTGGCGTGGTGGGGGCGTTGTACATTGCGCCTCCTAGTTCCCATTCAACAGCGCAACCTGAATATTTTCAGGCGTATCCAGAACCTCGAGCAATTTCTGATTTTTCTCTTACCAATCACCATGGAGAAACATTTACTCAAGCATCGTTAAAAGACCAATGGAGCCTAGTGTTTGTAGGCTACACGTTTTGCCCTGATATTTGCCCTACCACAATGGCAGAGTTAAATAGTATTTATCCTGAACTGAGTACACTTAATAGTACGCACCCTATTCGTATCATTTTTGTTTCTGTTGATCCTAAAAGAGACTCAATTAATAGACTTTCCGAGTATGTGAGCTATTTTAATAAAGAGTTTGTTGCGGTTACCGGAGAACATAAGTCCCTTTTTCCATTTGTTCGTAACTTAGGAATGATGTATGCAATTTCTGAAAGTACCGACAACCCAAACTACTTAGTTGATCATAGTGCGTCCGTGGTACTTATCGACCCGAAAGCAAGGGTGATAGGGAGATTTAAACCTACAAGACAGCCTGGAAAGCTATCGATAAGTGATTCTCAGCAAATACTGGCTGATATGCCGGTGATAATCTCGAAGTAGTTGTATGGATATCAAAATTAGGCAAGGCGAGGCAGATGATGCCGCGCAAGCTGCGCCTCTCATTCTTAGAGCCGCAGAATCATTATTAACTTCAGTTTTTGGACACAACAAAGATAAAACGGCAGTAGGCTACCTAATTCACGCGTGGGAGCACGGTGGTGGACAGTATGGTTTCAAAAACCATTGGGTAGCAGAAGCCGAGGGAAATATTTTAGGTGTAGTTACAGCGTGGCACAGTAAGCTAGGTGCGGCGTTTGACAGAGCTACGCTTGACAGTATTACGTCTTATTTTACGCTTGATGAAGCGATGAATGTACTTATGCGCAACCAAACTGTTGCCGTAAACCTTACGCCACCCAGTACTACCGAGCTTATGATTGGCCATTTGTCTGTTGCAGAGGCAGGTAAGCGCAGAGGTATAGGTTCTGCGTTGGTTGAGCTTTTGGCTATGCGCGCAGAGCAACTTAAAAAGCGAAAGCTTGTATTGGATGTAGAGGTAACTAACATTCAGGGCATACGCTTTTATCAAAGCCAGAACTTTACCGAAGCATCAATTAACAAAGGTTTCATTCGCTTTGAGCGCGACGTATAGGTAAACGTTTCCTTATATACGCCGCTTTTAGTTTGGTGAGTTGCGCTGCCAGTTAGTCGGGGTAGTTTCCATTATCGTCGGCAACGAAGAACGGCACAGAGTACCAGTAGTATCTGCCTGAGCTGCTTATGGAGGGTGCCGTGCAATTTACCCGCGAGCGGCCTATTGGCAATGTACTTTCAATATAAAACGACACCGTGCTTTTGGTGGTCTGTGTTTTGATAACCTCACCACCAAAGAAACAAGAAACTTGCGACGTTCTCATATCATCACTGTCGAGAGTAAGCGTTATTGGCTTATTCATATTCCTATCTTTAACCCGCGGCTCTTTGTGAGATATGTCGGTTACCGGCATCGCTAAACTGTTTAGCTTCGTCTTCAGCGTTTTCAGACTTGCATATGGGCCTGCTGCAGGAAAGCGAGGTAGCGCCTGCATATTACTGTGCGGCCCAACAGCGCCTGAGTGCTGACCAAATGCCACATAACCCTCTTGCTCTAACTTGCTTGCGAGTGCCACATTGAATTCACCAAACGGATAGGCGAAAAGTTTCGGACTACTGCCCAGCTTTTCTTCAATTTTCTTCTGCGCGTGGGCTACGTTTTGCCAAACAGATGAAAGCCACTTCTCTTCACCCATATTAAATTCACCATTGAGCATGTGAAGGTGGTCAAGCGTATGATTGGCAAAGGTCACGCCGTCATTATGCATTGTCTCTACTTGTTCCCACGTTAACTGTGATGGGCCAACACTAATTTCATCAGGGTTGATAAAAACAGTATAAGGAAAGCCTTTGTTTACTAGTATGTCATGGGCGTTATGCAGAATATTGGCATAGCCATCGTCAAAGGTGATGGCAACCGCGTTACTGGGTAACGCCGTATTGTTTTTTAGCGCTAAGACGACTTGCTCTAGCGACACAACCGTGTGATGTGCCGCAAGGTAATCCATATGCTCCGAAAATTCATCAGGTGAAATGCTGGTGCTGCGAGGGGTTTTATCTGATACATGATGGTAAAGCAAAATAGCGGCATTAGGCGTTGCTGACGAAGTTTCTGCTACAGCTACACCATAGAAGGCAATCAAAAAGCTAAGCGCCAGAAACATCTGGGTAAACGAACGAAACGTATGTGTTAACGTCATTCCTTTTCTATCGAATAAATATAACAACCATTGCATGGTACACTCCTTTTTTACACCCAATTTATATCTGCAAACACCTAACTGAGATCAGCATATGTCACGTGACTTAGCACCTACTCATGCATTCTTTCGTGATCATACACGTCTATTGGCGCTAGCGCTGCCTATGATTTTGGCAAACATTACTACACCACTTTTAGGTTTAGTTGATACCGCCGTGTTAGGTCACATGGCACTGCCTGCTATGTTAGCGGGCGCTTCTGTTGGTGCACTTATTCTCACGCAAATTTATTGGGTATGCGGCTTTCTGCGTATGTCGTCCACAGGTTTAAGCGCACAGGCGAAAGGTAGCGATAATGCGCAATTTGAATCGGCGAAAGTATTGTGGCAAACCGTCGCGATAGCGCTACTTTTAGGTGCCACAATTGTGGTACTGCAGATACCCATTTTGAACGTTGGTCTTGCACTCACAAATCCTAACGAAGAAGTGGCTACTTACTTACAGCAGTATTTTACCGCTAGAGTGTGGGGAGCACCTGCTGCAATGCTGAACTTAGCGCTGGTGGGATGGTTGGTCGGCCAACAGAAGACGCGTACGGTTATGGCCATCCAAATAATAGGGAATTTATTGAATGCGCTGTTAGACGTAATATTCGTTTTCTACTTGGGCTATTCCGTTGCGGGCGTGGCATTAGCCAGCGTGATTGCAGAGTACACCATGGCAATATGTTCACTGTTGGCTGCCTTAAAGATTGCGGGTGGCGTAGGGATAGAAGCTGCTTGGTTTAATCGTGCAGCGCGAAAAATATTAATGAAGCTAAACGGCGATATGCTTATTCGCAACCTCGCACTTCAGGCATGCTTGGCCTTTCTTACCATTCAAGGTGCACGATATGGCGAAACATCCGCCGCAGTGAACGCTATTTTAATGCAGTTTTTTGTGTTGATAGCGTTAGGGCTAGACGGTATCGCGTATGGCGTTGAAGCTTTGGTTGGCGAAGCGAAAGGCGCTCGGGACGCGCAAGAAATAAAGCGCAGAACGTATCAAGGGCTGCTATGGTCTTCGCTGTTTGCCGTCGCCTATAGCCTAGTGTTTTATATTTTTGGTGCTGACATCATTGCACTATTAACTACTCACCAAGTCATTAAAGATAGCGCACTGCCCTATTTACCATTAATGGTCCTACTGCCTCTTTTGGGACACTGGTGCTTTCTGTATGACGGTGTTTTTGTAGGCCTTACCCGCGCAAGTGCAATGAGAAATACCATGTTGTTCAGTGCTATAGTGGTGTTCTTTCCAGTGTGGTATTTAACACAAAGTCATGGCAACCCAAGCTTATGGTATGCGTTATTGGCCTTCCTATTTGCGCGAGGAGTTAGTTTGGGGGTTTCTTTCAATACCCTTGGGAAGAAGGGAGAACTGGGGTAAATGAACGGATAGTTGGTCGAACAGTCATTAGGTGTTTCAGTGGCTTTAGGGTATGAAGCGCTAATTTTGGTGGACTGGCTTTTTATGCTCCGTCTTTTTGTGCAATCACGACGGTGTGTTTTTCGGGGTACTGATCAAATTCAACATGGCGAATAATACAGCCCGCCTTTATCAATATGCTTAAGTACGCGTTCAAACCTAATGACGCATAGTACACCTCTGGCCCCATTGTGGTGTTGGTGTGCGAACCCGCCTTCTTAACGCCGCCACAAGAGAAAAGCAGCACACCGTCTTCCACTAAGTTGTCGCAGAACTTTTCTAACAACGGTTGTTGCTGTTCAAGTGGAATGTGCCAAAAGCTATCCCAAGCACTGATAAAGGTATAGGTTTTGGGAAGCTCAAAAGCACATACGTCTTCATGGTAAAACGTACCAGATGGATAGCTTTCATTCGCAATAGACAGCATGGTTGCCGATATGTCTATCCCTTCATATTGCAGGTTTGCTTTTTCTATGAGGGGGATAAATCGGTTTGTGCACCCACAGCCCACATCAAGTGCAAAAGCAGGGCCTTGATGTGGGACAAGAAACGACAGTGCCTTTTCGTATGCAGCAATGCCATTTTGGCTATTGAACTGCTCTCTAGTCCACAAATGCGTTATGGTATCGTAAGCTTTGCCGGTATCTTCTGGTGACATCAACAGTCCTTTATCGTTACTTAAACGCGCTTCTTGTTAAATATGTGGTTACTTGCGAACGATATGAGTTGCACACAGCTTATTGCCAGAAGGGTCGCGCAAATAAGCTAAGTACAGCTGCCTTTGGTCGTTTCCACGAATACCCGGTGGATCTTCGCACGGTACACCGCCATTCTCACTGCCTACCTTATGCCATTCATCTACAATTTCTGGAGTACGTGCAGCAAGCCCAAGTGTTGTACCGTTTCCGTGCGTAGCAGCTTCACCATTTATTGGCTTGGTGAGTGCAAGAATACCTTTTGGCGTGTAATAGAATACGCGGCCATACTCGTCATACACACCAGCATCGTAACCCAGTACACCTAAAATGGCATCGTAAAACGTTTTTGAAGCTTCAAGGTCGTTTGCACCAATCATTACATGGCTGAACATGGTTTATCCCTTTTTAATTTACTATTTAGTATCGCTAAGCCAACATCAAACCTAACGCGACGTCGCAGAAGCGCACTATTCACAGCGCTGCGCCATCCCAGTTCCATGTCGAACTATGTTAGGCACCATGCAATATGAACTGTATTGCCCGCTCGGCGTGAATAGATGTGGTGTCGTATAAACGTACTTTGGTATGCGGTTGTTGTACTAATAATGCAATCTCAGTACAGCCTAATATTACCCCTTCAGCACCCCGTGCTCCCAAGTCGTTTATCACGTTAATATACGCCTCACGTGACTCAACACAAATCACGCCCTTGCATAATTGTTCATAAATAATGTTATGAACAATACTCTGCTGTTCTGCATTGGGTACAAGCACATCAATGTTAAAGTTGTCTTTTAGTCTGTTTTTGTAAAATGGCTGCGTCATTGTAAATTGCGTGCCTAACAAGCCTACAGTTTTTACCTTGTCTCTTTTGAGCGCCTCGCCCGTGGCATCAGCAATATGTAGTAAAGGTAGTGACGTTGCATCGATAACTTTATCAGCCACGTTATGCATGGTATTGGTACAAATAAGAATGGCATCTGCACCTGCGCGCTCCAGCGCTTCGGCTTCTTGAACCAGTAGTTTGCCAAGCGCAATCCAATTGTTCTCATGCTGCAACTGTGCAATTGGTGCAAAATCGACGCTGCTTAACACTATTGGCGCACTGTGTAGCCCGCCGAGGGCATTACTAATTCCTCGGTTTAATGCTTGATAATAGCTTACCGTCGACTCCCAGCTCATTCCGCCTATAAGGCCTAGCTTTTTCATACCGTCACATCCACGTTTACGTATATTGCTTAGGGTTCACTTTAACTCTTGTGAAGCTTTTATCTAGTGCGCTGTGCTTACCTAACACTGTGCAACTGTCAATGTGCAACCAATATGAAGAGCTTGCAAGTGAAATGCTTAGAATTTAGGCGGTGTTTTTTTATTTTTGATAAACGTGAAGCGGTGCAAAAATATGCCCACATAACCAAGCATGGCAAAAGTAAAGCCTGAAAGGAGTACGGTAAGGGAAAGGTAGTAAATGGCAATATGCCAATGGCTTGTTGATAAAAGCAAAACAGCGCCGACAACGAAAATAGCGAGACCTATTTTGAATCGTTGCCAGCTTTTATGCACATCTTGGGTGATAAGTGCCACTGTATTGATTGCTTAAGCAGCTTAGTAGTAAGAGTGCTCGCCAGCTTGGTGTTCGGTAGCGTCGCGCACACCGTTTAGCTCGCCTGCAAATTGCTCTAGCATCTGCTTTTCAATGCCTTCTTTAAGCGTAACATCAACCATTGAACAGCCATTACAGCCACCGCCGAATTGAAGAATTGCGTAGCCGTCGTCAGTAAGTTCGGTCAGTACAACGTTGCCGCCGTGGCTTGCAAGCTGAGGATTAATCTCTGACTCAATCATGTAGTTAATACGTTCAACTAGCGGCGCATCGTCTGCAACTTTACGCGCTTTGGCATTAGGTGCTTTGAGCGTAAGCTGAGAGCCCATTTGATCGGTAACATAATCAATTTCAGCGTCGTCAAGATACGGCGCACTCTCTTCATCCACAACAGCATCAAACCCATTGAACGGTAAACGCGTATCAGTAGATTCAACGGCATCAGGCGGACAATAGGACACGCCACACTCTGCCGACGAAGTGCCTGGGTTTACGACGAATACACGAATATTCGTGCCAGACTCTTGTTTACTCAGCAGTTTTACGAAGTGAGCCTGGGCTTCTTCTGATATAGTAATCATCAGCAAGTCCTACTTAATTTAAAATTTGGGTTATTGTATCAAATTTACCTGAGTAAAACAGTCAGGTATTAATTAAAAAAACTATTTCGATAAATCGAGTTTGTCGAGGACATTGTTTGTCACAATATCAGCTCAATCATAACAACAAGACGGGAAACGCCATGCTAGCGAACATTTATAACGCAGCAAAGAAAAGTCATCTTGCTCTGGCAACTGCTTTGACGCTAGGAACAGCGTCACTCTGTGTGGCCACAACTAATGATGCACATGCTGCTTCTTTAGCCATTTCTCCAACCATTTCACCCGACCAAGGTGGCATGCCAGTACACGAATACTTGCCTGATACGGTAACGTACAACCCAAGTATTCCTACACCTGAATCGATACTAGGCGCGCGAATTGGTGAATGGCATGTACGTCACGACCAGCTTGTTCATTACATGAAGGTACTGGCTGAAAGCTCAGACCGTGTCACCATTGAAGAAACTGGACGCACACATGAAAACCGTCCTCTCTTGTTGCTTACTATAACGTCCCCAGATAATCGCGATAATCTTGAAACCATGCGTCAGCAGCATATTGATGCCATGCTTGGCGGCAAAAAAGTCAGTAAAGACGCACCGCTTGTTTTTTACATGGGCTACAGCATTCACGGTAATGAGCCCTCTGGCTCAAACGCGGCACTTGCGCTGGCCTATTACCTCGCTGCCGGTCAAGGTGAAGAAGTGGACGCCTTGTTAAAAGACAATATTGTGCTGTTCGACCCTTCTTTCAACCCCGATGGCTTATCTCGATTCGCACAGTGGGCGAATATGCACAAGGGCAAGCAGCTGGTATCTGATTCTCGTCATAGAGAACACGATGAAGGCTGGCCTTCAGGTAGAACCAATCACTATTGGTTCGATTTGAATAGAGACTGGCTGCTACTTGCGCACCCTGAGTCTCAAGCGCGTATCAAACAGTTCCATAAGTGGCGCCCGCATGTACTTACCGATTTTCATGAAATGGGAACCGACAGTACATACTTTTTCCAACCGGGCGTACGCTCTAGAAAGAATCCGCTTACGCCTGATGAAAACGTGACCCTAACCGAAGCGTTGGCAAAGTATCATGCCGCTGCTTTCGATAAGGAAGGCACACTGTATTTCACAGAACAAGCTTTCGATGACTTCTATGCTGGCAAGGGCTCTACCTATCCTGATCTGCACGGAAGTATCGGCATATTGTTTGAACAAGCGAGTTCTCGAGGTCATTTGCAGTCGTCAATTAACGGTGACCTTGCGTTTAAAGACACAATTCAAAATCAAGTAACAACGTCTTTAAGTACTTTTAGAGGTGCACTAGCAAATAAAGCGGCGCTTTTAGATTATCAGTCTAATTTTGTACGCGGCACGCAAGAGCAAGCAAAGAACGATAAAACCGTTGGGTATGTGGTGGGGACTAGCACCGATTTAGGTCGCTTCAATGCCTTTTTATCAATGCTACAACAGCATAATATTCGCTTTGACGTTGTTAATAAGGACAGCCGAGTTAACGGTGAAACTTACAAAGCTGGGCAAGCAGTATATGTACCTACTAACCAGCCTCAATATCGCCTAGTGAAGTCGATTTTCTCTACGCAAACATCGTTTGAAAACAATACGTTTTACGATGTTTCTACTTGGAACTTGGCATTAGCATTTAACCTTCAATACTCACCATTAGATAAAGGTGATGCTCGTGATGTGAAACGAGATAGTAAGGCCACACTCGTTAGCGCTGAACTTAATACTATCGAAAGTGACGCCTACGCGTATGGTTTTTCTTGGCAGCATTACTATGCGCCAGCAATGCTACAGGCTTTACTAGAAGCCGGTGTTCAGGTTCGCAGCAGTGAAGAGGCATTTGCCGCATTGTCTTATGACGGAAGCGTTGTTTCTTTGCCGCCAGGCAGCATTATCGTACCAAAAGGGTTGAAGCAGCCGGCTGACATTGCAGCCATTATGACGCGAGTTCAAAATAGCCTGCAGGTGCCTGTGTTTAGTTTTAAATCTGGCCTTACCCCTGTAGGGAACGATTTGGGAAGCAGAAGCATGGCACCTGTTTATGCACCTCAAGTTATGATTGTGGGCGGAGAAGGCACAAGCGAATATGAAGCGGGCGAGATCTGGCATTATTTCGATACCAAAGTGGGCATTGCGGCCAGTATTGTTGAACAGCAACACGTAGGGCGCGCACTGTCAGACCCTTCTATCCAATACACGCATATGATTTTCCCAAGTGGTCGCTATTCGTTCTCAGAAACCCAAAAATCTCAGTTAGAAAGCTGGGTGAAAGCGGGTGGTGTGATGATTGGCCAGAAATCTGCGTTGCGCTATTTCTCAGAGAATAAGTGGCTAGATGCGGAAATTGTCAGTCGCGAAGCTATCGATAATGCATACGATGAAAGCACCCTGACGTATGCTGACGGTGGCGCGCTTTACGCGAAAAAACTAGTAGCAGGCGCTGTATTTGAAGCAAGCATCGACACATCGCACCCTCTTTTTTACGGGTTCGAAGGCGACACGCTACCAATGTTTAAAACCAGCAACATGATAGTGCAAGGAGATAGCTCTCCTTTTGTGACGCCAGCAACATACACTGAAGAGCCGCTTATGGCAGGCTTTAGTGATAAAGCAATGGTTGCATTGATGGCTGAATCTACGGCAGTTACCACAAACAAAATGGGGCGAGGTGTTGTTATTGGGTTTACTGATAATGCACAGTTTAGAGGCTACTGGTTTGGTACCAATAAGGTACTGGCTAATGCTCTCTATCAGTCTCACTTTATACGTTAATCTATTGATGCTTTAGCAGCACACTTTTGGGCGGTGGCGTGAAAGTCATCGCCCATACTTCAATGTCAATTGCAGGGTAGCGCGCTTTCAACATCTTACTTAACGCATTCACTGTGCCTCCGGTTGTAATAACGTCATCTATTATCGCAACGCGCAAATTCTCTTGTTTGGATTCAGCTCTTGCGTACTCATTATCTATGCTTTTCTGTGTAAGTTGAAACGCCGTTTTGGCATGCATTTGGCGCGCATGTTTGGAAAGTGAGTGTTGTGCTTGCCACCCTCGCCGCACCGACCAATTGACTGCAACAGGTATGCATAACGCTTGACTCAAGATAGTGGCAATAACCTGTGTTTGGTTGTAATGCCGCTTAGCCAGTCGCCAAACACTTATTGGCACCGGCAGCAGTACATGAGGCATGGGCAAGTTGCAACGACGTTTTTTATGGACAAACCAGTTACTGAGTACTTTGCCTGCGGCAACAGTATGGTTAAACTTAAACTGGTGAACCAGTGTGGACATTGGCCATGTATGTAGCCCAAGTACAGATAGGCTATTGTAGTGGCTATGCTTCACGTGCCCTCCTACAGGGCCGAAGCGCAGTAAGTTATCGCCATGCAGTGTTGAGTTGAAAAAAAACAAATCATCTTCACACCACTGACACACTGGCGTGGGACTTGCCTGATGACATAATAGGCATGAAAGGTTCATTGTGTTGATTCCATCAACTTCCTTGAATGGTCGACAGTTGACTTATTTTCATTATTTCGTGTTGTGAACACGGTAAAGCCAAAGGAGGTGTATATGGAAAGTCTGCATAAAAATAGTGCGCTTGTCAGCCGTACACAAGGCACAGGTTTCGATATTGTTTTCTTGCATGGTTGGGGCATGAACAGTGGTGCGTTTACGTCATTCATCCCTTACCTAAGTGACAATTTCACTGTTACAACAATTGATTTACCCGGTTTTGGCGAAAATGCCGAGCATGTACCGTCTCCATACAATGCAGATACGCTTGCGCAGGCAATTTTGCCTTTATTGCCAAAGCACTGCGTACTTGTAGGGTGGTCTTTAGGTGGGTTGGTAGCACAAAAAGTCGCGCTGTTAGCACCAGAAAAGTTAACGGGTTTGGTCACCATGGCGTCAACACCGCGATTTATTGCGGGTCCTAGTTGGCCGGGTATTGCTGCTGATTTACTGAATATGTTTGAGGCGCAGCTTGAGAAGAATTATCAAAAAACGCTGGAACGATTTTTAGCTATCCAAGCTATGGGAAGCGAAACAGCGAAACAAGATATAAAAGCTATTCGTCAGCAGGTGACACAATACCCAGATCCTGCGGAAGAAGCATTAAAGAAAGGGCTACGCATTCTTTCAACCGAAGACATGCGACAAGAAATTGGGCGCATTGCAGTACCTACGTTGCGCGTTTATGGGCGTTTAGACTCGCTGGTTCCCACGAGCGGTATTGATAACATCTGCAATCTACAACCGCAGGCCGATACTGTCGTACTGCCGCATGCTTCTCACGCTCCTTTTATTTCACACCCTCAGCAAACTGCTGACATCTTGTTTAATTTTGTAGCCGATGTTCATCGACAAAAAGCATCGTAGTCCGCAATTTTAAAAGCCTTACACGACAAAAGTTTAATGCTAAAACAACGTGCAAGGCTTTCTATTTTCTCAAAATTGGTTAATAATTAGGCATGAGAGAGTAGAGGTAGTGTATGAACGGTATAGACAATTCAAATGTAGGCGCGGCGTTTGCTGCGGGGCAGTTGGGTTTGCAGAGTGCGAGTAACGGCATTACGCAAGCGGCCTCAAACATTGCACAACGTACAGTTGAAAGTGCACAAAACGTGCCTAGCCAAACTACATCCACTTCATCAGCGGCGTCAACAGGTAGCGTTACTGACGACCTCATATCGCTTAACGTAAACAGTATTAATGCCCAAGCTTCTGCAAAGGTCATCGATACTGCCAATGATATGTTAGGCACCATTATCGATACGTTAGCCTAGCAAGGTAACCCTTTGAATATAGTCGCCCCAATCCTCAATGCTATCGCCTATCCAACGGCGAATTTAAACACGGAGTCTGCTCGTCGTGACAACGTGCAGCGTGAGACTATTCCTCAAACTGGCGACGCTGAGCAAGGGGCATCGCAAAAAGGGCTTGGTTCTGAGGCTGACAAGGCAAGAAGTCCAGGGCTTCCGCCGTCGCCTGTAACCTACGAACGCCCGCAAATTCAAACCGATCTCCAAAGCGCGTTTCAAAACGTGTTCGGTGGTGAGCGTGACAATGCTCAAGACGAAAGTGCTGGTAAAGAAAACGCGCAAAGCGAACAACGCGAGCAGCGCCAAGCACAGCAGCAAGCGCAACAAGAAGCGCAAGAAATTGAGCAGTTGAAGGCTCGCGACCGTGAAGTTCGTGCACACGAGCAGGCACATGCAGCAACAGGTGGCCAATATGCAGGCTCACCGCAATACGAATTCACGACTGGTCCGGACAACAAGCGCTATGCAACGGGTGGAGAGGTATCTATTGATATCTCAGAGGAACAAAACCCAGAGCAAACGTTAAGGAAAATGCAGCAGGTGCGTGCCGCAGCACTTGCGCCAGCCCAGCCTTCTTCGCAAGACTTGAAAGTAGCCGCTGAAGCTGCACAAAAAGCGTTTGAAGCCCGTAATGATATCGCGCAAGAGAATCGTGAAGAGCTTGAAGCGGTGTCGCAAAGCAGCACATCAGATTCAGCGACATCAGCAACTGCAGCAAACACTGCGTCACAAGGCGATAGTGAGAATCCTGCCGATGCATTAGAAGGGTTTATCCCGAATGTCGCACCACCGCAAGCCCCACCGCTTGACGATATCACAGGCAATACGGTGGC
>Ga0213840_1002062_pt1 | contig 13622 bp, 9 predicted proteins | sample SWPATP22_FD_160132 | JGI IMG/M metagenome (GOLD analysis project Ga0213840, IMG submission 160132) | Coastal seawater microbial communities from Marineland, Florida, United States - SWPA TP2 #2 | ecosystem: Environmental > Aquatic > Marine > Coastal | place: USA: Florida | collected 2016-08-14 | reverse complement strand
CGGGTTGATCTTAGACACACCTTGCCAGAATTCAGGTAACAGACTGATTGAGTAGAATACCCCCCCAAGGTAAGTCAATGGCGTGAGGACAAAGGTTGGGATAATCGAGATATCATCGAAAGTCTTGGCGAACACTGCATTGATCAAGCCACCTAGTGAGAACACAACAGAAGTCATAAATACCGTGGCGATAATGATCCCCCAATGTTCGACTTGAAGATCAACAAAGAATAACGATACCAAAGTCACAATCGTACCCACCAGCAAACCACGCACTACACCACCCATAACAAAGCCAAGAATAATCACATAGTTAGGCACTGGTGCAACTAGCAACTCTTCAATATTTTTCTGGAACTTAGCACTGAAAAACGACGACGCAACATTGGAGTATGAGTTGGTAATCACCGACATCATGATCAAACCAGGCACAATGTATTCCATATAGCTAAAACCGTTCATTTCACCGATCCGCGATCCTATTAGGCTGCCAAAGATGATGAAATAAAGCGTCATGGTAATCGCCGGCGGAACTAAAGTTTGCACCCAAATACGAGTAAAGCGATTGATTTCTTTTGTCAGCAGGCTACAAAAGGCGGTCCAATATAGGCGATACATACTACTGCCCTCCTTCATTAACGATACTGACAAACAACTCTTCCAGGCGATTAGCCTTGTTGCGCATCGAAAGTACCTTCACACCCTGTTCGGTAAGCTGAGTGAAGATCGCGTTTAAACCTTGCGTTTTTCCAATTTCAATTTCTAGCGAACCGTTAGCAAATGTCTGGCTATTCACTCCGGACAATCTCGGCTCTGGGCTACCTTGCGCTAAATCGAGAATAAAGGTTTCAACATGGAGTTTACTGAGCAGTTCTTTCATGCTGGTATTTTCAATCAATTCACCTTTATTGATGATGCCAATGTTGCGACACAACATTTCAGCTTCTTCAAGGTAGTGAGTGGTGAGAATGATGGTAATACCCTGCTGTGAGTTAATTTCTTTTAAAAACGTCCACATTGAACGACGTAACTCAATATCAACCCCAGCCGTCGGCTCATCAAGAATCAGCAACTGAGGCTCATGCATAAGCGCGCGGGCAATCATCAAACGACGCTTCATACCACCTGATAGGTTTCTTGCACGTTCACTACGTTTTTCCCACAAATCGAGCTTAGTTAAGTACTTTTTAGCTCTTTCTTTAGCAAGGTGTTTAGAAACGCCGTAGTAGCCCGCTTGCTGTAAAACGATCTGTTCAACGGTTTCAAACTGATTAAAGTTAAATTCTTGTGGTACTAAACCAAGATTTTGCTTAGCCAGTTCTAGATCTTTGTCGATGTCATAGCCGAACACCTTAACTTGACCCGAAGTCTTGTTTACTAACGAAGAGATAACACCGATCGTAGTTGATTTGCCCGCCCCATTCGGGCCAAGCAAGGCGTAAAAATCCCCTTTAGCAACATTTAAACTAATACCTTTAAGCGCTTCGAACCCACCAGCATAAGTTTTACGAAGCTGCTCAATTTCTAGTGCATACATATAATTCGATTGCCATTGCTACATCTTATTTGTAATTCAGTTTATCGTTGAATAACGATGATTACAATTAAACCTTTCGAATAAATTGGAAATGAAAGGAGTGAAATAAAAAAACGCCATCAAAGTTACCTTCAATGGCGTCGCTTTTTTTATGTAAGCCTTTGATTATACAGCTTCGAACTGATGCTCATCGGTAGCAACATGTTTAACTGCCGCTTTAAGTGCCTCATAGCGGAACTTAAAGGTGTTGTCCTGAGGAACCAAATCTATTACATGGAATTTCTCAAGTTGCTGACGCGTCTTTTCATTCGGGCACAGCAGATAAACTTGGCAATTTGCATCAAGTGCATCTTTGATAGCATTCTCTAGTGCTAAACCCACAGTGACATCAATCATAGGCACATCGGTCAGATCTAAGATCATCACTTCGTAGTCCGAGATACTGGTATGTTGACGAGAAATCGCTTTAGAAACGCTAAAAATCATCGGCCCGGACAGATAAAAGAACAATACCTTGCCATTCGCCATATCAAGCAATCCGCGTTCACTGTCGGTTAGCGGCACGTCATCTTCATCGGCGTCACTGATCGCTTTAACCTGACGAGCCTGCTCACGACTTAGGCGTTCAATGATAATGATGTTGGAAATAAAGACACCAAGCCCAACAGCCACAATCAAGTCAACAAACACCGTAAGTAGCATTACCCCGTACATGACAGCCATACCAGCAAAGCTTACTTTGTGCGCTCGTTGGATAAAACTCCAATCGAGAATATTAAATCCGACGTACACCGCAATACCCGCCAACACAGCCATTGGAATAGGTTCGGTCAATCCACCTGCAACCAGTACAACCAGTGCAAGCACCAGGGCACGAACAACGCCTGAAAGCGGCGAACGAGCACCAACCTGAATATTGGTTACTGTGCCCATAGTCGCGCCAGCACCCGGTAGTGCACCAAACAGGCCAGAAATAATGTTAGCCAAACCTTGACCGCGCAGCTCTTTGTCGGAGTCATGCTCCTTACGTGTTAAGGAATCACCAATAACCGCTGTCAGCAAGGTATCAATGCAGCCTAATGTACCAAGCACTAGTGCATCTATAACCATCTCTGTGAACATCGCGGCGTCGATATGCGGAATAACAAGTGACGGTAAGCCTGCCGGAATTTCACCAATACGACGAATCGAATCGGTATCAAAGATCACGACTGACAGTAAAGTCACCGCAACTAAAGCAACTAACTGAGCAGGTACATAACGACGGTACTTTTTAGGGAAGAAAAACAGAATACCCAGCGTTAACAGTCCGAGAAAGAGTTCGCTAAATTTCATGTTGGCGACGATATCTGGAATCGCGGACAAGGTGCCCATCACCCCGCCAGCGGGAGCCGCTTGTCCAAGCAACGGAGATATCTGGAGAATAATTAAAATCACGCCAATTCCCGACATAAAGCCAGAAATTACGCTATATGGCATCAAAGTTACGTATTTTCCTAACTTTAACGTGCCGAGCAATACCTGAAAAGCACCAGCCATCATGACCACAGTAAAGGTCATCGCCATACCCGTTTCAGGGTATTTAGCCAACATGCTAGTCAGAACCGCAGTCATAATAACGGTCATAGGGCCAGTTGGTTCAGAAATTAATGTGTTCGAACCACCAAACAAGGCAGCGAACAACCCCACCATGATCGCACCCCATAAACCCGCTTCAGCCCCGGCACCGGAAGCCACACCAAAAGCTAACGCCAGTGGCAACGAGATAATAGCCGTGGTGACACCACCAAATAAATCTCCTTTGAGATTCATATCTTCAAAACGACTAAAAAACAAAACTTTACTCCATGTCTCACATGTCATTGTCCGCAGAGTGCTTCGCCTATCACTTTACTTAAAACGACAGGCTTCTCTGAACATAGTCACAACATACTGGTTTTAAGTTATTCTGGTTACTGTGAGAAACCGAAAGGAATAACCTTAGTTTTTGTAGCTGAAATTTACGCGAAATGTAAGTAATTTGCTGCGAAAAGTAGCTAACTCCATCACCTTAACAAATGTTACTTGTAAGAGATAAGTGTTAATTGCATCTCATCACTCATACGTTATAACCATTAGTTAGGATAGCGACTAAGTTTATGATTTTTGGCGCGCAAACACGTCAGATGAGTACCATTTCACCTAATTTTGACAGGAACGAAATTGTAACATTGTGTATAGTGATGAAAGATTTTTTTTAAGGGTTGTGAGTAAGATGCCGGAAATTAAACAGTTATTTGAGAACAATTCGAAATGGTCGGAGTCAATCAAGGCAGAGCGCCCTGAATACTTTACCAAACTGGAACAAGGACAAAGCCCGGGGTTTCTCTGGATCGGCTGTTCAGATAGCCGAGTACCTGCTGAGCGATTAACAGGACTCTACTCTGGCGAGCTATTTGTTCACCGTAACGTTGCTAACCAAGTGATTCATACCGATCTTAATTGCCTATCTGTCGTGCAATATGCTGTCGATGTGCTGAAAGTAAAACACGTCATAGTATGTGGTCACTATGGCTGTGGTGGTGTCAAAGCCGCCATTGATAACCCTCAACTAGGTTTAATCAACAACTGGTTGCTGCATATTCGTGATCTTTTCTTTAAGCACCGCAATTATCTCGAAGCAATGCCAGAACAAGATCGTGCAGATAAACTAGGCGAAATTAATGTGGTCGAACAGGTCTACAACTTAGCCAATTCGACGATTATGCAAAATGCTTGGGAACGCGGGCAAGATATCGAAATACACGGAGTTGTCTATGGTATTGGTGATGGCAAGTTAGAATACCTAGGTGCTCGTTCTAACTCTCGTGAAAGCGTAGAAAGCTCTTATCAAAAAGCGATGGAAAGTGTCCTCAACCCACAGCATAAACTTCTGTGTCGCTAACCGAATAAGATAAACAAACGCCCGCTAAGCATAGCGGGCGTTTTGCTGTTATAAGCTTTAAGAGTGGCGTTACTCTTGAGGGACCACTTTGCCAATGTACGGTAGGTGACGGTATTTTTGCGCGTAGTCGATACCGACACCGACAACAAACTCATCTGGGATTTCAAAACCAATCCACTTTACTTCTACCTCAACTTCACGACGAGAAGGCTTGTCAAGTAGCGTACAAATCTCAATCGATTTAGGTTCACGCAGGCTAAGAATCTCTTTGACTTTATTCAATGTATTCCCTGTATCGATAATATCTTCAACGAGCAGTACATCTTTACCTTTAATATCATCATCAAGATCTTTCAGGATACGAACATCGCGCGAGCTTTCCATTGTATTACCGTAGCTAGAAGCCGTCATGAAATCCACCTGGTGCGTCAAGTCAATTTTACGAGCTAGATCAGCCATAAACACAAATGAACCGCGCAATAGGCCTACTAGGACGAGATCCTCGCTACCTTGGTAATGCTCGCTAATTTGCTTGCCTAACTCGTTAACTCGTTCACTGACTTCCTGCTCAGAAATCATTACTTCTACTGTATGTTTCATACCAATCTCGTTTTTCACGTTAGCTGTATAGAGCGTAGCTAGGGTCTGTTGACCTTTCGCGGTTAAATTTTGTTCGAGATAAAATCGTTTTAGGCGCGGCAAGGGGTGTGTAACCTAGTCATTCTAAGTAAATACCCCTTAACAAAGCAAAAAACGATTTTAGCCGAACCCTTCGGGCAGCGTTTGTGGCTCCCTTCTGCTGCGTTATCGGCTTATCAGGTAGGGCAACTACAATTCAAAGCCTCTGCCTTGCATAAAGAACCCACAAACTGCTGCAAAAATCAGCTCGAAAGGTCAACAGACCCTTTAGTCACTCAAGATTTAGGCGCGTAGTTTACCACCAGCATGCAGCTAGGAAAAACGTTTGCCTAAATAATTCATGCAACACAGAATTATTTCTTATTGATCTTTAGCACGATATTAACAAAAGTGATTATAAAATAGTCGGAAACCGTTGACCTTAATCATATGCACCATTACACTCATAGGGCGTCAGCAAATTATAATTTAATAAATAGGGCAAAAAGCCCAAACAAAATATAAACAACTCATTTGGCAAGGAAATTAACTATGGACTCTATTGCTAAAAGACCGCGTACGCGTCTTTCACCGCAAAAAAGAAAACAGCAACTAATGGAAATCGCACTGGAAGTGTTCGCTCGTCGTGGCATCGGCCGCGGTGGTCATGCTGACATTGCAGAGATTGCTCAAGTTTCTGTTGCGACTGTCTTCAACTACTTCCCAACTCGTGAAGATTTAGTTGATGACGTCCTAAACTACGTTGTTCGTCAATTCTCTAACTTCCTATCTGACAATATCGATTTGGATATTCATGCGAAAGAGAACTTAAATAACCTAACTTCAGCGATGGTTGAATTGGTACTCAACGATTGCCACTGGCTTAAAGTGTGGTTTGAGTGGAGCGCATCAACTCGTGACGAAGTATGGCCACTGTTTGTTTCAACAAACCGTACCAACCAACTGTTGGTGCAAAATATGTTTGTTAAAGCGGTTGAGCGTGGTGAGGTGTGTGAGGAACACGAGCCTGCCGAACTGGCAACGCTGTTCCACGGCATCTTCTATTCACTGTTTGTTCAAGCAAACCGTACACAAGATGAAGCAGGTATGAAGAAGCTAACAGATAGCTACTTAGACATGCTTTGTATCTACAAACACGCAAAAAACGCGTAACCCAAAAGCCTGACGCACATTAAGACAAAGCCTGCTCACGAGCAGGCTTTGTTATTTAAAGCGTAAAAAAACCGCTGAGAAATCTCAGCGGCTTTTCGATTCAGCTAGAAGAGTTGATTACTTCTTCTTTTTCGCTTTAGGGTTTGGAAGGTCAGTGATAGTCCCTTCAAACACTTCCGCCGCTAGACCTACAGACTCATGCAGAGTTGGGTGAGCGTGAATTGTCAGTGCAATATCTTCAGCATCACAGCCCATTTCAATTGCCAGACCGATTTCACCCAGTAGTTCACCACCGTTAGTACCCACGATAGCACCACCAATAACACGGTGTGTCTCTTTGTCGAAAATAAGCTTAGTCATACCGTCGGCACAATCAGAGGCGATGGCACGACCTGAAGCAGCCCATGGGAAGGTTGCTGTCTCGTAGTTGATACCTTCTGCTTTCGCTTCTTTCTCAGTCTTACCAACCCATGCAACTTCTGGCTCAGTGTAAGCAATTGAAGGGATAACTTTAGGATCAAAGTAATGCTTCTTACCCGCAATAACTTCAGCAGCAACGTGACCTTCATGCACACCTTTATGAGCAAGCATTGGTTGGCCAACGATATCGCCGATAGCAAAGATGTGTGGCACGTTAGTACGCATTTGCTTATCAACGTTGATGAAACCGCGCTCGTCTACTTCTAGACCTGCTTTTTCTGCATCAAGAAGCTGACCGTTTGGTACACGACCGATAGCAACAAGAACCGCATCGTAGCGCTCAGCTTCTGCAGGCGCTTTCTTGCCTTCCATTGAAACGTAGATACCATCTTCTTTCGCTTCAACTGCTGTTACTTTGGTTTCAAGCATTAGGTTGAACTTGTTCTTGATACGCTTAGTGTAAACTTTAACGATATCTTTATCCGCAGCAGGGATAACTTGGTCGAACATTTCAACAACATCGATCTGAGAACCTAGAGAGTGGTATACGGTACCCATTTCTAGACCGATGATACCACCACCCATGATAAGAAGCTTTCCTGGAACTTCCTTCAGCTCTAGAGCGTCAGTTGAGTCCCAAATACGTGGGTCTTCATGTGGGATAAATGGTAGTTTGATTGGGCGAGAACCCGCTGCAACGATAGCGTTGTCGAAGTTAACAACAGTTTTGCCTTCTTCGCCTTCCACTTCGATAGTGTTAGGGCCAGTGAATTTACCAAAACCGTTAACCACATTCACTTTACGCATCTTAGCCATACCGCCAAGACCGCCAGTTAGTTGGTTGATTACCTTCTCTTTCCACTTACGGATCTTGTCGATATCCGTTTGCGGCTCACCAAATACGATACCGTGATCAGCAAGGGCTTTTGCTTCTTCGATAACTTTAGATACGTGAAGTAGTGCTTTAGATGGGATACAACCCACGTTTAGACACACACCACCAAGAGTGCTGTAACGCTCGATAAGTACAGTTTCTAGACCTAAATCTGCACAACGGAAAGCGGCAGAGTAACCAGCAGGACCTGCACCAAGTACTACTACTTGGGCTTTAATTTCTTTGCTCATTTTGACCTCTTGTAGTCATTATCCCTAACAGGCTGAGTGGGTATTGATTCTATATGTTCAAGTCAGTTTATTTTAAACAGTTGTTTTCAGACCGCCATCAGTTTACAGAGATGTTAATGGTGTGAAAAGTAAATCAATTTAGCCTGTGAGCTAGACAACAATTCGCTTGAGAAAACCTTATTGACTCTAAGGTCTGCATTCAAATTGTCTGATAATTATTAGTCGTAGAGGCGGCTCTAATGCCGCCTCTAAATCATCCAATCTTTAATTAAAGAACTAGACGACGAATGTCTGACAACGCACCATTTAGGAACGTAATGAAACGCGCACCTTCAGCGCCATCAATCACACGGTGGTCGTATGATAGAGACAGAGGAAGTTGTAGACGTGGTTCGAACTCTTTGCCGTTCCACACTGGCTTCATTTCAGACTTAGATACACCTAGGATACCAACTTCTGGTGCATTTACGATTGGTGTAAATGCAGTACCGCCGATGCCACCAAGGCTAGAGATTGTGAAACAACCACCTTGCATGTCAGCCGCAGTTAGCTTACCAGCACGTGCTTTCTTAGACACAGCCATTAGCTCTTCAGATAACTCGTAAATACCTTTCTTGTTGACGTCCTTAAATACTGGAACAACAAGGCCGTTTGGCGTATCTACTGCGATACCTACGTTCACGTACTTTTTGAGAATGATGCTTTCGCCATCTTCAGATAGCGATGAGTTAAACGCTGGGAACGCTTCTAGCGCTTTCGCTACGGCTTTCATGATGAACACAAGTGGCGTGATCTTCATACCTGTATCTTTCTTCGCTTCGATTGCGTTCTGCTCTTTACGGAATGCTTCTAGCTCAGTGATGTCTGCGTTATCCCACTGTGTAACGTGTGGGATCATTACCCAGTTACGGTGTAGGTTAGCACCAGAGATCTTCTTGATCTTAGAAAGCTTCTGAACTTCCGTTTCACCAAACTTGCTGAAGTCAACTTTTGGCCAAGGTAGTAAACCAAGAGCGCTGCCGTCACCGCCTTTACCAGATGCTGCCGCACCAGATTCAAGACGCTTGAGAGCATCTTTAACGTAAGCTTGAACGTCTTCTTTTAGGATACGGCTCTTACGACCAGTACCTTTAACCTTAGATAGGTTAACGCCAAATTCACGAGCTAGACTACGAACCACTGGAGATGCGTGTGCGTAGTCACCGTTCTCTTGGAAATCGTTAGCTGCAGGAGCTTCAGCTTTTACTGCTGGAGTAGATGCTGCCGCAGGAGCAGGAGTTGCTGCTGCCGCAGGAGCTGCTACTGGTGCCGGAGCTGCGCCTGCTACTTCGAATACCATGATTAGAGAGCCAGTCGTTACTGAATCGCCTTCAGCAATCTTGATCTCTTTTACTGTGCCAGCGAATGGTGCTGGTACTTCCATCGACGCTTTGTCACCTTCAACAGTGATTAGAGATTGCTCTTCTTCCACTGTATCGCCAACTTTAACCATGATTTCAGTAACTTCTACTTCGTCACCGCCGATGTCTGGTACATTTACTTCTTTTTCTGCAGAGGCCGCTGGTGCCGCTGCAACTGGAGCAGAAGCCGCTGGAGCTGGAGCACCAGAACCGGCAACTTCAAATACCATCACAAGAGAACCCGTCGTTACTGAATCACCTTCAGCAATCTTGATCTCTTTCACTGTACCTGCGAATGGTGCTGGTACTTCCATAGAAGCTTTGTCGCCTTCAACAGTGATTAGAGATTGCTCTTCTTCTACTGCATCGCCAACTTTAACCATGATCTCAGTAACTTCTACTTCGTCGCCGCCGATATCTGGAACGTGAACTTCTTTAAGCTCTGCCGCTGCTGCTGGAGCTGCTGCTGGAGCCGCTTCTGCCGCAGGAGCAGGTGCAGCGTCAGCTGCACCTTCGGCTTCGACATTCTCTTCAACGAACAGCATGATTAGAGAACCAGTAGAAACTGAATCGCCTTCAGCTACTTTGATTTCTTTAACAATACCTGCTTGAGACGCTGGCACTTCCATAGAAGCTTTGTCGCCTTCAACAGTGATCAGAGACTGCTCTTCTTCAACCTTGTCGCCAACGCTTACAAGAATCTCAGTAACTTCAACCTCATCCGCACCGATGTCAGGTACATTAATTTCGATTGCCATTGCTTATTTACCTTCTAGTTAAGCGCTGTATTAAGCGTAAAGTGGGTTTGTTTTTTCAGTGTCGATGTTGAATTTAGCAATTGCTTCAGTAACAACAGACTTCTCAACATCACCTCGCTTCGCTAGTTCAGTTAGTGCTGCAACCACTACATAGCCCGCGTTCACTTCGAAGTGACGACGTAGGTTTTCACGGCTGTCTGAACGACCGAAGCCGTCAGTACCAAGAACTTTGTAAGACTCAGAAGGCATGTACGCACGTACTTGCTCAGCATAGTTCTTCATGTAGTCTGTTGCCGCGATTGCAGGCTCTTTACCTAGAACAGTCGTGATGTAAGGTACTTTCGCTTCAGCTTCTGGGTGAAGCATGTTGTAGCGCTCTGCATTTTGACCATCACGAGTTAACTCGTTGAATGAAGTTACAGAGAACACGTCAGATGCGACGCCGTACTCTTCGCTTAGGATAGTCGCTGCTTTACGTACTTCGTTCATGATAGTACCAGAGCTCATTAGCTGAACTTTACCCTTAGCACCTTCGTGAGATTCAAGCTTGTAGATACCTTTACGGATGCCGTCTTCCGCGCCTTCTGGCATTGCTGGCATTGCGTAGTTTTCATTCATTACTGTTAGGTAGTAGTAAATGTTTTCTTGCTCAGGGCCGTACATACGACGGATACCATCTTGCATGATGACTGCTAGCTCGTAAGCGAATGTTGGATCGTAAGAGATACAGTTAGGGATCGTGTTCGCTTGGATGTGCGAGTGACCATCTTCGTGCTGTAGACCTTCACCATTTAGTGTTGTACGACCAGCGGTAGCGCCTAGTAAGAAGCCACGTGCTTGTTGGTCACCTGCTAGCCATGCCATGTCACCAATACGTTGGAAACCGAACATTGAGTAGTAGATGTAGAACGGGATCATTGGCAGATCGTTTGTGCTGTAAGAAGTAGCAGCAGCAACCCAAGATGCCATTGAACCTAGTTCGTTGATACCTTCTTGAAGAACTTGGCCTGACGTTGCTTCTTTGTAGTAAGAAACGATGCCTTTATCTTCAGGTGTGTATTCTTGACCGTCTGGGTTGTAGATACCCACTTGACGGAATAGCCCTTCCATACCGAACGTACGAGCTTCATCACAAATGATAGGAACAATGTTCTTACCAATATTCTTGTCTTTCAGCAGGATGTTCAAGGTACGAACGTAAGCCATAGTCGTTGAGATTTCACGCTTCTGAGCACCTAATAGAGGAGCGAACTCTTCTAGTTCTGGTACTTTGAATTCTTGCGTGAAGTTAGGTAGACGCTGTGGCGTGTAACCTTTCAGTGCTTTACGACGGGCGTGTAGGTATTCGTACTCAGCAGAGCCTTCTTCCAGTTTGAGGTAAGGAAGTTCAGCTACTTTCTCATCAGAAAGAATGTCTTGTAGACCTAGACGATCACGTAGGTATTGAACGTGAGTCATGTCCATCTTCTTAACACCGTGAGCGATGTTCTTACCTTCAGCCGCTTCACCCATGCCGTAACCTTTAACAGTCTTAGCTAGAATTACCGTTGGCTTGCCGCCTGTTTCTTTTGCATTGTTAAACGCAGCAAACAGCTTAGAAGAGTCGTGACCACCACGCTTCAATTCGAAGATTTGGTCGTCAGTCATGTCAGCAACTAGTGCGGCTGTTTCTGGGTACTTACCAAAGAAGTGCTCACGTACGTATGCGCCATCTTTAGATTTGAAGGTTTGGTAGTCGCCATCGATCGTTTCGTTCATAAGCTGGAGTAGCTTACCTGTCGTATCTTTAGCTAGTAGTGCATCCCAGTTGTTACCCCAGATAACTTTAACTACGTTCCAGCCTGCACCTTTAAATAGACCTTCAAGCTCTTGAATGATCTTACCGTTACCCATTACAGGACCATCTAGACGCTGTAAGTTACAGTTGATTAGGAAACATAGGTTGTCTAGCTTCTCACGCGCAGCGAAAGAAATAGCACCACGTGATTCTGGCTCATCCATCTCACCATCGCCTAAGAAAGCGTAGACACGTTGAGCAGAAGTATCTTTGAGACCACGACCATTTAGATACTTAAGGAAACGCGCTTGGTAAATAGCAGAGATTGGACCAAGACCCATAGATACTGTTGGGAACTGCCAGAACTCAGGCATCAGTTTAGGGTGCGGGTATGAAGGAACACCTTTACCGTCTACTTCTTGACGGAAGTTGTCTAGCTGCTCTTCAGTTAGACGGCCTTCAACGAATGCGCGCGAGTAGATACCTGGTGAAATATGACCTTGGTAATACACTAGATCACCACCGTCCGTCTCGTTTGGAGCACGGAAGAAGTGGTTAAAACAAACTTCGTAGAACGCTGCTGCTGACTGGTAAGAAGCCATGTGACCACCTAGGTCTAGGTCTTTCTTAGATGCACGCAATACGATCATGATTGCGTTCCAGCGAATGATTGAGCGAATTCGACGTTCAAGAGTCACATCACCTGGGTAAGCTGGCTCTTGTGCTGCTGGAATAGTGTTAATGTAGTTAGTGTTGATACCTGTTGGCATATCAACGCCGTCTAGACGTGCTTTTTCTAAAACGGTTTCTAGTAGAAACTGAGCACGCTCAACACCTTCTTCACGAACAACTGATTCAAGTGCTTGTAGCCAATCTTGAGTTTCCAGTGCATCTACGTCATGCTTCATGTCAGACATGGCGGTCTATCCTTCTGTTGGTTGGATCTAGTTATTTAAGTAACGCTTCGTTAAGAATCGTTACCTTGCTGAATTCGACGCAAAGAGCGCTCTCTGCGCGACTCTTCACGAGTCAAATCCAACAATGTTTCTTCAATATAAGCTAAGTGTGAGTGAGACATTTCACGTGCCTTTTCAGGCTGACCAGAAACAATCGCATCCACGATATTAGCTCGGTGTTTACTTACTTTTTCGACCACTTCATCGCGGCGGTGTAAGAGCTTTAAATTCTGTAAGACGTTCTGCTCTAGCAAAGGCGCAAGGCTACGAACAATGTGCAGAAGCACCACATTATGGGCAGCTTCTGTTAAAGCGATCAAAAACTGCATAACCGCAGCTGATTCTGCTTCGACATTCTTCTTAGTTTGCTCTTCACTGATGTTTTTCAGGCAAGCCTGAATACGAGCGAAGTCTTCCTCGGTACCACGAACTGCTGCAAAATAAGCGGCTATACCTTCCATCGCATGACGCGTTTCCAGTAAATCCAGCTGAGTTTCGGAGTGGCTAGACAATAAATTTAGCAGAGGATCAGAAAAGCTGGTCCAGATGTTCTCACTAACAAAAGTGCCACCACCCTGACGGCGAGTAAGAAGACGTTTCGCTTCTAAACGCTGTATCGCTTCTCGGATTGAAGGACGGGAAACATCAAACTGTTTTGCCAGTTCGCGCTCAGGAGGCAATTGTTGCCCCGGAGACAGTGTTCCTTCCACAATCAGCCTTTCTAACTCTTGTTCAATCACATCAGAAAGTTTTGGCTGACGAATCCTTTGATAAGCCATAGTTGTTTTTCTTCTACTCTTTTGCAGTCAATTGGTATTACCAATTTTAAGTTGGCGAGAAAATTAACATAATTAAAACGCAAGTTCCAGACAAAAATTGACCCAAATCATAGAACAAGCCTTACATCAACACTTTGATAACAATAGCTGATTAAA
>Ga0213840_1002042_pt1 | contig 13773 bp, 13 predicted proteins | sample SWPATP22_FD_160132 | JGI IMG/M metagenome (GOLD analysis project Ga0213840, IMG submission 160132) | Coastal seawater microbial communities from Marineland, Florida, United States - SWPA TP2 #2 | ecosystem: Environmental > Aquatic > Marine > Coastal | place: USA: Florida | collected 2016-08-14 | reverse complement strand
CACGCGCTTCGCGGCCGAGTTCCTCAAGTCAGCCCTGTACGAGGCCGGTCTCTCCCGTCGGGTCCCCATCAAGGTCATCGAAGAGACCGCCCGCTTCAGGGTGGGGCCCTTCGACCTCCAGCGCATCCCGCTCACCCACAGCACCGTGGAGATGGGCGCGTTCGTCCTCCGCACCCCCGCGGGCAACGTGCTGCACACCGGCGACTGGAAGCTCGACCCCGACCCCCTCGTCGGCCTCCGCTGCGATGAAGCCGCCCTCGACGCCCTCCAGCACGACGTCATCCATGCCTGCGTGTCCGACAGCACCAACGCCCACCTCGAAGGCTGGACGGGGTCCGAGTCCGACCTCGTCGCCCCGCTGGTCCGGGTCATCGGCCAGCAGCCCCATCGGGTGGCCGTCACGCTCTTCTCGTCCAACGTCGCCCGCCTGCACACCCTCGCGCGGGTGGCCCACGAGACCGGACGACAGCTCGTCCCCCTCGGTCGTTCACTTCACCGCACCCTCGAAGCCGCCCGAGCCGCCGGCTATCTCACCGACCTCCCGGCCATCGTCCCCCCGCGCCACTTCGGCTTCCTGCCCCGCAAGAGCGTGCTGATGGTGTGCACGGGCTCCCAAGGAGAGCCGCGCGCCGCCCTCACACGCATCGCCGAAGACCGCTCCCGCGACCTGTACCTGGAGCAAGGCGACACCGTCATCTACTCCGCACGGCGCATCCCCAGCTGCGAGGGCCCCATCGGCCGCGTGCAGCAGATGCTCCGCGAGCGCGGTGTGCGCATCATCGAAGCCACCGACGCCGACGTGCACGTGAGCGGTCACCCCCGACGCGACGAGCTCCGCGACCTCTACCAGCGGGTCCGCCCGCGCTGCATCGTGCCTGTCCACGGCACACCGATGCACCTCGACGCCCACGCGGAGCTGGCACAGTCCATGGGCATCTCGGCGGTGCGCATCCACAACGGCGACATCCTGCGCATCGACCGCAGTCCACGGGTTGTGGGCCAGGCGCCGGTCGGCAGAAAGCGCCGCATCGAGGCGCCACGGGAAGTCCCCCGAAACAAGCGAAAGAGCTGGCGACGACGGCTTCCTCGGTAGTGGTCATCCCCGCAGCAGCGGCACACCCTCCGCCCGCAGCGACGCCCGCAGCTTGTCGGCCCCCTGGAACACCACCGAGCGCATGCCCACCGCCTCGGCGGCCGCACAGTTGGCCACCCGGTCGTCGACAAACAGGGCGTCTTCGGGCAGCACGCCCAACGCCATGCAGGGCTGGAGGTAGGCGCGGGGGTCGGGCTTGCGCAGGCCGGTGTCGCACGAGACGAACGCCCAGTCCACGAAGCGAGACAGGCCCAGCTCGGCTTCGATGAGGCGGTACCACACGGGGTAGTTCGACAGCGCGTACATGGGCACGCCCAGGTTTGCCAGCTCGGCGAGCAGCGGCCCGATGCCCGGCAGCAGCGCGTAGCCCTCCCGGACCGCCCGCATGAATGCGCCCCGGTCGAACGCGCGTCCGTCGGCGAAGAAGCGGTCGAGGAACGTGCCGGCGTCGAGCTTGCCGTGCTCGAACTCCACCCACGCCGTGGGGTGCTTCGCCGCCATCAGCTCGTCCAGCGTCATCCCAAAGAATGCGGGAACGACGTCGTAGAAGGGGTCGTGAACAAGGGTTCCCATCACGTCGAGCAGCAGTACCTTCGGCGGATCATCAGCGGCCATGCACACCTCCGGCGGGCGTCTATCCCGGGACCATGAGGGATCTGTGAAGGATGGCGACCGCCTGCAGGCGACCTACGGAGGAGGCTTGGACGCCGCCCCATGACCACCATCCTCGCCCTCGCCACCCGCCAAGCCGAGCAGACCATCCCCCTGCTGTCCGATGCTCTGGGCCACCGCGGCGCACGGCTGATGGTGCTCCACACCGAGACCTTCCCCACCGAGTCGATGCTCGACGCCACCCTCGGTCCCGGGGGCTACCGGGGTGCCCTGACCAACCAGGACGGCGAGACCATCGAGCTGGACAGCATCCACGCAGCCTGGCTGGCCTGCTGGGACCCGGCCGCAGACCTCCGCAGGGTCGCGCTCGACCGCTCGGTGGGAGCCGCGTGCAGGATGGAAGCCAACGCCGTGCTGCGGGGCGTTCTCACGTCCATTGCGGCCCCCATGGTCAACGACTTCGCGGCGGTCGAGCGGGCGGGCTTGACGGCCTGGCAGCTGGCGCAAGCCCACCACCACGGCCTGCGGGTCCAGAGCACCCACCTCACCAACCGTCCGGGCTCCGGGGGGTCGTTCGCGATGGAGGTCGGCCCACTCATCACCCGACGGGTCGGCACATCCACGAGACGGTCGCCGTCCACACGGGTGCCGTTCGCCGCCACCTCGAACATCCAGGCGGGCACCATGGAGGAAGGCCTCGCGCTCGCCCCCGTCACGCTGCAGTCCCGGGTCGACAGCACCCGGGGTGCCCGCGTGTTCGTCGTGGGCGACACCGTGTTCGCCACAGAGGTCCCGTCCGGCCACCCCATCGAGCTGCCTGCAGATGTGGAACGCGGGCTGGTGGGCCTGCACCGGTCGTCGGGCCTCCAGGTGGGCGGGGTGGACCTCCTCCAACAGGCGGACGGCCGCTGGGTGTTCATCGAGGCCGACCCACGGGGCTGCTGGCACCCGGTCCACAACCAGGCCCACGATGTGGCGGGCGCTCTGGCCGACCTCCTCCTGGCGACCCGAACGACCTCAGCCCTGGGCCGAGCCTCGACTCGGTGCGTGTGCCTGCCGCCGTGACCCGCGCTCAGTGCATGAGCTTCGTGGCCCGACGCGCAGCCTTCACTTCACGCTGCAGCCGGCCCATGGCCTCATCCGCCGACCGGTGGTCGGGGGTGTGGGTGTGGAGGTCGCGGCGCGCCTGATGGGCCGTGCTGCACACTTCGAGCAGTCGGGCACACACCGCGGCGAACCGAGACTCCAACGCATCCACAGCCGCGGCATCTCGGGCGTGTGCGTCGAGGGACCGCTCCAGCTGACGAAGCTCTGCGGCGTGGACCGGCTCACCCGCGCGTTGGAGCGTGCGCAAGCGGTCCGCCCGAGCCTGAAGCGCCGCCACATCGGTGTCATCGAGGGCCACGCCACCGAGCGCACCCTCCACCCGACGCGCTTCTTCGGCGAGGTCGTCGGCCGCACGTCGCAGCGCGCGCGCAGTGGAACGCAAGTCCTGGACTGCGGGCTCGGGCAGGTGGTCGGACTGCTGGTCGACGGCCCGGTCCAGCGCCTCCAGTGCAGAGACCGCGCGCGCATGGAGGCCATCCACCTGGCTGACCGCCTCGACCGGCTCCGGCGTGCCCGACCGCCGCGGCGCCGACACCGCTTCGGGGAGCGCAGACACCGCGTACCGGGGCTCTGGAAGGCCAGTCTTTCCAGCATGGGTGCGGAGGTCGGCGGAGTAGGCCACCGGCAGGGCATCGGCGTTCGGGTGGCGCTTGCGGCGGGTGGTGGCGAAGATGGGCAGCATCACAGACAGAGCCGTCATGGTGAGCAGAACACCCACTGCAACGACGTCTTGGATGGCTGGGAAGATCGTCGCGGCCAGCGCGATGAAGAATGGGAAGGTGGACCAGCCCACCGCGAGCACCGCCCACCAGTACCGCTGGAGGAGGTCGAGGGCCGTGCGGGCCAGGGAGAGGTCCTGGGCGTGCGCCTTGAAGCCCAACGCGCTGGCCGCAGCCGCCAGGCGCATCGCCGTGACCTTGTCGGTGCGGTCGACCAGCCGGAACTGTTTGTCGTAGACCGGACCCGCGATGCCCAGGATGGGTGCAGGGACACCGGCTTCACGGGCCACCGCGGCGGACAGCTGTTGCTCGGGGGCGTTGGGTTCGTCGCGGACACCGAAGGCCTCCTTGAGCCCGCGGACGATGGACTGGCCGATGCGGTGGACCTCGCCTCCCGTTGTGCGCCGCCCGCGATGTTCCTGGCGCAAGGCCGAGCGACGGGAGTGGTCGTCGCTGCGTTCTTTGACCACGACCGTCCAGGAGCCGGGAGGCAGGTACTGGCGGGCCACCGCTGTGGTGCGGCGGGAAGATGGCGGCGGCAGAGCCCGACCGGCGAGCAGCTCGCGGACCTCGGCCGCACCGTCGGGGCGGTCGGAGCGGTCGGCACGCAGGAGCGCTTCGATGGCGGCCGAGACCTCGGCGGGGAGGTCGGGACGGGCCTCGGACAACGGCACGAATTGTTCGTCGAGCTGGGCCTTCAGCGCACCCATGGGGTGGTCGACCGGGAAGGGAGGCTTGCCGGTGGCCGCCAGGTAGAGGCACGTGCCGAGGCCGTAGAGGTCGGAGCGGGGGTCGGCGCGTTCGCCCTCGTACACCTCGGGAGCGGCGTAGCCCACGGTGCCCAGGAGGCCGGTGGAGCGGGTCTGGGCGGACTGCATCGTGCGCGCCAGCCCGAAGTCGGTGACCACCGCATCCCCGCCACCGGTGTCGACCATGACATTCGCCGGGGTGAGGTCGCGGTGGAGAACGCCCGCGGCGTGGGCATCCGCGAGGGCACCGGCCAGGCGCAGCCCCAGCGCGCGCACATCTTCGACGGGCAGCGGCCCCCGCGCCGCAACGTGCTCCCGGAGCGTGCGACCGGCGTGGAAGGGCATCGACAGGGCCAGCTGGCCATCGAGCTCGTGGAGGTCGAAGGGCGCCAACACCCCATCGCCGCGCAGCAGAGCCGCCGCCTCCACTTCCCTCCGCAGCCGCCGACGCGCCGATGGGTCGGCCGCCAGGTGGGGGTGCACCACCTTGAGCGCCACCCGTTCATCCCGGAGGAGGTCGACCGCGAGATGCACGGTGGCCGTGCCACCCCGTCCAACCACACCGAGCAGACGGAAGCGACCCCCGAGCACCGTCTCTGGAGGGGGAGGAGCCATGCGGCTGCGTATCCCGTTCAACCCGAGCCAAGCTGATAGGCTGGTCGCCGACGCCACGCCCGAGAGCCCATGTCCGGTCGCCGCTCTACATGGATCCAACGCGTCCTCCGCCGCCTCCTCGTGAAGGGTCGGGGCGAGGTCCGCGCGATGGAAGAAGCCGTGCACCTCGAAGGGGTGCTGCGCTTCGCCGGCTTGTTCGTCGTGACCATCCTCCTGCCCACGTCGCTGCTCACGTACTTTGGCATCACGTCCATCGCGACGGAAGAGGCCAGCGTGCGCGCCGAGCTCCAGCGCACGGCCACCATCACCGCCGACACCTACTGGAGCGCCGTCGACCGCAAATTCTCGGGCCTCGAAGAGCGCATCGAAGCCCGCCTGATGGCCGGCCGCAGCCCCCTCGACGCCCCCCGCGAGCTGCATCCCCACCTGGTCGCCGCCCTGCGCTTCGCGGAGAGCGGACGCCTCGAGGCACCGTTCATCGTCGACGACGCCAAGTCGGGAATGCCCACCGTGGCGCTGTTCCACCCAGCGGTCCGCACCGCCGAAGACGCCGAGCGCGACGGCCGCCCTCCCGCCGAGGTCGCCCAGCTCTACGCCGAAGCCGCACGCACCGTCCCCTGGCCTGCCACCCAGAGTCGCCTGCGCTTCGACCAGGCCCGCATGCTCGCCCTCGCTGGCGACGAAGCGGGCGCCGACGCACTCTACGTCCGCCTCGCCGTCGAAGCCCCCACCCTGCGCGACCCCTGGGGCTTTCGCATCGGCGACCTCGCCCGCCTCGCACGCGGCGAGCTCCACCTCCAGTCCGACGACACCGTCGCCAACGCCCGCGCCCGCCAGGAGCTGCGGATGCTCGTCGACGAGCTCATGGCCACCCGCTGGGTGGTCGGACAGGGTGGCGAGTCCGCGATTGCACGCCAGGCCTTGTCTGTGCTCGAGCCCGAGGGGTCGTCCGCCGACTGGATCGCCGCCACCCGGGGTCGGGTCGATGAGCGCACCTCCAGCCTGTTCTGGACCGGCGAGCTGCTGCCCGAGGTGAGCACCATCGTCAGCCAGGAGAGCCGCAACCGGCGCGAGGACGGCGACCTGCGCTGGGTCGACGGCGAACAAGCCATCTGGGTCACCACCTGGTGGGGCGGCGACCTCTACGCCTTCGCGCTCGCCCGGGATCGCGTGTTGTCCGAGCTCAAGGCCGACGCCCGCGCCTCCGTGCTCGCCGATGCCGCCGTGTCGGCCACCCTCATCGCCCCCGACGAACCCCTCGGCTCCGAGGTCCTGGTCAGCAAGCCCCTCGCACCGTGGCTCACCGGCTGGTCCATCGTCGTCGAGCCCCGCGACCCCGACAACCTCATCGTCGACCGCGACACCAAGCGCAACCGCCGCATCGCCATCATCTTCGTCGCCATCTCCATGATCGCCGTGGGCACCATCACCACCACCCGCCTCATGAAGCGCGAGCTCGACGTCGCCCGGATGCAGGCCGACTTCGCCGCCAACGTCAGCCATGAGCTGCGGTCGCCCATCACCCACATCCGGGTGCACGGCGAGTCGCTCATGTTCGACCTCATGGACACCGAGGAGGAAAAGGAGGAGGCCTACGTCAGCATCGTGCGCGAGAGCGAGCGCCTGTCCCGCCTCGTCGACAACGTCCTCGACTTCGCCGCCATCGAACGCGGCGCCAAGAGGTACGCCCTGCGGCCCAGCGATGTCGCCGAGACCGTCCACCGGGCCGTCGACAGCATCCGCTCCGCCCAGGAAGTCCGCGACAAAGACCTCGACGTCGACCTTCCCGCCAACCTCCCCGAGGTCCACCTCGACGCCGACGCCATCGCCCAGTGCGTCATCAACCTCGTCAGCAACGCCGCCAAGTACAGCGAGCCGGGCGGGTGGATCGGCGTGCGTGGCCGACTGGTCGAAAGAGGCGTGGAGATCACCATCTCCGACAAGGGCATCGGCATCGCCCCCCACGACCTCCGCGAGATCTTCCAGCCCTTCTTCCGCAGCCGCGACGCCCTCGCACGCCGCAGGAAGGGCACCGGCATCGGCCTCACCATCACCCGCTACATCATGCGGGCCCATGGCGGCGACGTTCAGGTCCAGTCGCGTCCCGGAAAGGGAAGCACATTCACCCTACGGTTCCCGCTGAAGCCACCCGACTCCAACCAGGGGCGCCCCGGCCGGTTCTGACCCCCCTGTTTCAAGTTCCCCCCCCGATGCCAAGAAATTGTGATCGGCGCCCGCGCATGGCGACATGAAATACGCTGTACGGCGACGCTCCCTGGAGACCCGATGGCCCGCATTCTCTTTGTCGAAGACGAGGCGCCCGTTCTCAAGCGCCTTCTGAAGTACTTCGAGCGGGAGGGCTTCGAGGTTCGAGGCGCCCGCACCGGAGCCGATGCCCTCGAGGCCGCAGCTTCATTCCACCCCGACGTCGCGGTTCTCGACGTCATGCTCCACGAAGGTCCCGGCGGCATGGAAGCCATGGACGGCTACGAGATCTGCCGTGGCCTCCGCGAAAACGGCTTCGAGCGCCCCGTCATCTTCCTCACCGCCCGCTCGGGCGAACAAGACAAGCTGCTGGGCTTCGAGCTGGGGGCCGACGACTACGTCACCAAGCCCTTCAGCCTCCCCGAGCTCAAGGCCCGCGTGGAAGCCTGCCTGCGCCGCGCGGGTGGGGCCCGCCGCCTCTACACCTTCGGCGACGTGAAGGTCGATCTCGACCAATACACCATCACCCGCCCCGACCACACCGCCCGGCTGTCCAACCGCGAGCGCGACCTCCTCGAGTTCTTCCTGAAGAACCGTGGCCGCATCCTCTCGCGCAATGAGCTGCTCAAGCGGGTGTGGGGCTACAAGGCTGGCATCGCCACCCGCACGGTCGACACCCACGTGCTCACGGTCCGCAAGAAGCTCGGCGACAACGCCCAGAACCCCCGCTTCATCGAGACCCTCCACGGCGTGGGCTACCAGTTCATCGGCACGCCGGAGGGCTGATGCCGAGCTTCCTCCTCCTCGTGGCGGCGCTCGCATCGGGGCCGGAGGACTGGGCGGCGCTGCATAGCGGCAAGCTCATGCACGCCCTCGACCGCGACGCGACGGCCGCCATCTCGGTCTACGAGGCGGTCATCGAACACCTCGACGACGACGACCCTCTGCGGGCCGACTACCTCTACTGGCTCGGTCGCGCGTGGTTCGAGGCCGGCGACCCCACCAAAGCACGGGCCACCCTCGGTCGCGTCGATGGTCGCGCCCCCGTGGCCGCCGCCGCGCGCACCTTGAGCGGACGGATCGAGCTCGACCAGCGCCGGGTGACCGCCCTGCCTACAGCCATCGAGCCCGCCGACGCCTCCACGCCCCTCATCGTGGGCTGGGGGACCGGCATGGCGCCCTACACCGTCACGCCGGGTGCCGGCGGTGGTCCGTCCACCGTCTCGTGGCCCATCGCCACCGAAGAGGTGCGCGCTGGCTTCCTCGCCATCGGGCTGGCTCCGGGGGCTGGTCAGCTCGGGGCGGTCCGGTTCGAGGCCCAGAGCACCGAGGTCGTGCTCGCCGCCCGGGTGGTGGTCGAGACCTTCGACGGCCGCACCTATGCCGGCGTCCCCAGCGTGCTCCGGCCCGGCTCATGGACCGAAGTCAACGCGCCCGCCGAACAACTTCGGCCCCAGCGCCCCGGCGACCGCGCCCTCGACCGCACCAAGGTGAGCATGGTGGCCATCGAGTTTGCGCCGGTCGACCCCGGGGCCGTGTCCAGGTCGGCCGAGGTGCTGGTTCGATCGATCGTGCTGGATGGCCCCGCGTAGGCCCGGGCCCTCGGTTAGGCCCGCCGCCTTTCCGTGGGGTCCCCGATGTCCGAAGTCTCGTCCGCTCCCGTCCGCTCGCAGGACCGCTCTGTCGCACTGCTCGACGCCGCCCGCACCGTCATCCCGGGCGGGGTGAACTCGCCGGTCCGCGCCTTCAACGCAGTCGATGGATCGCCGCCCTTCATCGCCAAGGGTGAAGGCCCCTGGATGACCGACGCCGACGGCCACAAGTACCTCGACCTCGTGGGCTCCTGGGGTCCGCTCATCCTCGGACACGCCCATCCCGTCGTGCTCCAGGCCATCGCCCACGCCGCCGCCCACGGCACCAGCTTCGGCGCACCCACCGAGGGCGAGGTCGACTTCGCCCGCGACATCTGCGACGCCCACCCCTGCATCGACATGGTGCGGCTGTGCAGCTCCGGCACCGAAGCCACGATGCACGCCATCCGCCTGGCCCGCGGCTTCACCGGCCGCGACCGCATCATCAAGCTCGACGGCCACTACCATGGCGCCCACGACGCCGTTCTCGTCGCTGCCGGCTCGGGCGTGGTCACCTTCGCACAGCCCGGCTCGCCCGGCATCCCAGCCGCCACCGCCAACCTCACGCTCACCGCACCCTGGAACGACCTCGACGCCATCCGCGCCCACCTCGAGCGCCACAACGACGTCGCAGCGGTCATCTTCGAGCCCGTCCCCGGCAACATGGGCTGCTTGCCCCCGGCCCCCGGCTACCTCGACGGTCTGCGCGCCCTCACCCGCGAGCACGGCGTGCTGCTCATCGTCGACGAAGTCATGACCGGCTTCCGGCTCTCCCGCGGCGGGGCCTGCGAGCGCCTGAACATCGACGCCGACCTCGTGTGCCTGGGCAAGGTGGTGGGCGGCGGCCTGCCCCTCGCGGCCTTCGGTGGGCGCGAAGAGATCATGACCCGCCTCAGCCCACAAGGACCTGTCTACCAGGCCGGCACGCTGTCCGGAAACCCCCTCGCGGTCGCCGCGGGTCGGGCCACCCTGGCCGAGCTCACCGACGACGTCTACGCCCGCCTGGAAGTCATCGGCGAGCGCATCGAGGCCGGCCTGCGGCCCGAGGTCGAGGCCCTTGGCTTGTCCATGACCCGCCTCGGATCGATGTTCACGATCTTCTTCCGCAGCGAGGCCCCCACCCACTTCGCCGAGGTCAAGACCTGCGACATGGCCGCATTCGGCCGCTTCCACCGGGCCTGCCTCAACCACGGCGTGTACCTGCCTCCCTCGCAGTTCGAGGCTGCCTTCCTGCCCGCCTGCTTGACCGATGACGACATCGACTTCGCCGTGGCCGGAATCACCGCCGCCCTCAAGGCTGTCCGGCTTTGACGTGGGGGTCGTGCTCGATTAGTCGGGCCGTCCTCTTGAGGGCCTGATTTCGGAGGGCGAGTGCTCGACCGCTCCTTCCTCCTCAAAGTCGGGCGGGCCACCGCCATCGTCTCGGAGATGGCAGTCACGGTGGTCCTCGGGGTCTACGCAGGCTCCTTCCTCGACGACCGCTTTGCTCTCTCCCCTGTCCTCCTGCTCACCTTCACTCTCGGCGCCCTCGTGGTCGGCATGGTCCGGCTCACCCGCAGCGTCGAAAAGCTCACCACCGCCCATGACGATCACGCTCAGAAGCACCACGATTAGTGCCGCCGCCTTGCTGGCTGTGGCCACGGTTGGTGCCGCGTGGCTTGACGGAACCGAGCTGGCGGGTGGCGTGGCGGCCTCGGGAGGGCTCATTCTGGTGAACTTTGCGCTCTGGCAGCGTGTGGGGCACGCGCTCTTCGCTGCCGCGCTACAAGGCCAGTCCCCTGTCCTCGCTGTCGCACTGTGGGGCGTCAAGCTCGTCCTGCTCCTCGGCGGCATCTTGTTTCTTCTCGCGACCTTCCCGCCCACGGCCGTCACGGTCGGAGCGAGTGTCATCGTCGCATCCATCCTGCTCCAGGCGCTTGGCTCCACCGCTTCTGAGCTGCGTCTCGAGGGGACCCAATGAAGTACCACTTTTCATGGTTCCAGCTGGTGGAACCGGTCATCCACGCCATCGAGCATGCTGGCGCCACCCACGATGATGCCATCCGCATCGTCACCAGCTGGGGCATCTGCATCGGCCTGTTGCTCGTGGCTCTCATCGCACGCAGCGGGCTGAAGGCAACCCAGAGCAAGGGCGGCACCGCCCAGTTCGTGCCCGGCAAGGGCCTCGGCATCGCTGCAATGTTCGAGCTGTACACCGGCGCCATCCTCGACATGGTCTCCGGCACGCTCGGCAAGGAAGAGTCCAAGCGCTACTTCTGGCTGCTTGGTGGCTTGTTCCTCTACATCTTCGTCAGCAACCTGATGTCGGTGGTTCCCGGCGGCCTGCCGCCCACCGACAACATCAACACCAACGCCGCGATGTCGCTTGTCGTCCTCGCTGTCTACGTGGTGGAGGGTGTGCGCCGCACCGGCATGCACTTCTTCAAGCACATGATGGGCCCGGTGTGGTGGCTGGCTCCGCTCATCTTTGCGATCGAGGCCGCGGGTGTGTTCATCATCCGTCCCCTGTCGCTGAGCTTGCGCTTGTTCGGCAACATCAACGGCGACCACACGGTCTTCACCGAGATGCTGAACCTCGTCCCGGTGGTCGTGCCGGCCATCTTCCTCGGCCTGGGGATCTGGGTGTCCTTCCTCCAGGCGTTCGTCTTCACGTTGCTTTCTGCAATCTACCTGATGCTCTCCGTCGATCATGGCGACGACGAGGGCCATCACTAGTCTCCACGCTTCTAGCGAATTCCCCCCTTCGGAGGTCCAAATGAAGAAGCTCGTTCGGGTCCTGCCCGCTACCATCGCCCTGCTCCTCGTGGCCAACCCCGCTTTCGCCGCCGGCAACGGCGACGTGGCCATGGCTGCCGGTCTCGCAATCGGTGTCGCCGCTGTCGGTGGCGCCCTCGGCCAGGGCAAGGCTGCTGCTGCTGCCCTTGAAGGCATCGCCCGCAACCCCCAGGCCAGCGGCAAGCTCTTCACCCCGATGATCATCGGCCTCGCTCTCATCGAGTCCCTTGTCATCTACGCCCTCGTCATCGCCTTCCAGCTCTCGGGCAAGGTGTGATGTAGGCGGGTCGGGCGGCGCCACGGCGTCGTTCGCCCACCTCGTTGGTGCACCCACTCGGCGCGCCAACAGCAGCTACGAAGACCACTCCACACCGGACCATTCCGGAGTGAGAGTGGTCTTCGTCCTTCTTGGGTGCGGTCCGTCATCTCGGATGGTTGGCCGGAGGTGTGGGGTCTCCGGGGCCTCGACTTTCGCGGTCCCATCGGGTAGTCAACCGGGTCTACGGACGCCGGTGCATCGCGCTTTTAGCGCACTCCGGTTCCGTCCCGGTCGTCCTCGCCGACCGCTCCGACCAGGAGTCACATCCATGTCCTCGTCCATCGCAACCCGTCTGCTTCCGCTCACAGGCCTGGCCCTGCTCGTCGGCTGCCCGAAGAAGCCCAGCGGTCCGCCAGTCCCCATCGTGGGCTGGCACAAGGAAGCTGAAGGCTGGTCCTTCGAGTGCTACCACCCGCCCGACTTCGGGGCGATGGATGAGGTGCAGCGCAAGCTGAAGCGCGCCGAGACCCTCGACGCCATGATGGAACAGTGGAAGGGCGGCCGCGAAGACGGCATCTCCTTCGAGGGCGGCCTCATCGACGAGATCGAGACCACCCTCTTCGGCGACATGGCGAAGGTCGAAGCGGTGTCCATGAAGAACCTCGAGTTCTGCAAGACCGCCTCCACCGGTGGCAACAAGGATGGCTGGAACGACTGGCTCAACGGCCTCTCGGGCGAGCTCACCGCAGGCGAGTGCTTCAACCACTTCGACTACACCATGTACGACTACCTGGAGATCGACACCGGCTGGCAGCGGTCGATGCCCATCTGCAAAGACGACAAGATCCGGGTGTCGGGCACTCTGAAAGACCGCTTCCGCCTCACCGACAAGGGCGAGTGGATCAACGTGGGCGGCGACGAGTCCGACTCCACCTCCGGCACCGAGCTGCCGTGCAACTTCGAGGGCTGCTACCGCGGGATGCTCATCCTGCAGTTCACCACCGAAGCCGGCGTGGAGACGGTGTACCCGGTGGGTGCGGAGCTGGTGTTCACGGCGCCGGAGAACGGCACGCTGAGCTACCGCATCAACGACGACACCTTCTACGACAACACCTGGTACCAGGCGGGTGGCATCATCGACCACGCCTCCGTGGAGATCTCCCCCGCCAAGTGAGCGAGGGAGCAGGCGTCGACGGTCGGAGAGTCCATGGCCAGCTCGGTCACGCAGAAAGCGATGTTCTCGGCCGTCACCACGCTGGTGGTGTTCGGTGCGGCGGAGATGGGGCTGGCGGCGGCTGGCTGGCCGCAGGCCGACGGGAAATTCACCCACTCCAATGTGTACTGGCTGTCAGACCCCGGCCTGAAGAACGAGGCGATGCCACACAAGGAAGTGCGCGGCAGCTTCAAGGTCACCACCGACCAAAACGGCCTGCGGTACCCCATCCACGACGTCGACAAGCGCCCCGACACCTGGCGCATCATGACGCTCGGGTGCTCCACCACCTTCGGCTGGGGCGTCGACGACCCCGACAGCTACCCCGCCAAGCTGGAAGTCCTCGCACGCGCCTCGGGCCACGCCAACACCGAAGTCATCAACGGCGGGCAGCCCGGCTACACCAGCTTCCAGGGCCTGTGGCTCTGGGATGACACCCTCAAGTACTACGACCCCGACGTCGTTCTCATCGGGTACGTGGTGCAGGACTCCCGCAAGGCCGCCTACTCCGACAAGAGCCAGGCCATCCTGCAGCGCAACTCTGACTTCCTGAAGGCCAACCTCCTGCACCGCTCGCGCATCTACCTGGGCCTCCGCACCATCATCGGCGGCATCCAGATCGAGGCCAAGGAAGTCGGGCCCAACGACACCGGCGGCGTCTACCGCATCCCCCCCGAAGACTACGTCGCCAACCTCCGGAAGCTGGTGGCCAACGTCCAGGATGTGGGTGGGCAGCCCGTCCTCTTCTCGTACCCGCTCGAGCGCGAGGGCTACATGGCCCAGCACCGGCGCATC
>Ga0213840_1002020_pt1 | contig 13905 bp, 11 predicted proteins | sample SWPATP22_FD_160132 | JGI IMG/M metagenome (GOLD analysis project Ga0213840, IMG submission 160132) | Coastal seawater microbial communities from Marineland, Florida, United States - SWPA TP2 #2 | ecosystem: Environmental > Aquatic > Marine > Coastal | place: USA: Florida | collected 2016-08-14 | reverse complement strand
TATCTCTCTGTAATTGCATCTTGGTTAAAGAATCGAATTCAATCGAGTCAAATAGATCATATGGTTTCATTATCATTTTCGACCTTTTAGAAAGATTTATTTCAGTCGAATCAAGTAGTTTCTCCAATGCAGCAATAAAGTTTCTCACTGGTTTCACATGCAAATCTATTTGATCCAATTTTGATAAGATTTGGTTTCTTTCGTGATCCAATTTGTTCTTTAAAGCAATTAATTCTTTTGTTGATCTTTCTAAATTTAATTTCTGATTCTTGTCTCCACTTGCCTCTCTTAACACATTTACAAGGCTAAATGTCCATTTTAGACTTTCCTTCCAACAAGATTCTAAAAGTGTATACTTAATTACTCCACTCATCATTTTTCTTTAATGACCTACAACGGTCTGGGTATGCGACGTGCTGCCCTTTTCTATTTTCCAATATCGGTATCTATTCGACGTAAATCAACTCTCTTCACAACCAAGATATCATTTGCTATAAGGCAGCATGATCGCATACGCTTTGTTGGCAGACGTACACTTTGATCAAAACCCTAGATTTATTCATTCTTCTCGGAATCAATTGTTGTTCACAATTAGGTGATTGTTCGCCAATAGGAAGTGTCATTCACACAAAATGAGGTTTTCATCGATCGGAATCTGTTCACAATCAAGCTGTCATTCACCGACAATAATCTCATTTACATAAATAGCTGTTTTCGCAAATAAGGAACAGTTCACATACACGATGTCATTCGCCGATATGAAATCTAGTTCGTGCAATACCCAATTTTCAAGAATGGGGATTTGTTCACACTCAGGTTATTATTCGCCGGCAAGAATGTCATTCGCATAAATAGCTATTTTCACATATCAGGATATATTCCAAAACAGTATGTTATTCGCCGATATAAAATGTCATTCACACAAAGTGAGGTTCTCAAGCATCGGGATGTATTCACATACATCTTCCATTTCGACGATAAGGTTGTTCTTCAAATAAATAGCTGTTTTCACAATTGAAATTCTATTCACCAGTAGGATATCATTCGCCGAAATCTCCTTATTCAATCGATCATGAAGAGTTTTCCAAGAAAGGTATCTGTTCACATAAAGGATGTCCAGTAAGCCCAATAATCTGTTCTTCAAATAATTCATCTGTTTACCTAAATCGAGATCTTATTCTTAAATGACTAACCCTACTCGATTATGGCTGCCAACGGTCCGGGTATGCGACGTGCTGCCCTTTTCTGTTTTCAATATCGGTATCTATTCCACAAAAGACAACTCCATTTCATTCATTTTCTCATTTGCCATAAAGGGTAGCATGATCGCATACGCTTTGTTAGTCGTCGTATTTTTCTAATATAAAAGAACAATCAAGATTTTTTCAGCACCTGAAGTCTTATTAACTTGTTCTAAGTTTCGTTTAAACTCTTCTATATTTGAAAGATTTTCATCGAGATGATATCCATTCCAAGGTGTGTTTATATTTCTTTCTTTTTCAATCATCATTATTTTATGTAGTTTTTCTAGTCCTGATATAACCTGAGGAATTTCAGACCAATATTCATAATCTTGGAATTCTTCCTTGTATATATACTTCTCTACACTAGAATCAAATTTTAGATATGTCGTTTTATAATCACTAGGTAATTTTTCCCCAATTGATGTTCGATAGTCTAATTCTTCTTCAGCAAATTGGTATTCATAATGTAAATTAAAAGAATCATGTTCTTCATCTGTAAGCAATAAGGAATCCATTACCTTTGTTTGCTTCAAAATATTGTTGACATAATTTCTAGAATTGAACAGTAAATTAGATAAAGAATAATCATCATATAAATAGACTGGCAAGGGATCAATTACTTTATTTCCTTTTTTTAAAACGCCTGATATTCTTCCCATTATTTCACATTTTATATTCTGACGACTAACGGTCTGGGTATGCGCCCGTGACGCCTTTTAATGTTTTCAATATCGGTATCCATCCACATAATTCAGTCATCTTCTCAATCAGTTTCTAATTTCACAAAATAGCGGCATGGACGCATACGCTTTGTTACGTGCATTTTATCCTTTTTTTAAGTTCATCATGAAAACTAAAACACTTAAAGCTATCAAACCTGGAATGATCCAACTGAAAATGTTCATATACTCAGGAAGTTTATCAGCAAAAATCCAACCATTTAAAGCTAACCAAAATGCCATTGGAGTATATTCCTTTAACTTATTCCATATTTTGTCTACTCTTTGCAAAAAGATGTATAAAAGTAATAGTATTATATTCGCACATATCCATTGAAGGTTAAAGTGAAAGAAACTAGGATAGTAAAAAAATAGAACTCCATCCTTAGCTTTGCTTCCATGTTGACTTAGTATTTTATCTACATATCCACTTTCGATGTTGTATTTCTTCGCTTCCTCTTTAAGCTTCGCTAAATCTAATTCAAACTCCCATGTCGCATATTCAAAGTTAATATCCTTTTCAGCTCTAGAGTTCTTTGCTTTAATTTCATTAGCTAATTTCGCCAAAGCTTCATGAGCTAATGATTTCTTAAAAAAATTTGACTTCATGATTAATTCTTGAATATGCGATTCTGCCAATCGTCTTCCCAGTTTCTTTGATGTACCTTGGAAAGGTTTTAAATCCATTTGGTCGCTAAGTAGTCCTATTTCAACTACCTTTTTTTCTTCATTCCCTTTAATTAAATTGCCGAATCCAAAATTCTCTAAAATAATAAAGCCTGTATCAGCTATTGTTATTGGTTTTGGAAAACCTGTAACAGATCCCCCTTTTAAAACTCCTCCACTTGAAGTTTTCATAAAACCTAGTTTTCTGTTTTTATACTTTTCGTACATCATATCTAAAGACTTCTTATCCATTCTTCCCAATTGACTCTCTAATGATAGAGCTAATTGGACAGGGATATCAAGGAAATCAAATATCAATTGATTCTTTCCTGTTGTATTGAACTCAACAAAAATTCCTTCTTTGCTGGAGAACCAAAGTTCGGTAGATATGGAATCCCATCTACTAGTGCACAAAGGGAAAGAATCCTGGTATGTTTTATATACACTTCTATTGATTTCCTTTGAATATTCAAAAATAAAATTTTCAATAAATGCGGTTGCAATGACCTTCTTTTCTTTGAGATTCACCTTTTGAAACGATGCAGGAGGTTCTTTTTTGTAGACTACTCTCTCAAATTGGAAATTATGATTGTTTTTTTTTATAACTATTAAAGTAGAAGTAACAATGATGAAGATAATGACCGTAGCTATAGCCAAAAGCTTTTGATCAACTTTCTTTAAGATATTTTTCATATCAATTATCTTATTTAAATCCATTTATTTATGAACCTTGAAATTCTTGTATTTTTTCAATTTTCAATTCTATTGCATAGCTATTTGACATAAGTAACTATTGGTTCTAAACTTAAGCCTTTTAATTGCACGTAACGGGCCGTGGAGGCGACGTACGGCCGTTTTCTGTTTTCCAATATCGTTTGCTATTCGCCCTAAATCAGCTCTATTTGTAAATCATTCTGTTTTTCACTTACCGGCCGTATGTACGCCCTCCACTGTGTTGTGTGCTGTTTTTATTGTATTTCAACATTGATATAGTCAAATTCTAGATTCAAACTCTGCTTTATAAATTCAATATATTTTCTGTCTTGTTCATTTGCGGGATACTGACCAACAACATAAATTTTTTTTGGCCTTGAATCTTCATCTTTATGGGTATAGAGCAAAACCTGACCTAATGCTTCTTTTATACATTCACTCGCATAAGGAGAAGATTTGACTTCATAAAAACCCAAATAATCTTCTTGTAGTAGCTTGACATCCACATAATTTTCTTCAAGGACGACATTTTCTTCACCATATTCATCTATAAGATTCTTACTTAATTCCTTTTGAATTTTATTGTGTTTCTGTTCAACAATAAATGAACGAGTTATTGTCCTTGTATGGCTTTCAGTATTTCGATTTGTTGCCCCTTTTCTTTTTCCCTTCTCACGTTTTTTTTTGGATAAACTTTCTTTCCCAGTTAATAATTTTTTATCCTCTCCTCTTCCAAATTCCTCATAGAGGTTCCTCATAAATTCATATACATCTTGTTGAGAAGGCTTATTCTCTATCATCAATTCTTGAATCTCCGAAATCTGTGTTTGTCGATTAGTTTTCAATCCATAGTGTTCAGCTATTTTAAATAGAACATCACTTTTGTAAATCGGTATCAACCTTTCATTAGAGTATAAAAAAGCAACTTTCCATTTAAATAAATTTGGTAATCGAATTTTATCTATTTGGTGAAATTTACCTTTTCCGGCAAAGTCTACAATCTTTAAAACGTCATTTTTGACTTTCACAAAGGCCTCCTGTCGGTTCTCTCCATAATCTTTTAACCAAGAATATCTCTCGTCATTTGAATAATTCTTTGGATTTTTATTCGGGTCTTTTCTTTCATAAATTCCAAACTTAATAGAAGTCATTCCCTTTATGCTTCCAAGCATTCTTGTCTTTGTTTCTACCCATTGGCAAAATGTGTCTTTATTATTTACCCCGACATATTCATTTAACGACATTCTCTCTAAATCGTCAATTTGCCACCGATTTAGAAATTCATCTAATAAGTCTTTTAGTTGGAATGTCGTCATTTGTTTCTCTTTTTAATAGCACACAACGGTCTGGGTATGCGACGTGCTGCCCTTTTCTGTTTTCCAATATCGGTATCTGTTCACCGAAATTCAACCTTATTCACAATCATAATCTTTTTCCCATACGGGCAGCATGATCGCATACGCTTTGTTGGCGGTTCGTTCCATTTTTTCAAGTCGTCGTTATCGCATCTCTTGTAAATTTATCCCCCCAACCATTATTCTCGTTGAATTTAGAGAATTTCATCAATTCAACTTTGGGTCTTTTGAAATTTGGAATTGAGTCCAAAATCTCAATCAATTCAATTGTTGGTTCAAGTGTTAACTTGCTATATTCACCACAACCAGCAAATAAGTTTCGATTTCCTATCTCATTTAATTTGTTCAATATTTCAAGAACTGGGCTTGGAATCTTTTTGAGGAATTTCGCTCTACTTTCAAATTCATTTATATCGACAATCGTTGTAAATCCAATTTCCTCAAAAGTCAGTTCTTCATTTTTGAATATTTCATAATCTCCAATTACCACCTTTGGATTATTTTCAATCAATAGATCTTGCCACCATCCAAGTTTATCTGAATTTGTAATTTCCCACATTTCCTGGATCAGTTTCTCCAGTTCAGGAAGTTTCAAATCTATCTCTTCAATTACTTTTTGCAAACAAATTAGACCGTATGCAAATCTTCCTCTGATTGAAATTTTCTTAATATCTTCTATTATTTCTTGATCTAACATTTTGTTCGATTCTAATGACCGCCAACGGCCCGGGTATGCGACGTGCTGCCCTTTTCTGTTTTCCAATATAGGTATCTATTCACCGTAAATCAACTCTATTCACAATCAAGGTCTCTTTTGCAATACGGGCAGCATGATCGCATACGCTCTGTTAGCTGGTGTGCCCTAGGGCCTTTCGATTTGTATCTTTTTCACCATTCAATTTGTAATTCGTAATATAGATTCAGTCAATCCGAAATTCCAGCTCTGACAATCGATTTGATTTTACCATCCAATTTGTAGTTCGCAATAAAAATTCAGTCAATCCGAAACTCTAGTTCTGACAATTGATCTGATTTCACTATTCAATTTGTAGTTCGTAATAAAGATGCAGTCAATCTGAAACTCTAGTTCTGACAATCGACCTGATTTTACCACTCAATTTGTAGTTCGCAATAAAAATTCAGTTAATCCGAAACTCTAGTTCTGACAATCGATTTGACTTCACTATTCAATTTGTAGTTCACAATAATAGATGCAGTTAATCCGAAATTCCAGTTCTGACAATCGATCTGATTTTGCCACTCAATTTGTAGTTCGCAATAAATACCCCCTATCTTATCCTTTAAATTCACCTCCTGCCCCAGCATGCCAGCTAACGGTCTGGGTATGCGACGTGCTGCCCTTTTTTGTTTTCCAATATCGGTTCTTATTTGTCCAAATTCAACCTCTCTCCTATCGGTTTCTTGTTTTTCGCAATGGCAGCGTGATCGCATACGCTCTGTTAGCTGGTGTGCCCTAGGGCTTTTCTATTCATATTTTGTCCAGTTCTCAATCAGTAGTTGCTTGTAAAGATTCAGTTAATCCGGAATTCCAATTCTGACAATCGATCTGATTTCGACACTCAATCTGTAGTTCACAAGAATAGATGCAATTAATCCGAAATTCCAGTTCTGACAATCGATCTGATTTCAGCATGCAATTTGTAGTTCGCAATAAATACCGCCTATCCTTTAAATTCACCTCCTGCCCCAGCATGCCAGCTAACGGTCTGGGTATGCGCCCGTGACGCCTTTTACCTATTTTCCAACATCGAAACCCGTTCAACGAAAATCAACTTCCTTAATAACCAGTAACCTGTTTTACGAGACGGCGGCATGGACGCATACGCTTTGTTGCAGGCAGTTTTATCCTTTTTTCTGAATCACAATCCCACCAAACTTTGCTTCTTCAGCATAAAATTCACTATTTCCGATATAACATATATTTGATTCATATTTTTCTCTTGGCTCAGTTCCCTCATAATATCCCTGACATCCATAGCCTCCAAATTGTGTATTGTAAAAATTCAATTTTCTTCCATTCCTGTCTGTAATCAACTCATAACAATTTCCACAAATAGACTTAGGATACCTGGCATTAAAACTTATTGGGTTTCCACAATTTGAACAGTACTGTTTATATTCGTTTCTTCTTATGGTCTCGGTAAATACTTGATTTTCCCAAGAACTCAACCTCATGTACTCGTTCGTTGTAAAGTCTCCTGTTTTTCTGATTCTATTAGCTTCACTAATGATGAATTTGGCAATAATTCTATCTTCTTTAAATTTGATTCCATCCCTAAATGGTGAGTAGTTCAAATACCATTTTCCATCTTTTGTAAAACTCAGCCAAAATTCTTCAAAGGTTCGAAACTTATTTTTTTCTCTAAACTTAGCATTATTCAGATTATTATGTCTAGGTTTTGTCGCTTTAAATAAAGTGAATACTTCATCAAAGTATACTATTTTGAAAACTTTTTGATTATTATAGTACCCTAAAATAAACTTACCATTACTAAGTTGTTCCTCGCATAATTTATAATGTTCGTCAAGACTTTTTTGAGTTGCAATTTTTTCTAATCGAATTCTTCTTCTCTCTAAATCATCATAGTGTCTTTCAAGTGCATTCTTTAGTTTATCCTGATGAAATACAATTCCTTTTCCCCAACTAATAACTTGGCCACTTTCCAAGTCAATTAGCTTTTGTTCTTTATAATCTTTACCTATGTTATCATCGTGTTTCCTTTGATATTCCAACTTAAATCTACCGTCTTTACTGAAGATTTCTTGTAGTTCATAGTTGAAGTATTTACAGTACTCATCGAAATGTAATACTTTTCCTTCTTTAGGATCAACAATATATTGTTTCGGAGAATACGGTACACCTGATGGTTTCTCTATTGGTGATTCTTCAACGACAATCAATTTAGATTCATAGTCATTATAAATTCTCAATTCGAAACCTTCATCTGGTTTGAAATCAAAATTTCCGTAGTCGGACTTTATTTCTTTGGAGAATGTTCCTTTAATTATTTTCATTTTCTCTTAATTGCCTGCAACGGTCTGGGTATGCGCCCGTGACGCCTTTTTATGTTCTTCAATATCGGTATCTGTTCGACGTAATTCAACTCTCTTTTCAATCAATCATCTTTTTTACCATATGGCGGCATGGTCGCATACGCTTTGTTGCCAGACGTACCCTCTTAGAAAGGCTTTTTATCTGTAAATATTTTCCGGAATAATCTGTTTTTCACCAATAGATTTCTGTTTCACCGTATCTGATTCTTTTGACAGTGATAACTGTCTTAACAGTTCAGAATTTATTCTCCAGTAGGTACCTGTTCGCCGATATAAAATGTTTTCTGCCCTTAATTCTGTTTTCACCAATCAGGATATATTCACCGATATAAAACTATTCGCCGATAAGGATGCCTTCTCCATCATTCTCTACCTTTACTAGAACCTTTCTATTCACTCAATTGGATATCATTCGCCGATAAGGATCGTTTTCTCCACATAAATCTGTTTTCGCGAATCGGGATATATTCACATACATTCAGTTATTAGTCAATAGCGGTTCCATTCCCATAATTATCTGTTTTCATGGATACAGCTGTCTTCACATAATGGGATGTCATTCGCCGAAAATTGAATCTTAAAACTCGGTTTCTGTTTCCAAGAAAAGAGATCTTTTTACATCAAAAATATCATTTTCGTAGTAATCCAACTGTTCACCAAATGGTCTGTCAATTCTTATCTATAACTGTTTTTTCAAGTCCTCTCCCCTAGCCAAGTTCCATTATGGCTGGCAACGGTCCGGGTATGCGACGTGCTGCCCTTTTTCTGTTTTCTAATATCAGTATCTATTCACTGAAATTCAACCCAATTCACAATCAAGATCTCATTTGTCATAGGGCAGCATGATCGCATACGCTTTGTTAGGTAGCGTTTCTCTCTTCTTTACTTATCTTGTTCATCATAAATATCACTCCACCAGCTACAGCTCCAGTAATTGCAATAATTTCATTTCCAGTATAATAAGAAATTATTCCACATGGGATTCCAATTATAATTGATCCTAATACTGCATGTCCAATATACTTCCATTTAGTTCTTTTCGTATTTTCTAAGTCCAACTGGTTTTCATGGATAAGGAGTTTTCCAGTTTCAATCGTTTTTTGGTAATTCTCAATAAATCTATTCCACAATTTGTGTTCTTCTGGAGTTACTATTTGATAAACCGTATCTATCTTGAATATGGCAATTACAGTCTCTTCTTCAAACTGGATTTTTATATGACTTTTCCATTTTAGTGGATTAAAAGTGATCATATTTTTTATAATACTTCCCCTCTTGAATTCTAGGCAATTCACTTGATTATCGACTAATTGGAACCCTTGACCTTCAAAATAATTCAAAGTTTCTTCCTTCAAACTATCAATGGATTTGCTTGATGTAATTTCTATTTCTTGCTCCATCAGTATTCTTATAATGCTACCTAACGGGCCGTGGAGGCGACGTACGGCCGTTTTTTTTATTTTCCAATATCGTTTGTTATTCGTCGTAAATCAACTCTATTTGCAAATCAGTCTGTTTTTCATAGACCGGCCGTATGGACGCGCTCCACTGTGTTATGCACAGGCTTTCACAAACCAAAAAAATCAATCTCAGTTTCTTCAATATTTTCTCCATAGAATTTCGTAATCAAATCCACCACAATCTGTTTCAATTTTTCCTTGTCTCTCTTGATGTCTATTTGATACGTTGTTATGTCATCAATTTCAACACAATCAAATCCATCTGCAAATGAAGATCTTTCAAATCTCTCTAATTCTTCTTTAGTTTCGATATCGGTATCGTCAAATGCTAAATGTAATCCGTATCCACTACCCTTCCCTGATAGATTAACTAACATTTTTCTGGCAATAATTTGAAATAGTAGTGTTCGTGGAGATGATAGATTTATCACAAATTGCTTTTGTCTCTTAAAGTATCTCCTCTCTACTTCTTCCAGCGTTTGATTAAATCTGTACTCAAAATTCTCTTCGAATTCGAGCTTTTCTTGAAATTGTTCTGGATGATGAAACCTATTCATCAATTCTATCATCCGATCGTCACTAATTGGCTCTAATTGATCTTCTCGTATTCTAGATTGTGTCTTAACCTGAATTATCGGGTATTCATTTGATGGATCCATAATTACCATTGCTTTAATCCCTCTAAGACCCTCGTACAATGGAAGTTCGTTATCAATCTCTCCCTCAATTTCTAATACTGGACTTCTATTTCCCTTCTTTATTGCCCTTTCAAATTCATCTAGACCTATCGATATCCAAACCATTAGGATAATAGATTCCTTTTTTGATCTTTCGATCTGTATTTCTATTTCACCTTTGAAGAATAACTTTTCCCTATCCAGTACATATTTATCTTCGAAAAATCGGACTCTTGAACTTCTCTCTTCCTCAGGAATTTCTTTTATAGAATCTGGTGCAGGTGTATCTAGTCCATAATAATAGGAATGCTTCTTGTTGCAGATTTTACAATTATAGTGGTCCATATTTTTCTAATGCCTATTGCTTGTGCATAACGGGCTGCGTATGCGCCGGTGCCGCCGTTTTATGTTTTCAATATCAGTATCTGTTCGACGAATTTCAACTCTCTTACTAATCAATTATCTCTTTTCCGAAACGGCGGCATGGTCGCATACGCTTTGTTACCGGATGTGCCCTAGGGCCTTTTCAATCTGATATCTATAAATTTTGGTCTCTCAACATAATCATTGCTATTCGCCGATCTATTCTGTCAATCCAATAATCAATCTACTCTCAATGAATCTCAATCTATTCACATAATCACGGTCATTCGCTGATCTATTCTGTCGATACAATAATCAATCTACTCTCGATGAATCTCGACCTCTTCACATAATCATTGCCATTCGCCGATCTATTCTGTCGATACAATAATCAATCTACTCTCGATGAATCTCGATCTCTTCACATAATCATTGCCATTCGCCGATCTATTCTGCCCATCCAATAATCAATCTGCTCTCGATGAATTTCAACCTCTTCACATAATCATTGCCATTCGCTGATCTATTCTGCCCATCCAACAAGCAATCTATTTTCGATGAATCTTAACCTCTTCTGATAATCATTGCTTTTCGCCGAATAATTTCTCCTTCACAATCGGATCTGTTTTTTGAAACTATTCCTATTCTTCAACCAATTTAATCCAGCACGCCCCAGCATATCTGGTAACGTCTTTGGTATGTGCCGTACGGACGATTAGGAGGTATGGACATCATACCTTTTGTTCTACATTGTTCTCTATTTTGTATGGCTCATGTCTAAATTTGAAATTTTTAGTAGTATAGAACTAGGCCTCGTACTAATTTATCAAATTGATTCTTCATTTCTTCACCATTCTCCCATATTGAAAAATCCAATATATTATATTTCATTATTTGATTAACTAGTACATTAGACCAATCACTTTCTTCCCAACTATTATCAAGAGAAATTGGACAAAGTACATACCTCCCCAACTTTTTTTCTAACTGTCGAGCTTTTTCAATTTCAAACTCGACCCAGTCGCTTTTTACAGAATTTTTTGATAAAATCAATAATACAGTTTTATTATATTCAATGGCATTATCTATTATTCTATCTAAGGGCCCAGAAGTAGCATCATGAATATCTCGCCAAAATTTAAAATTCGCTTTTTTTAAATGGTTCTCTATACAATTGACAAAATCTGAATCATTTCTTGAATAAGAGATAAATAAGTTTCTTTCTTCTAATGATTCCCCAGGAGAAATTTTATTCGTATTCTCTCGTATTTCATCTTTTTTATTAGAGTCTTTATTTACTTTTTCTTCTCTAAAGGTTAGCCTTGAGAATGGGTTACTTAATCTATCAAGAAGAAGCTTATATTTTGAAGGGTCTCTTATCCATTCATTATTGAGCTCGAGAACGAAATAATCTGGTAACCGATTACTTATAATTTTAGAATCTCCTTCAGTTACACCAAATATAATTAAGTAATTGTAAAAATATTCTTGAAAATCCTCCAGTATAGAAAGAGATTTAGGATTTTTGAAGTGTTCATATTCAAACACAATTTCTTTCTCATCAATTACATTTGAAATACCATCTAAGAAAAGTATAAATTTGTCATTATCATATAGTTTATCTGAATTTTTAAATTCATCACCAAATTGATTCTTAAAATCTTTTGAAAGCTCGTATGCTGCATTTACTAAGGCTCTAAGAATAAGTTCATAAGCTAAATTAGATGCATTATCAGATGGTAATTTTCGTATACTTGTTATCTCCTTAGTGATTGAATTAAAATCTCCGGTGAAACTGTTAATTACCGCTTTTGATAATATTGTAAAAATCTTCCTTGAATCAATTTTAAACTTTGATTTCTTAACTATTACCCCTGATTTTTGATTCATACAGATGAGTTTAAGTTTTATTATATCTATTTCAGAGACAATTGAGTGGTTATTCTTTTAATAATGTAGAACGGTTCGTGGAGGCGACGTGCGGCCGTTTACTTGTTCTTCAAATATCGTTTGTTATTTGCCGTAAATCAACTCTATTTCTAAATCATTCTGTTTTTCGCATACCGGCCGTATGTACGCTCTCCACTGTGTTGTGTGTAGTTTTCTATGTAATATTCCCCTAGTTTTTCTTGTAATCAGGAACTCTATCAACAAAAGTGGATTTATCTATCTGGCTACTATTTGATATTTTCTTCCAATTAATTCACATTTTTTAGTCACATTCCAAAATGCAAACCCAGGACTTCCTGTCGGAATCTTCCAATATATTATTTCTCCACTTCTTTTTCTTATTCCGAATTCTGAAATTTCTCCATCATCCTTTATCGAAGTAATTTTACCACTTGTGGATCTATTTGCTATTAGTGATTCATACCCGATATGCCACTCAAAATCCTTATAATCAATCATTTCTACTTCTGAATTTTCTATCCGTATAAATCTTTCCGTCGAGTTGATAATGTAATTTGATCCCTCTACATGCAAAACTAGTACTGGCAATTCAAAGTTCCTTAATTTCACTTTTCCTTCTATTTCAGTTTTTAAGCTATCATTCAGCAATTTATACAATGTGAATTTTTCTTCTCCATTGAAGCTTTCCTTTGGCTTTACATGATACTTGAAAAACCAAAATTCAATTTGTTCTTTAATTTTTTCTGGAGACTTTATCATCACTAAAATTGTTCTGTTTAGTATTGCTTGTAGCTTCTATTTCAAGATTGAAGTGATCAACCTTTTCACCTTCACCAATGGTAGATTCGTAGAATTTAACTGCTTGTTCATCCTCTGAGTGTGCTTCAACAAAAATTGATTCAATCCCATTTCTCATTGAATACTCCTTTAGGTAGGCAATTAATTCTTTTCCTATTCCTTGGTTATGAAATTCCTTTTTAACCGCTATATCGTAAATATATAATTCACTCTTATCAGTATAATATCGCTCTAGTTCATATGCAGTCAGGCCTCCAATAATTTTATCTTCTTTGATTACTGCAATTGCATGAAAATCAGATTTATTCAATAGTTTCCTTAATTGTCTTTTGGAAGCGACCTTATTTGATTCTTCGAATACCTCATTCAATAGTTCTACAAGTTCTTTGAATTGCTCAATATCATTCCCTTGAATTCTCGAAATTTTGAAGCTATTTTTCATCTTAGTATTCAATTACACACAACGGTCCGGGTATGCGACCTGCTGCCCTTTTCTGTTTTCCAATATCGGTATCTATTTGCCGGAAATCAACTCCATTTACAATCAAAATCTTTTTGCCATACGGGCAGCATGATCGCATACGCTTTGTTAGCTCTCGTACCTATCTTCTAGGGATAATCCATTCTATTTCACTTAAGCTTACTTCCTATCTAAATGATAGAATATTTTCATCAATGAACTCATACTCATCTTTGTCCCAGAGTCATAATTATCCAGAACACCTCGTTTGCTCTATGTCTTATTTGTATATCCAATCTAAAGCCCTTTTTATAGATTCATCTTGTTCCTCACTTTTCCATTGCTCCAAAAAATCTCTAAATTCTCTCTTTTTCGCCTTACCCTCTCTGAAAACCATGTCAAGGACTCGCTCTCGGACTTTTTTATTTCTATCATTCTTGAGTTGGCCATAAATATTTTTCCT
>Ga0213840_1002019_pt1 | contig 13925 bp, 10 predicted proteins | sample SWPATP22_FD_160132 | JGI IMG/M metagenome (GOLD analysis project Ga0213840, IMG submission 160132) | Coastal seawater microbial communities from Marineland, Florida, United States - SWPA TP2 #2 | ecosystem: Environmental > Aquatic > Marine > Coastal | place: USA: Florida | collected 2016-08-14 | reverse complement strand
TGAACAGCAGCAGGCGAGTTAATAGTTAATTGCTTGCAAATCACCCTTGTTTTTCTATAGTTTAGTCATCCTCATTAATTAGAAGAACAAGGGACTTTCATGCTCAAACGGTTTAGCTTATTCAGCTTACTGTTACTTTTTCTCCCCTCAGCCATTGCATTAGAGTCAGTGGTGCTGCAACTTAAATGGACGCACCAATTTCAGTTTGCGGGCTATTATATGGCGTTAGAAAAAGGCTTTTATGAGCGTGCAGGCTTAAATGTCTCTATTATCCCCGCAGATATTGAAGATCCCGACACACATTTTAAAGTCCTCTCAGGGCAAGCACATTTTGGTGTGACTCACTCAGGTATTTTGGCCGACCGTTTACAAGGCAAACCACTAGTGGCAATCGCTGCGATTTTGCAATCGTCTCCTTATTGTTGGATGGTACAAGCGGATAGCGATATTTATAACCCCGTCGACTTTAAAGGAAAGCGAGTTAGCCATTTAGGAGTCGCAGAGTTGATGCTGATGTTAGAGCAAGCGGGTGTAAGTAAAGATGATGTGTCGCTTTACGCTGGTTTTGAACCCATTGCTGATTTTAAGGCTGGTAAGTTTGATGCGCTGCAAGTGTATACCTCAAATGAGCCATTTGAAATGCAGCAACAGGGGGTTGAGATAAGACAAATTTGCCCAAAACAATATGGGCTCAATTTATACGCTGACATCTTGTTTACCAGTGAGAATGTATTACTACACCGTCCAGAGCTCGTTGAAAAATTTAAACAAGCAAGTCTGCAAGGATGGCGCTATGCCATGTTGCATCTACAAGAAAGTATTGAAGTAACGCATCGAAAATATGCCACACATAAGAGCGTTGAACAAATTGCCTATGAAGCTGAAAAGCTGCGCCCTTATATTGCCCCGCCTGGGGTGACCATTGGTAATATGTCAGACTTACACTGGCGCTGGATTGGGCAAATATATGGTTTAGATATGGCAAAATATGATGCCGTGAGAGATCGATTTATATACAAGTTAAAATTGCCAGAAAATATTTTGCCATGGTCGTGGATGTTGATAGCTGCATGTGCCCTTACCCTGTTTAGTATTCCGTTATATTTGCATCTTATTTTTAATAAAAAGCGCCGTTACAAGCTGAATGAGTCAGCACAAGAAAATGAAAACGAGGTAGAATAGCGGTTTTTCGGGTCGGGGAAGTGTAGTGCCGTTATCGTCTTTATTTACTCAGCTAGATCATTGCTTGCAGCAGACTCGTGCCTATTGGCAGCGTGTGGCTTTTGATTACAGCGAATTTCCTTGGCACGATGAGCAATTAACGCAATTTCTAAATGAACTCAGTGATGAGCAAGTGCGAGAATTAGACGCTGATCAAACTCGCCTGTATGAAGTGTTTGCTGATTTTATTCCCGCCGTTGCTGAGTTATCTAAACTCACTTACTTACCTTATGTCGAGCAGCAAAGAGCCGATTTGCCTTTTTGGCTTAGTAACGGCATTAAAGGTCGTAAATTACTGCAGCTACAAGATTTCGTTTCACATCTCGATAATGGTGAGCAGCCAGTTTTAGAATGGTGTGCAGGGAAAGGGCATTTGGGCCGTATCTTGGCGCATCAAGGGGCACAGCATGTACAAAGTGTCGAATTACAAGCTAACTTGTGTGAACAAGGGCAGCATAGCGCAAAACAGCAGGGCTTAAACATGCATTTTCGCTGTGCGGATGTGTTACAAGACAATACTGATGACTGCTTTAGCCAGCAACAACATGCTGTGGCTCTCCATGCTTGTGGGCGTTTGCATCAGGTTTTTATGCAGCAGGCCATCAAAGCAGAGTGTGACAAAATCAGTCTATCGCCTTGTTGTTATCACTTGTTTACCGAGCCAGCTTATGAGGCCATGAGTACTGAGGGAAAACAAAGTGCATTGCAATTGAGCCACAGTGATATGAAATTAGCGCTGCAAGAAACCGTCACAGCTCCGAGTCGGGTTACAAGGGTACGACAAACCGAAGTCACTTGGCGCTTGGGTTTTGATGCATTACGCCGAGAGGTAACAGGTGTAGAACCTTATGTCAGTGTGCCTTCAATTAATAAACAAATATTTTCTGGTGAGTTTGCTGACTTCTGTCAATGGGCGGCGGAGCAAAAGCAAGTAACCTTACCTGAGTCATGTGACTATCAGCATTATCTGCGCTTAGGTGAACAAAGAAAGAAAATTACCGACCGTATTGAATTAGTCAGGCATGTATTCAGACGAGCCATTGAATTATGGCTGGTACTAGATAGAGCATTGTATTTACAGCAAGCGGGTTACGATGTGCAACTTACTGAGTTTTGCGAAAAGTCTTTAACGCCGCGTAACATTCTCATTCAGGCAAATAAAATAACTAACTAAGGCCAAATTATGTGTGAACTCGACCATTTACTTAAAAACAATCAAGCTTGGGCAGAGCGCACACAAGCTAAAAACCCCGAATTTTTTAGCAAGCTAGCTGCGCAACAAAAGCCTGAATACCTATGGATTGGTTGTTCTGATTCACGGGTACCCGCGAACGAAATTGTTGATTTAATGCCGGGTGAGTTGTTTGTACATCGCAACGTCGCGAATGTGGTGGTTCATACCGATCATAACTGCTTATCAGTGATGCAATACGCTGTTGAAGTATTAAAGGTGAAGCACATTATGGTCGTTGGTCATTACGGTTGTGGTGGTGTACAGGCTGTATTAGATGAAGCCCGTTTTGGTTTGATTGATAACTGGCTAAGGCACGTTGCCGATGTAAAAGAAAAGCATCAAGGGCTCTTGTCTAGTATTGAGGAGCAACAACGTTGTGCGGCCCTGTGTGAGTTGAATGTTATTGAGCAAGTACGCAATGTATGTTTAACCAATGTGGTGCAAGACGCTTGGCAGAGACAGCAGGAGCTTACAGTACATGGTTGGGTGTATGGTTTAGAAGATGGCTTGTTGAAAGAGCTCAACTCACAAACTTGCCATGGCAGTGAAGTGGACCAAATGCATCGCCTGGCGGTAGAGCATATCGCTGAGCGTTATCTCAAGTAAGCATATGAAAGTAAAAAGGAGCGACTAGGCTCCTTTCTCAATTATAGGATTGGCTTATTCCGCCTTATCCGCTGGATCTTGCTCAGCAAGTTTAGCCTCAAGTTGGGCAACTTTTTCTTCTAATTGCATCAGCTTTTCACGGGTTCTGATCAGCACTTGTGATTGAATATCAAACTCTTCACGGCTGACAAAATCCATCTCAGTTAACTTGTTCTGGATAGCTTGCTTGGTTTTCGACTCGAAAGTCTCTGCTAGAGTTTTTACACCCTGTGGCATGTTGCTAGAAATCTGCTTGGCGATCTCTTCAATTTTAGCTGGGTTGATCATGATTGATTACCTGATATGGAGGCGATTAATTAAACTTACGCCATAGTAGCAAATTCGGTTTAGTTTCGGCACCTTTCTAGATCAAATGAGTTCTAGAGACTCACTAGGCTTTACGATAGAATTATCGCCCCAGAATTTCGGACCTGCCAAAATGAAACTCAATCCTAAACAAGATGAAGCGGTTAAATATATCAGTGGTCCTTGCCTCGTTTTAGCGGGTGCAGGCTCAGGTAAAACACGCGTAATTACCAACAAAATTGCTTATCTTGTGCAACATTGCGAATACCAAGCAAAAAACATTGCAGCGGTAACTTTTACTAATAAAGCTGCAAAAGAAATGCGTGAACGAGTAAGCCAAACCCTTGGCAAACAAGAGGCAAAAGGTTTATGGGTTTCTACGTTTCACACCCTGGGTTTAGAGATCATCAAAAAAGAGCTTAAAACACTGGGGTTTAAACCGGGCTTTTCACTATTTGACGATCAAGACACCCACCAACTTTTGGCAGAGTTGACCGAAAAAGAATTAGATAGAGATAAAGACCTTCTGAATTTGCTGAAGATGCAAATTGGCAGTTGGAAGAACGAACTTATTTTGCCTGAGCGCGCTATTCGCGAAGCCCGTGAACCGCAGAAAGCTTTGTTCGCACAACTATATGCCCGTTATGCGGTGCAATTACGTGCCTATAACGCGTTAGATTTTGATGACTTAATCATGATCCCAACTTTACTGTTGGCGCAAAATCCAGATGTAAGAGACCGCTGGCAAGCGCGTTTTCGTTATTTGCTGGTGGATGAATATCAAGATACCAATACCAGCCAGTATCAATTGGTGAAGTTACTGGTGGGTGAGCGTGCGCGCTTTACCGTGGTAGGTGATGATGACCAATCGATTTATTCTTGGCGTGGAGCAAAGCCGCAAAACCTAGTTTTACTGTCAAAAGACTTCCCTGGTTTGCGCCTGATTAAGTTGGAACAAAATTACCGAAGCGCGGGGCGAATTCTAAAAGCCGCGAATATTTTGATCGCCAATAACCCCCATGAATTCGATAAGCAGTTATTCAGTGAGCTAGGGTATGGCGACCCAATTCGAGTGATCGCCACCAAAGATGAAGAACACGAAGCAGAGCGCGTGGTAGCCGAAATCATCTCTCATAAGTTTATGAAACGCACTAGCTACAAAGATTATGCAATCTTATACCGTGGTAACCACCAAGCGAGGGTGTTTGAAAAAGCCCTGATGAGTAACCGCATTCCTTACAAAATCAGTGGTGGCATGTCGTTCTTTGCACGTAGCGAAATCAAAGACATCATGGCGTATTTACGCTTGTTAGTGAATCAGGACGACGACAACGCATTTTTACGTATTGTGAATACGCCAAGACGTGAAATCGGCCCAGTTACGCTTGAAAAGCTAGGTAGCTTAGCTAACGAAAAACACATCAGTTTATTCGAAGCATGTTTTGAACCTGAATTGGCTAGCCGATTAGCTGGGCGTGGCTTTAATGCACTGATGGGCTTTGCCCGTTGGGTGGTTGAGCTGTCAGACAGAGCAACGCGCGGTGATACGCTCGAAGCGGTGAAAGATATGGTACGCGAAATTAATTATGAAGCGTATTTATATGAGTCTTCACCTAGCGCAAAAGCAGCAGAAATGCGTATGAAAAACGTCTCAGAGCTATATCGTTGGATCACCGATATGTTAACCGGAGATGCTGATAACCCACCGATGACCTTACCCGAAGTGGTCAGCAAGCTGACACTTCGCGATATGTTAGAACGCAACGAAGAAGAAGACGACAGCGATGCCGTACAGTTATTAACGCTGCATGCCTCTAAAGGTTTGGAATATCCGCATGTTTTTATGGTGGGGATGGAAGAGGGCTTTTTACCACACCAGACCAGCATTGATGAAGATAACGTAGAAGAAGAGCGTCGCCTTGCTTACGTGGGGATCACCCGCGCGCAGCAAACTTTAACCATGACGTATGCGAAAAACCGCCGTCAGTTTGGTGAAGTTTCAACACCTGAGCTAAGTCGTTTTGTGCAGGAGCTGCCACAAGATGATTTACAAATAGAAGGTCAAAAGAAAACCGTACAATCGCAACAAGAGCGCATGCAATCAGGTCAAGCACGCGTTGCTAATTTACGTGCCATGTTAAAGCGATAAAGGTTCAGTTGGCAGCTCTAATAAAGCATTGCCACGAGTATCTTTATCGTAGTTAACTTGCTTACCAAAGAATAATTGCAAGCCGTGATTTTCTAGTAAGGTCCTGAAATTTAGAATGGCAGGACCTTTTGCAATCACTTTGCATTGGCGCATCTTAGTCACTGCCAACACGCCTTGAAGTTGCACTTCATAACAGGGTTGTTGTAAAACGCGTTTACTAAACGTAGAGCTGAGCAGTAGATATTGAAAGTTAATTTTACTGATTAGGCTTAAATCACAACGGTCTTTACCATAATCATTTAGACCAACAGCAAATTCCATTTGTGTCAAAGCCTCGAGGTTTTGCAATTGTGTACTTGATGCAAACCTGAGCTCTTCCTCACTGAATAACAAGCAAACATTATGCTTATGCTGTTTTAGTAGATGACAGAGATGTGTAAAGTGATCGCTTTCAAGTACCACAGCAGCGCAGCTAAACAGTAGTTCTTGGTGGCGCGTTTCACTTAGGATCAAGGCTTTCTTTAGTAAAGTAAACTCGAGATCGAGTAATTCATTTTTCTCTGCTGTGAATTTCTTTAACACATCAAAACAGGTACTGCCTAAAATCGGGTGATTACCGAAGATTTCTAGTAATTGAAGTTGTACTTGATTATTTGAAAAATCGATGACATCGGTTGACCTAAAGTGTGTTGTTAAGCTACTTAAGTTGTGTTGCTCCGTTTCGACCTTGTTGGAGATGGTACCAGCGGTCAACAGTGGGTGATAAAACTCATAGCGACCTTTGCCTGCATTTTTAGCGTAATACATAGCAGCATCAGCATCGCGAATAATTTCGTCAATATGTTGATAGCGTTTATTTGAATAGGTAATACCAATACTGGCGCCACTAAAGACGGTTTGCCCTTTTATGGTAAAAGGTTGCTGCATAACTTTAATGATGCGTTTAGCAACATCTTCGGCTTGTTGTTTATCACTCAGGTGATCTAATAAAATCACAAACTCATCACCTGCGAGGCGCGCCAATAAATCATGGTCTCTAATACATTCAGCAAAAGCTTTACTGACCCAAATTAAAAACTGATCACCGGCTTGGTGCCCTAACTCATCGTTGATTTCTTTAAACTTATCTAAATCGATGAATAGCAATGAAAAGTTATAATCAGGGTGTCTCTGATATTTATTTAAGGTCTTTTCTAGCTGAGTTAAGAACAAACTGCGGTTCGGTAAACCAGTTAACGGGTCGTGATGTGCGTCATGATAGAGCTGCTTTTCAATTTTCTTACGCTCTTCAATTTGCATTTGAAGATGTAAATTACTTTGTTGCAGCGCCTTGGTTTTATCGGCCACACGCTGTTCTAATTGTTGGTGGCTCTGCTTCAGCGCTTGATTGGCAAGATGTGTTTGTAAAACAGAAGCGATCTGGTTAGAAATAAATGAAATGAGCTCTAGATCTTCGTGTGTAAACTCATACTTGTCGTCGTATGCTTGGCATGCAATTAAACCAATGACACCATTAGCTGTTTTGAGTGGTGCCCCCATCCAGCTGCTTGCTGGTTTCTGAGCATCCACATTATTACGTATAACAATCTGTTGTTGAATGAGTTTTTCTGCACGAACGCGATTAATCAATTGGCTTTGCTCAGTGCTAATTACCAATTCACTGTAACCTTTTGCAAATGGGCGAGGGCAATAATCACCAACTTCATCAACACAATACGGGAAGCTTAGCCAGTTAGACTCTTTGTCATATAAAGCGATGTATAAGTTTTCTGCAAATGTAATAGAGCGAATAATGCGGTGTACTTGTTCATAGACATCGTCAATATCAGTAAATTGTGTAGCAAGTTCTGAAATTTGAAAGAGAATCTGTTGCCGCTCTAATGCACGCTTTCTGATTTCTATTTCTTTATTTAGCGCTTCATTACTTTGCATTACGGCACGCGTACGAATTTTCACTTCAGATTCTAGTAGTTCACGCTTTTTGACTCGTTCAATCGCGGTGCCTAGGTAAAGTGAAATAAATTCAAGTAATTCCACTTGCTGCTCAGTATAAGCGAGAGATTTCTCGTAACTTTGTGTCACCATAACGCCAATGATATGTTTGTTTTGGCGTATAGGTACACCCAACCAATGCTCGGCAGGCGTTCCAAGGAGTTTAAAATGCCCTTCGTTACTTAAGCGCCCCATTTCTTGCTTATTGATATAAACGGTTTCGCCTTTACGAAAAGTGAAACCTGTGACGCCTTCAGAAAAATGATGAGATTCCTGAATCGGTACTGCTATGCCATCTTTCTCATCGACAAAGTAGGAAAGCTCTAGAGACTGGGAGTATTGGTTTTGTAATACAACGTAGAAGCTTTTACTTGGAAGGTACTGCTTCAGAATATCATGAATAGCTGGGTATAGCAGAGTTAGCTCGGCCACAGTGTTAGCTAACTCAGACAATTGTATGAGAGCATGCTGTAGTTGATTTCGCTGTTTGTATTTTTTTAAGAGCTTGTTTAGCTTCTTATTTTTATACTCTAGGCGATTAGCTAAAAGTGCGGGATCTTCCAATGATTTTACCCAATTATTATTAATCTTGCTTGTTTATTAATCGTATAATTCCACTTTTATAGTGGTGGGTCAAGGAGAAAGTCAGGGGTAAAAATGGGAGTTGAGAAAAATTAAATTTAAATGAGAGGTGATAGTCACCTCTCATTAAAAAGTATTACTTTTTAGTCATAAAATCGATTGCTGCTGCAATCTCATCATCAGAACAGTCCATACAAGTACCACGAGGTGGCATTGAGTTGAAACCGTTAATTGCATGGTCTATTAAAACATCACGTCCCTTAGTAAGACGTGCAGCCCAATCATCAGCTGTTTTAGGCGCACCTAATGCACCTGTACCGTGACAGCCAAAACAAGAAGCTTGATATACCTGCTCACCTGTACGAGGACCTGTTGGTGCAGCAGCCGCTGCTGGTTCAGCACCCGCTAAATAAACTGAGCCTACAGGGGCTAAGCGTTTTTTAATCGCTTCTTCAGTTAAAGCGTTATCAAAAGGTTGTGCGTAAACAGTTGTTGATAGCAATAATAAAGCTGCTGAAAGTTTTTTCATTTGTCTTGCTCACTTCGTTGGTGATGTGCTCAATCACGATAGATGACGGAATAATCACGCGATTATAACGCCACCTATTGATTTATAAAACGTTAACTTGGCAAATTAGACTAAAAATTGATTATTTTTTGCGTTAACGCAATTTTGCTGGCTTGAACAAAGTGGATTAAGCCAGCTCTATTAGTTTGTTCATGGCTTTTTGAATGCCAGCTGACGCCTCTGAAATAGACTGGGCAAGCATATAAGCAGGCGTACTAATTACCTTTTGCGCTTCATCAACAACAATATCATCAACATGACAGTTAACATGCTCAGCACCAAGCTCAGACATAGCAGCCGCGGTATCTGCATCATTACCTATGGTTGCCTTAATACCTTTATTATGGATATGACCAACCAGTGCAGGTGCAATGCAGACATAAGCAATAGGTTTCTTTTGCTGATTAAATGCTTCACAAGTTGTTTTTAATGCAGCAAGAATAGTTGACTCACCACCTTTAAACGCGAAGTCACTTAAGTTTTTTGCCACGCCAAAGCCTCCAGGGATCGCGAGTGCATCAAAGTCATTTGCATTAAGCGTATCAAGGTCCTGTATTTCACCACGTGCAATACGTGCAGCTTCAACAAGTACGTTGCGTGTTTGGTTCATTTCTTCGCCATTTAGATGATTAACCACATGGTGTTGATCAATATTAGGTGCAAAGCATTGGTAACTTGCTCCTGCCATTTCTAAATGCAACATAGTTAGAACAGATTCATGGATCTCGGCGCCATCGAATACACCACAACCACTCAAAATTATCGCGACTTTCTTCATGGTTTTTCCTTCTTAAAAGTTGATAAACCTATTTATATTGAAAGTAGTGTATGTTCAGATCAAAAAATTATAAAGGATCTTGTTTGATCTCTGATCAAATCTTGGTAGTATGTCCGCCCGCTTTGGAAGAGTGGTAAAAATAACAGCAGCACAAAGTGCTAATAAAATAGCTTTTCCACATTTCGCTTTATTTTTCTGTTTAAGCGCTAAATGTCAAAACTCTTTGAAATCAATGGTTTCAAGGTGCCTTTTTTGATCCTAAAATTTGTTGTTTGAATATTTACATCTTTATCTACAAAGTTATCCACAGATTATTCTGGATTGAATAGGCTTTATCTGGACATAATTACTCGAGTTATCCGCTTGCTTATGGCATCCTTACTGGGTTTTTAAAAGTTCATTTAGGATCCACTAAATTATGTCTCAGATCCCCGAAAATCCTTTGATCTTGGTCGATGGTTCTTCTTATTTATTCCGTGCGTATCATGCTCCACCGCATTTAACCAATTCAAAAGGTGAAGCGACGGGTGCCATCTATGGTGTGATCAATATGTTGAAGAGCCTGGTTAGGCAATTTAACCCGAGCCATATGGTTGTCGTATTTGACGCTAAGGGTCCGACATTTAGAAATGAAATGTACAGCGAATATAAAGCGCACCGCCCGCCAATGCCTGATGATCTGCGTACGCAAATTGAGCCGATCCATGAGATCATCAAAGCCATGGGTTTACCTTTAGTTAGTATCACAGGCGTTGAAGCCGATGATGTAATAGGTACCTTTGCACGCATTGCGTCTGAGCAGCAGCGTCATGTGTTGATCAGCACGGGCGATAAAGACATGGCTCAGCTCGTGAATGAGCATGTCACCTTAATTAACACCATGACTGATACCGTTCTTGATCCACAGGGTGTGGTTGATAAGTTTGGTATTGGTCCTGAGCTTATCATTGATTATCTTGCCCTGATGGGTGATAAGGTCGATAACATCCCAGGTGTGCCTGGTGTGGGTGAAAAAACCGCACTGGCTATGCTGCAAGGCATTGGCTCAATTAAGTCACTCTATGAAAGATTGGATGATATTGCAGGTCTTGGTTTCCGTGGTTCTAAAACCATGGCTAAAAAACTCGAAGAACATAAAGCGCAGCTAGAGCTGTCTTATGAATTAGCGACCATTAAACTAGACGTTGAAGTTGAGCAAAACCTAGAGACTTTCGCGATTGCTGACATGAATAAAGATCGTTTGATCGAACTTTATGGGCAATGTGAATTTAAGCGTTGGCTCAGTGAATTACTCGACGGTAAAGAAGCGCCTAAAACAGCAGCAGAGCAAGCACAGCCTGAAGCGAAAAAAATAGAAGCGCATTACGAAACCATTTTAACTGAAGCACAGTTAACTACATGGGCCGAAAAGCTTAAAAGTGCTGAGCTTATGGCATTTGATACCGAAACAACCAGCTTAGACTATATGCAAGCTGATTTAGTCGGTATGAGCTTTGCGGTGACAGAAGGCGAAGCCGCTTACTTACCGATTGCGCATGATTACATGGGCGCGCCGGAGCAACTTTCGAAAGCGCTAGTATTCGACGTATTAGGTCCAATTCTGGCTGACGACAATGTGAGAAAAGTAGGGCAGAACCTTAAATACGATAAAAGCGTATTAGCTAGAGCTGGTTTAGAACTCAATGGTATTGCTTTTGATACTATGCTTGAGTCTTATGTATTTAATAGTGTGGGCACACGTCATGATATGGACTCATTGGCATTAAAATACTTAGGCCATAAGAATATCAGCTTTGAAGAAATTGCCGGTAAAGGCAAATCGCAACTGACCTTTAATCAAATTGAGCTAGAGAAAGCTGCACCTTACGCCGCAGAAGACGCGGACATCACATTGCGTTTGCATAATCAACTTTGGCCTATGCTGAAAGAGCAATCAGAGCTGCTCCCTGTATTTAACGAGATTGAGCTGCCGTTACTATCTGTGCTATCAGATATCGAACGTACAGGTGTGAAAATCGATAGCCAAATGTTGGCAGAGCAAAGTGTCGAAATCGCTGCGCGCCTAACTGAGCTTGAAAAAGAAGCGTACGAGATTGCAGAGGAAGAATTTAACTTAAGTTCGACTAAGCAACTACAAGCAATCTTATTCGACAAGCTTGGCTTGCCGATATTGAAAAAAACCCCTAAAGGTGCCCCTTCAACTGCTGAAGAAGTACTGCAAGAATTAGCACATGATTATCCGTTGCCGAAACTCATTATCGAGCACCGCGGTTTGGCTAAGCTTAAGTCTACTTATACCGAGAAGCTGCCTAAGCTAGTGAACCCTGAAACGCGTCGTGTACATACCTCTTATCATCAGGCTGTGACCGCAACAGGTCGATTAAGCTCAAGCGATCCAAACTTACAGAACATTCCAATTCGTAACGAAGCTGGTCGTCGTATTCGTCAGGCATTTATTGCCGATGAAGGGCACGTGATCTTAGCGGCGGACTACAGCCAAATTGAATTGCGTATTATGGCGCACTTGTCACAAGATGCAGGTTTATTGAAAGCATTTGCTGAAGGTAAAGACGTTCACAGTGCAACGGCTTCAGAAGTATTCGGTGTAGCGCTTGAAGAGGTCACCTCGGATATGCGTCGTAAAGCAAAAGCGGTTAACTTTGGTTTGATCTACGGTATGAGTGCCTTTGGTTTAGCGCGTCAGCTCGATATCCCGCGCAATGAAGCACAACATTATATGGATAAGTATTTTGAGCGCTTCCCGGGTGTACTTGAATATATGGAACGTACGCGCGAAGAAGCGGCTGAAAAAGGCTATGTTGAAACGCTATTTGGTCGTCGCTTGCATTTGCCTGATATCAAGGCAAGAAATGGCGCACGTCGCAAAGCGGCTGAACGTGCAGCGATCAACGCACCAATGCAAGGTACAGCAGCTGATATCATCAAAAAAGCCATGTTAAAAGTGGCTGAATGGCTCGCTACACAAACGACCAATGACATCAAACTACTTATGCAAGTACACGATGAATTAGTATTTGAAATTGCGAAAGATAAAGTTGAATCGTTTAGTGAACGCATTTGCTCTTTAATGAGCGAAGCGGCCAGTTTAGATGTGCCATTGTTAGTTGAAGCTGATTACGGCGACAACTGGGAACAAGCACACTAATTAGCTTACTCGAACTTTAAAAAAGAGGCTTTATGCCTCTTTTTTATGTCTGAAGAAAATAGAGCAATTAAGTTAGTACTCAGATATAGCGGGGCTTACAAGGGCTGTAAAGTAAAAAAAGCGTAAACTTAGACAACAGAATGTTTAAAAAATATCAAATTGGCCTAAGTTTTGCTTTTTGGCATTTATTTTTTTGTATCCATTTGTTACAGTGCGCGCGTCCTCATCCTGTAGGACATCCTGTTGATGATGTATCTCTCGCAAGAAGATACAGAGTATTGATAGCTTCTCCCCAGAATTGCTATAGCGGCCCTCCTAGTTTTCGAGGGCCGTTTTTTTCTTCACTACTTTTATTCTTTTTAATTCCTTCATAATTCCTCGACAGTTACACTGTACCTTTCTGACCTTAATTGCGAAATCGGTTTTCAAATTCATACCGTAATAGTTTTAATACATAATTTTAGATAGGACTCGTCATGCTTAAACCTTTACTTCTTTCTCTGTCTTTATTATCGACTCAAGCATTTGCCGCATGGCAGCTAGATAATGATGCAAGCCAATTGAGCTTTACATCTATTAAGAAAAACAGCATTGCTGAAAACCATCATTTTGAAAAACTTGCAGCGCAGATAGGTGACAATCAATTAAGTATGGTCATTGAGTTGGCGAGTGTTGAGTCGCTGATCCCTATCCGTAATGAGCGCATGCAAAAGATGTTGTTTAATGTTGCACAATTTCCTAAAGCTGTCATTGAAGCAGATTTAGCGCCGTATTTAGGCAGCTTAAAATTAGGTCATCAAGTACTAAAATCAGTACCTGTGACACTTAATCTGCATGGTCAAAAGCAACAGCTCATGTTAGACCTTGTGGTTGTGCAAACGGCAAGGCAATTAATTGTTAGCCCGTCTAAAGCCGTTTTAGTGAAAGCCGCTGATTATAAACTTGAACAGGGTATCGAAGCGCTGCGCAAAATTGCAGGACTAGACAGCATTGCACAATCAGTGCCTGTGACCTTTAATTTGGTATTTAACCAGCAAGACTTTTAGTTATCCCGGGAACCGGTTAGTTAGAAATGCAAAGTCTGAATGAATTACAAGCGGCGTTACTGACGCCGCACGCGCCAACTGAAAAATGGCCACAACAAACTTGCAGTAGTGGTGATATTCGCATAGATAAAGAAGGGCGTTGGTACTACCAAGACTCCGAAATTAAAAGGCAGGCACTTTGTCGGTTATTTGCCAGTGTGTTGCAGTGTCAGGACTGTGTTTATACCGTTACAACACC
>Ga0213840_1002018_pt1 | contig 13932 bp, 8 predicted proteins | sample SWPATP22_FD_160132 | JGI IMG/M metagenome (GOLD analysis project Ga0213840, IMG submission 160132) | Coastal seawater microbial communities from Marineland, Florida, United States - SWPA TP2 #2 | ecosystem: Environmental > Aquatic > Marine > Coastal | place: USA: Florida | collected 2016-08-14 | reverse complement strand
TGGCCGTTTCCCTCCCGTTGTCCGCCCCGGCGGTGGAGACCCCCGCCGGGGCCCTGCCGGCGTTCTTCGCCGGTCTCCTGCCGGAGGGGCACCGCCTCACGGTGCTGAAGAATGCGACCAAGACGAGTTTCGACGACGAACTGACCCTCCTGCTGGCCGTGGGCGCGGACGTGCCCGGGGATGTCCAGGTGGTCCCGGCGGGAGTAGTGCCGGTGGAACCGCCCAGCCTGGCCGACACGTCCCGGCCGGAAGAACTCGACTTTTCGGTGCTGGCCAATTCCGTGGATCTCCACGGCCTGCCGGGGGTCCAGCGCAAGACCAGTGCCTCCATGCTGACGACGCCGCTTGCCCTGCGCGGGCACCGCTATTTGCTCAAGCTGGACCCGCCGGAGCATCCGCATCTGGTGGTCAACGAGGCCGCCCATTTACGGGCAGCGAAGGCGCTGAAGATTCCGGTGGCCAGGAGCCGGGTCATCGCGGACCGGAACGGTCTGCCCGGGCTCCTCGTGGAACGGTTCGACCGCGTGAAAGATCCGGCCGGTCACTGGGTCCGGCTTCCGCTGGAGGACGGCACGCAGGTGCTGGGACTGCCGCCGGCCGCTAAGTATGGCGTCAGTTCGGAGCAGGTTGCCTCGGCCCTGGCCGGGATCTGCAAGGCTCCGGTGATCGCGAGCCGCAACCTCTACCTGCAGTTTGTCTTCGCGTGGCTGACCGGAAACGGGGATCTCCACGCCAAGAACCTGGCCGTGCTCGGCGGCGGACGGGACCGAACCATTGCCCCGGTCTTCGATGTCCCCTGCACCCTCCTTTACGGCGACGAGACCCTCGCGCTGCCGGTCGCGGGGAAGACCAGAAACCTCAGGGCCAAGCACTGGGCCGAGTTCGCCGACACCCTGGGCCTTCCGCCGAGGGCGGCGGCCTCGGCCAACGCCGCCGCCCTCGCGGCCGCCGGCGCCGTCAGGCTGCAGGACCTGCCCTTCACCGGATCCCCGCTGCGCGGCACGCAGCGGGAACTGGGCTTCCGGCGCCGGGAACTGACCGGCTGACCACAGCAATTCCCAAGGCCCGGCCCTTGCGCGGGGAACCTCGAGGGTGAAGAATGCAGGGACTTCACGGCCCCACTGCGGGCAGTCACCTTCGGGGGAAGAATGATGCCTGCGAATCCTTTCAAACAGCATCCCGGGCCAGGTCCGGATGACTGAGCCGGCACGCCATTACGGGGCCGGTGTCCACCGGGCCGACGCCGGATCAAAGCCCGGGAAGGGATTCCCCGCCCGGCGGTTGCGGAGGATCCGGCCGCACTATCTGATTGCTGCCGTCGTCGCGGTTGCCCTGGTGGTTGCCGGGGGCGTCTACGCGGGCGTCCGGCCGGGGACGCCGGCTGACTCGCCGGCCGCCGCCGCTGCGGCGACGCCGTCAGGAACCGCCGTCGCGTCACCACTGACGGCAACCCAGGCATCACCGACGCCGGCGGTCACCGATGCCGGCGGGACAGCTACGCCGGGAGCCACTGATCTGCCTGCCGCTGCGTCGCCGCCACCGAGCGCCGTTACCGCCCCGGCTCCCGCAGTCCCGGCTCCCGCGGTCCCCGATCCCACTGTCCCTGCAGCCGCCACTAAACCCGCTGAGGTGCCCGCCGCCGCCGTCGCGGTCCCGGCGATCGGACCCGAACTGGACAGCCAGATCGGCGGGATCATCGCGGCCAACCGGGGGTACGCGCTAGGTGTGGCGTTGATCGACCTTTCGGACGGCGTGGTCCACGGCTATGGAGTCCAAGGCAACTTTGTGGCCGCCAGCACGGCCAAGATCCTTGCCGCGTCGGCCTATTACCACCTCGTTGAGACGGGCCGCGCTTCGCTGACTGCCCCGATGGGCGCCTCGACGGCAGGGGCCCAGATCCGCCAGATGGTCCAGCAAAGCAACAACGATTCATGGGCGCTGATCCTCTCGGCGGTCGGCTATCGCCGTCTTACCGAATACGCCGCGTCGATCGGCATCACGTACGACTGCACGGTGAACCTGCTGACCCCGGCAGAAATGGCCCGGACCCTCCAGCTTCTCTATACCGGACAGCTACTCAATGCGCGCAACACCGCCCAGCTGTTGTCCTACATGCAGCACACCAACTACGAGACGCTGATCCCTCCCGCGGTTCCGCCCGGCATATCGGTCTTCCACAAGTACGGGCTGCTGTTCGGCAACCTGCACGATGCCAGTGTCCTGGTCAAGGACGGCAGGGGCTTCGTCTTCGTCGTCTACACCCGCGGCCTGAACTACTCGGACGCGGGCCCGCGGACCCGGATCATCCAGCAGCTCACCCGGACCGTGACCGCCGCCCTGTTCTAACATCAGCACCCTGCACATCAGCACCCTGCACGGGCCCTTTCGGTGGTGCCATAGACGTCCGGGCTGACCGCATAGCCGTGACGGTCCTGGGCCAGTGCCCGCTTGTTGACAGCTGCCATGGCCTTCGCATCCAGCATCGTTGTCGAATCGAGTTTCAGGAACTCCTGGCTGTCCCCGCTCGTGGCCGTGACCTTGACGGTCCCCACTCCGGCGCGGTAGTACTTCTGCTGGTGGCCGGCCGACGCGCCGTCGAGCGGGTTGTACTCATCGATCTTGAGAATAGTGGAGCTCCTGCTGACCACTTGGCCGCAGTCCAGGAAGCCAATCGACGGCGCTGACGCCTGCGTCGTGGGGCCGGATCCCGTTGACGGGTGTGCCAGCATGACGACGCCTGCCCGGGCCTTGTCCACCCCAGCGATGAACGTGCTCGGGGCGCCGGCAAACTTTCCGGCGTCGAATTCCTCCGGGTACTCGCCCAGGAGCCAGACCGCACCCTTCTCGGACTGCGCAAAGAAGGCCAGCTCGGATTCCTCAAGGACTCCGTCGGAGTAGTCCCGGTCCCACAGGACCACCGTGCGGACGCCGTCGATCTCCTTGGTCAGCCCCGTCACGATTGACACGATGCGGTGGGTGTGGACCTCAGGCGGGCTCGTGGTCAGGTCCTTGACGGTGCCGCTGAACTCGGAGCGCGTCCCGGGTTCCATGGGGAGCCAGGTGTTGTCCACGCTCGGCTTGTGCGGGAAATTCCCCGCCTTGAAGTCCGGGAGGGAGCCCGGGCCGCAGTCCGTCGGGGCTCCTGCCGTTGCACTGGTCTGTGCACTGGCACCCGCATGGCCGGTGCCGGCTTCGGCCGGGCCAATGGTGAAGAGAGAGAGAGGCAGCGCCACGAGGCAACTGACTAGGGCAATATTCCTGCGCAACATCGGGATTCCTTTGCGGGGTTCAAGCGCGGCCTGCAGCCGCGGTCAGGCGGTCACCGGTCCGGCGGCCGCGCGTTCCCTCTCACGTGTCTTCCTGGATTTGGCGAAGCGGAGATACAGCGAGGGGACGATGAACAGGTTGAGCAGGGTGGAGGTGACCAGGCCGCCCAGGATGACGACGGCCATGGGGTGCTCAATTTCATGGCCCGGAACATTGCCCATGACCACCAGCGGCACCAGGGCCAGCGCGGTGGCCAGGGTAGTCATGAGAATCGGCGACAGCCGCTCCGCCGCACCACGCATCACCAGGGCACGGCCAAACGTCTCGCCCTCGTAGGTTTCCAGGTGCTGGCAGTGGTTGATCAACAGGATGCCGTTGCGCGCGGCGATCCCCATCACCGTGAGGAAGCCAACGAGGGACCCGAGGGACAGGACCCCGCCGGTCATGTAGGCGGCGATGACCCCGCCCACCAGGGCCACTGGCAGCGTGAGCAGCGACAGCACTGCCAGCCGCCAGCTCCGGAAGGACGCCTGCAGCAGCAGGAGGATCACCGCAAGTGCGGCCAAAGAGTAGATCATCAGGCGGTTCGCCGCTGCCTCACGTTCGGTGTACTCGCCGAGCAGCTGCACGCTGTAGCCGGTCGGCAGATCCAGTTTCTCCAGCCGCGACTTCAACTCGCCGACCACGGTTCCCAGGTCTGCGCCCTGGGCCAGGAAGGCCCCCGCTTCCACGCGGCGGGATCCGTTCGTGCGGTCGATCTGGTTCGGCGTCGCCTGCAGGCTCACGCTTGCGACGTCGGCAAGGCGGACCCGCTGTCCGCTCGGCGTATCGATGGGCAGGTCCTCGATGCTGGTAACACTGGAGCGGGTCGCCGGCGTGCTCCAGACCTGGACGTCGTAGGCCCGGCCATCCCGGAAGACGTCACCGACTTCCTCGCCCGCCACGAGCGTCGCGGCCGCGCGCCGGACGTCACCGGGTTTGAGCCCGTATTTCTGCGCCGCGGCCAGGTTGACTGTGACGGCGATCTGGGGGACCTCCACCTCAAGGGAGACATGCGCGTTTTCGGTGCCCTCGATCTGGTCCATGATTGCCTTGACCCGCTGCGCCTGCTCCCGGAGCACAGTGAGATCGTCTCCATAGACCCGGACCAGGATCGGCTCGCTGGCGCCGGTGATGACCTCTTCAATCCGCTCCTTCAGATAGGTCTGGACATCACGGTGCAGGCCCGGATAGCCGGCAACCACTTCCTCGACAGCGGCCACCGTCTTGTCGTAGTCTGCGTGGCGGTCGATGCTGATCCAGTGTTCGCCGGCGTTGACACCGACGATCTCGTCCGCGGCGAATGCCTGCCCAATGTGCGTGCCGCAATTCAGGACGCCCGGGATCTTGAGGAACTCCTCACAGCCGCGCTGGGCGATCCTGTACTCCTCCGCGGCAGAGGTTCCCGGCTCCGAGATCCAGTGCATCAGGAAGTCCCGTTCCTTGAACGTCGGGAACAGGGAAGAGCCCATCAGGGGCGCGATGGCCAGTCCCACCATCGCCAGCACGCCGAAGCCCACATAGCCGTACCGGGGCCGGTTCATCGTCCTGGACAGGGCGCCGTGGTAACCGCGTTTGAGCACGCGGACCAGCGGCGGGTCGCGTTCTTCCAGTTTGGCGTTGCCCAGCAGGATCAGGGCCAGGGCCGGCGTGACGGTCAGCGCCACGAGCATGGAGGCAAGGACGGCCAGGGTGTAGGCAACGGCCAGTGGCCGGAAGAAGACGCCGGTCAGCCCGTCCAGGAAGAAGATCGGTACGGCGGCGACCACAATGATCAAGGTGGCGTAGACGATCGGGCTCCGCATCTCGAGGGAGGCTTTCAGGACCACCGATGACGCAGATTCGTCGCTGCCGCTGGCACGGCGCTGCCGGAGCCGGCGCATGATGTTCTCGACGTCGATGATCGCGTCATCCACCACGACGCCGACGGCGATGACCAGCCCCGCGAGGACCATCGTGTTGATCGCACTGGACGTGAAATAGAGCACCAGTGCGGCCGTGAGCAGGGACAACGGAATGGCGATGATGCTGATCAGGGCCGTGCGCCATTGGAAGAGGAACGCGACGAGGATCATGACGACGAGCAGGCAGCCCAGCAGCAGCGCGATGCTGAGGTTGGAGATCGCCTCCTCAACGAAGCTGGCGGGGCGGAAGATCGTGGTGTCGAAGTGGATGCCGCTCAGGCCCGGCTGCAGCTCGTGGAGGGCCTCCTCCACTCCCTTGGTCACGTCCAGGGTGTTGCCCCAGGGCAGCTTTTCGACGATCAGCATGAGCCCGTGCCCGTTGTTGATCACGGCATCACCAATGAGGGGCTGATGGTCCTCCACGACCTGGGCCACATCGCCCAGATGCAGCGCCACCCCGTCCTTTTCCCGGATGGTCACCCGGGCCAGGTCCGCGGGGGTCTGGATCGGCTGGACGTGGCGGACCCCCATTCGCTGGGTCGGGCTGTCAATGAAGCCGCCGGTTCCGATGAACCGTCCGGGCGAGTATTTCAGCAGCCCGGCGTCGAGGGCGCCGGCGGTGACTTCCATGACCTGGTTGAGGGAGACGTTCTGGGCCTTGAGCTTGTCTGGCTCGACCTGGACCTGAAGCATCTGGAGCCGCTCGCCCCAAATGGCCACGTTGGCCACCCCGGGGACCCGCAGCAGCCGGGCCCTGATGGTCCAGTAGGACAGCATGGACATTTCGATGAGCGAATGTTCCGAGGACGTCATCCCGATCTTCATCACCCGGCTTGTCGCAGACAGCGGCTGGAGCATGACCGGCGGGGCCGCCCAGGTGGGCAGCGCCGCGGTCACCGAGGCCATCCGCTCCGATACGAGCTGGCGGGCGTTGAGCAGGTCCGTGCCCTGATGGAAGAGCAGCACGATCGATGACAGTTGGGGCACGGACTTTGACCGGATCTCGTCCAGGCCCGGCATGCCGGACACGGCGGCCTCGATCGGCACGCTGACGAGCTCTTCGACTTCCTGGGCGGTCAGCCCCAGGCACGCGGTCTGGATTTCCACGCGGGGCGGGGCGAATTCGGGAAAGACGTCCACGGACGCGGCACTCAACTGCAGGGAACCGAGCAGCATCACGGCGCAGGCGAGGGCAACGACCACCGTCCTGAAGCGGAGGCTGATCCCGATGAGCCAGCGCATGTCACTCGCCCGTGTCGAATTCGGCGCCGAGAAGTTCCTCGGCCCCTGTCGTGACCACCACGGTCCCTGCCGGCGGGCCGTCCGTCAGGAGGGCGACGTCGCCGTTGATGCGCTGGACGGTTATGGACTGGCGGACGTAGACGCGGGGCTCGGGGTTGGTGTAGACCCATGACTTGCCCGTGCTGTCGTACAGAATGGCTCCGTAGGGCACGGTGAGCTTCCCGGTCTGGGGATCCTTGGCAGTCGTGGCTGTTTCGATCCCGACCCGTTCGACGGCGTGCTCGGTGAGGGTGAGCCGGTGAAGGTCCGTGCCGGGCACTTCGGTAATCACCGCCGGTTCGCCTTCGGACGGGGCGGCTGCCGGGGTCTGGCCGCAGCCCGCGACGCCTAGTGCCGTGAACACCGTCAGGAACGCCCCGATGAAAAATGCCGCGACCTTGTTGCGTCTGGTCGAAGGTGTGGCGGGCGATGATGTGGAGTTCATGACGCATCCTGGCTTTCAGTTCGTTCAGCCGTGCCCCGGCCGGTCCGCTCGCTCGGTGCTTGCTTCGGCTCGGAGCGAAGCAGCACGGCGGGCACAACCACCAGGGTGAAGAAAGTTGTTGTCAGCAGGCCGCCCCAGATGATCACGGCAAGCGGCTGGATGATTTCCGTTCCGACGACGCCGCCGACAAGGACCAGCGGCAGGAGCGCCAGGCCGGTTATCAGGGTCGAGACCAGGACGGGTCCCAGACGCTCCCTGGTCCCGCGGACCACCAGGGCGGGCCACGGCGCCGCGGCGTCCGCTGCCCGCAGGCTCCGGACATGGCCCGTCAGCAGGAGGGCGCCGCGGACAGCGATGCCCAGGACGGCGGCGAAGGCAACCAGGGCGACCAGCGAGTTGAGCCCGCCCGTGGCCTGGGCGGCCAGCACACCGCCGGACAGCGCCACGATCAGGCCCAGGAAGAGCGGGGACGCGAGCCGCCAGCTCCCCGTCGCCGTCTGCAGCAGTACGAGGATGCCCGCCGCGGCAACCGCCGCGAGCAGCCAGAGCCACTGGTAATTGCTTTGCTGCTGGGCGTACTGGGTGAGGATCTCCGCGTGGTACGACATCGGGAACTGCATCTGCTGCAGGCTCGCGTCGATATCCCGCTGGATGTCGCCCAGCGGGCGGCCCTGAATGTCGGCTTTGACGTCGACGCGACGGGAGGTGTCATCGTGCAGGATCACGGACTCATTCGGGACCATGGTTACCTGCGCGACGTCGCCGAGGCGGGCGTGCCCGCCGTTGGGGGTGTCGATGATCAGGTTGCGCAGGCTGTCCAGGCTGTTGTGGGTGGCCGCGGTTCCCTTCACGATGACCGAGAAGACTTTCTGCTGTTCGTAGAGGTTCCCGACTTCGATGCCCTGCACCAGGGCGGCAGCCGCGCGCCGCACGTCGCCGGGGACGACGCCGGCCTTTTGGGCCGCGGCCAGGTCCACCTTGACCTCGGCGATCGGTTGTTCGGCGGGCAGGTCGACGTGGGGATTGACGACGCCGTCGGTGTGTTCCAGAATCCGCTGGACCTCCGCCGCCTTTTGCCGCAGGATCGTCGGGTCCAGCCCATAGACCCGGACGGCAAAGCCGCTGTCCGCTTCTGCCCGGATCTGGTCGATCCGTTCCTGCGGGTACGTGGAGATTTTGCTGGTCAGGCCCGGATAGCCGGCAATCACGCGGTCGACGGCGGCGGCCGTGTCGGCGTAGGACGCGTCGGCAGCCACGCTCACCCACAGCTCGCCGGAGCTCACGTCGCCGACCTGATCGGAGGTGATGGCCCGTCCGACGTGTCCGCCGACATTGGCCACGCCAGGCAAGGCGCGCAGCTCGACGGCTGCCGCCTCCGTGATCCGGCTCATTTCCTGGTCGGAGGTACCGGCGATCGCGTTCCAGTGCACCACCAGGGTCTTGTCCGCCAGCACCGGCACCACGGGATGGCTGCCGGCCAGCTGCGGGGCGAGGGCGAGTCCGGCCAGTGCCACCACGGCGGCGGCGGCAAACACCCATCGGGTCTTCCCCGTCAGGCGCGTCACGAAGCGGCCGTAACCGCCTTCAAGCCGCCTCAGCGGCCGCCGCTCCGGTGCCTTGGAACCGGCTGGAAGGACGAACGCGAGCGCGGCCGTGACGGTGAGGGCCACGATCATCGAGACAACCAGGGCGAGCAGGTAGCTCTGGACCAAGGGGCCGAAGAGGGCGCCGTTCTCGCCCGCAATGAAGAGTGCAGGCGTGAGGGCCAGCGCCATGATCAGCAGCGCGTAGAGGATCGGCGTGCGCACGGTCCGCAGCGCCTCCGGGATGACTGATTCGCGGCGCTGCCGGTCCTGGGCCGGCGCGGTGTCCGTCCCGCCGCCGGGCGTTTCGTGGCCGGACCTGGCTTGGGCATTCCGGGCCCGGCCGATGCCGTTGAGGTCTTCCGCGACATCGCCCACGATGACGGCCAGGGCCAGCACCATGCCGGCCAGGACCATCGTGTTCATGCCGGTGCCGCGCCAATCGAGGACCAGCGCGGCCGCGGTCAGCGACACCGGAATCGTGATGAGGCTGATCAGGGCCGTGCGCCAGGACCGGAAGAAGGCGCCGAACATGGCAACAATCAGCAGCAGCGTAATCAGCAGGGCGATGCCGAGCGTCCCGACCTCTTCGTCGATAAAGGACGCCTGCCGGTAGACGCTGGTATCCATCGTGACTCCGGGCAAGCCTGGCTGGAGGGCACGGAGTGCCTCGTCAACGCCCCGGGTCACGTCCAGGGTGTTCGTCTCGGGGAACTTTTCGACCACCAGCAGCAATTCGGCTTCCTTGCTGAGCAGGGCGTCGCCGATCAGCGGCTGGTGGTCGGTTGACACCGTGGCCACATCCTTGAGCAGGATGTTCCCGGCCGGGCCCTGGATGGGAACCTGTCCCAGATCCTCCGGCGTGGTGATCGGCAGGACATGCTGGACGCCGATCCGCTGGTGGCCCGTCTCGAAGAAACCGCCGGTGCCCGGCGTCGACGCCTCCAGGTAGCTCAGGGGCGATACCCACACCGAGTTGCCCGTCGTCTTGATGACTTCGTCCAGCGTGACCCCCTTGGCCTGGAGCTGCGCCGGGTCCACCAGGACTTGGAGCTGCTGGTCTCGCAGGCCCCAGATCGCCACATTCGCGACCCCGGGCACGGCCAGGAGCCCGGGCTTCATGGTCCAGCGGGCCAGGACGGACATGTCGATGGCCGACATGTCTTTGGAGGTCAGCCGGATCATCATGACCCGGCTGGTCGAGGACAGCGGCTGCATCAGTACCGGCGCCGCCGAAACATTGGGCAGTGCGCGCGCCTGGGTCAGCCGTTCCGAGACCAGTTGGCGTGCGCGGAAGAGGTCCGTCCCTGGTTTGAAGACCATCTGAATCGACGACAGGCCGGGCACGGACTTGGACCGGATGGCTTCCACCCAGGCCACCCCGTTCAGCAGGTCGGCCTCCATGGGGGACGTGATGAGCTGCTCAACCTCGGCAGCCGAGAGGCCCAGGGCTTCGGTCTGGATCTCCACCTGCGGCGGGGCAAATTCCGGAAAGGCGTCCACGGACATGCTCGGCAGGCTGGTGAGCCCGAGGGCCAGGATTCCTGCCGCCGCGGCCAGGACCAGGATCCGGAACTGCAGCACCCAGCGGACGATTGCGCTCATCATGGCCGGTACCCCGCGGATTCCACAGGGGTGCGAACGTCAAGGAAATCAAAGCCGGGGCGCCGGCGTCGTCGGTATGCCGGGCCGGCCGAGTGGGCCGGCGGAGCGACCGGGCCGTGGAGCCGCCCTGCCGCGAAACTGATCACCGGGAAAAGGGTTTTTGATGCTTTTCCTGTTTGGCCAACTGCACAGATGCTTTTCACGGCGCGGCTCCTCAATCCAAGGCCATAGCGCCCCCAGCCGTCAAGAGCAATAATGATCTTCGGGCACACAGGCGTCAATAGAGATACAGGTGAACGCCATGAAGGCAGTCGCAGGGGACCGCATCGTCATTCGAGGGACCACAGTCGAGTCCACGGACCGGCACGGCCTGATCCTTGAGGTGAAGGGGGCCGATGGTGCGCCGCCGTACCTTGTCAGGTTCGATGACGGCCACGAAACGATCATGTTCCCGGGCGGTGATTTCGCCGTCGAACGGACCGGGGCGGGGCCCTAAGGGCACCGCGCTTCAGGCCCGCCGCTAAAAACCCGACGAGCTCCCGGACCCTGAAAAGCTGCCGCCGCTGGACCCGTACCCGGTGGTGGTACCGCCGCCGCGTGCGCTGCTCACGCTGCTGACGCCGGTGCTGAAACCGGTATTGAAGCTCGGGACCGAGAAGAAGTAGTACGACGGATACACCGTGCCAAGAATGCTTGGCTCGTAGGCGCGACCGTACCGGGCCTTCCTCCCGGCCTGCGCACTCTCCATCTCCTGGCGCATGAGCCCGGCTTCCTTCTCGTTGCGGGCATAGGCCTCGATCACGGTATCGGCGTGGTTCTTCAGCAGCTCCGAGAGATGCGTCCGGGCGTCCCGCAACCGGTCCAGTGCCGTTTCGGGAGTGATCGTGCCGTCCGCCAGCTCCGATGACCAGCGTTCAAGGTCACTCCGGCTTTCGTCGCGGAAGGACCGCAGGGCGGCCGCCGTCGCCGAGGCTCCCTCGGCCCGGCGCTGGCTGAGCAGCTCCTCCAGGCCGTTCAGGTCGCTCCGGAACGGTGCCAGTTGGTGGTCCCAGGCGGCCGGCCAGGTTGCGCCGCGGTTGAGCAGGGCATTGGTATCGGCAATGACGTCGTCCAGCACATCGAGTTCCGCCGCGGCGTCGGCGTAGCTCCGGACCAGTTTGAGGTTGGGCCGGCGGCTCAGGTCCCGGCTGTTGAGGGCATGCACCTGGTTGGAAAGTTCGGTGGCCGTGTTGTAGCGGGTCAGGAACGTGCGGTGTTTCTCCAGGACCGTGCTGCCGTACCGCGAGGACTCGGGAATGGTGCTGGCGTTGAGCTCGGTGACCTGCAGGTCCATGCTGACGTTCGCGTAGCTGGCGTCACCCCGGGCGAGTTCCCTCCGGCTGGACACCCTGGTCCGCCAGCGGACGATCAGCCACGCCGCGGCACCGCAGACCGCGGCGATCACCGCCGCCCAGGCAGTGACGAGGAAAGCCGTGGACCGGTACCACGGCTGGTTGATCAGTTCGGCACCGCGGCGGATCCCGGCGATGGTGCCGTCGGTCCACTGGGCGTCGCGGAGCAGCTCCTTGGAGGCGTTCTGGATGTCCTCGCGCTGTTCGGGGGAGACCTTGCGGTCCTCACCCATGTACGTCCCGACATGCCGGCCCACCGGATCCAGGGCGAAGATGAACAGCCCGTCCGCCCACTTCTGCCCGTCGGGGCTGATCCATTCGGGGTGTTCGGCGCGGGCGAAGCGCAGGACTTCCTCGTTCAGGTTGTCCGCGGCCGTGCCGTTGTACGTGTAGACCGCCACCTTGGTGGGCTGGTAGAAGTCCGTGGACTGAACTGCCGGCAGGAGCGTCTTTTGGTCCAGAACCCCGGCGCGGTCTTCAACCACGACGGCGGTCGGCGTCACGGCGAGCGCCGCATGGGCGCCGCCGAGCAGCCCGGCCATGAGCACAACCACAACCGTGAGGGCCTTCCGCATGATTCCCATTTTCCGAGCGTAGTGGCTGGCATCGGCCGCGTCGACGCAGACGCCGCGGAAAGGGGACGAAAGACATCGTGACCGTGCGCAGGACCGGCGTCCATACTTGCGGCATGAGCCAGCAGCCTGCAGGACCGCCGGACAAACCGGAGGAGCCCGGCCCGGACAAACCGGAGGAGCCCGGCCCGGACAAACCGGAGGAGCCGGGGGAGCCGCGCCGCACCAGGCCTGACCGGACCCTGCTGGCCATCATGGCCGCGATCGCGGTGATCGTGATCATCGCGCTGGCAGTTGTCTTCACCCGCGAAGAACCCGCGCCCCTGGCCGAGTCAACGCCCGCCGGCGTCGCGCAGCGCTATGCCGCCGCCGTCATTGCCGGGGATGAGGCGGCCGCCTCCGCCTACCTGACTCCCGCCGCCCGGAACAGGTGCACAACCGAGGCCCGCCCCGCGGCCCGGAATCTGCGCGTCACGCTGGTATCCACCACCGAGCGCCCGGAATCCGCGGACGTGAGGGTGCTCATCACCGTGTCCGAGCCGGGCGGCCCCTTCGGAAACGCCGAATATCAGGTGGAGGACGCGTTCGACCTCGTCCGGTCGGGCAACGGCTGGCTGATCGACACCGCGCCCTGGCAGCTGACCGTGTGCCCCGGCCAGGCGAAGCAATGAGCGCCCAACGGACAGTGCGCCGGCTCATCACCTACGCGCTGCTGTTCGCGCTGGTGGTGACCGCCGCCGTCGGGCTCAGCGGACTGCTCGGCCGCTTGTTGGTGGCGGGGACGGAACTGGCCTCGGACGACGTCGCCGGGCTCGCGCGCTCGCTGGCTTTCGCCCTGATTGGCGGGCCGCTCGCGGCCCTCTTGTGGTGGGCGGTATGGCGGCGGCTCGACGACCCGGAGGAACGGTCCGCCATCGGCTGGGGTCTCTACCTGACTGGCGCCTACATGCTCGCCCTGCTCATCGCCTCCACCAACGTGCTGAATACGCTGTCCTCGCTGATCGGCGGACAAGGTCCGGAATGGCGGCTGTCCCTGGCCACCGGCCTGGTGTGGACCGCGGTCTGGGGCTGGCACCGGTGGATGTGGCACCACCCCCGGAAGAATCCGACAGACCTGGCCGGCGTCCCTACGGTGCTCGGCTCGGTGCTGGGGCTCGTGCTGGCCGTGGGCGGCGCCGTCTCAGCCTTGTCCACCCTGCTGGATGCCGCCCTGCGGGGAGCCGCGACTGAGGTGTCGGTGGGCAAGCCGTGGTGGGTTTCGGCGCTGCAATCCCTGGTCTGGGCCGTCGGCGGAACCATTATCTGGTGGTGGCATTGGACGCACGACGGCGGCCGGAAGCTGCGGACCGGGCTGGCCGACGTCGCGCTCATCACGGTCGGGGTGCTTGGCGCCGGCGTTCTCACCCTGGGCGGAGCCGGCGTCGCGCTCTTCGTGGTCCTTCGCCTGCTGTTTGACCGCACCGAACCGCTGGAGCTCCTGCTGGAGCCCCTCGCTCCGGCCGTGTCCGCGGCCGCCATCGGCTGCCTCGTCTGGGTCTACCACCGCAACATCGCGCGCGGGCGCTCAGAGGCCACGCTTCAGGGCGGCCGGCTGGTGACTTCCGGCGTCGCCCTGGTTGCGGCGGCGTCCGGGATCGGCGTGATCGTGAACTCGGTCCTCGCCATGGCGGCGACGCCGCTGGCCGGCGCCGGGGCGCGGACGCTGCTGCTTGCGGGAATCAGCTCGCTCCTGGTTGGCGGGCCGGTCTGGTGGCTTGCGTGGCGGCCCCTGGAGCCTGCGGCGGCGACCGGAGCCGGCCTGAACGCGCGCCGGATATACCTGGTGGCCGTCTTCGGCCTGAGCGC
>Ga0213840_1002009_pt1 | contig 13963 bp, 10 predicted proteins | sample SWPATP22_FD_160132 | JGI IMG/M metagenome (GOLD analysis project Ga0213840, IMG submission 160132) | Coastal seawater microbial communities from Marineland, Florida, United States - SWPA TP2 #2 | ecosystem: Environmental > Aquatic > Marine > Coastal | place: USA: Florida | collected 2016-08-14 | reverse complement strand
GGGGTCCCCGCGCAACGTGACGGTGCCGCTCGGGGCCTATACCCCGATTGCCAATCTGGCCGTCAACTACCGTTGGACGCTGGGGCAGCTCGACGACGATCAGGCGCGCCTGCAAGAGGGCGCTGCGGTGGGCGCCTATATTCCCGCAGGGTTCTGGCTCGAGCCCGACGTGGAGCTCCCTGCCGGGGACTTCTACCTGGGCGAGATCCCCAGCGTCGCTTCACCGGAGGGAGTACTGGCCAGACTGGAAACCCTGGGGTAACTGCGCTCTGGCTACTTCGACGGGAGCAGGTGCCGGCGTCGGGCCTCCGTGACACAGGCCCTTCGGTCACTGACTCCGAAAGTGTTGAACAGGCTCTTGAGGTACCACTTGACGGTGTTGATGCCCAGATGGAGCTCCTGGGCGATTTCGCGGTTGGACCGTTCTTGCTCGACAAGCCGCAGGATCATCTGTTCGCGTTGCGACAAGCCCGGTTCCGGAACGGACAAGGTGCCCGGGCCGGTGGTGGAAGCGACTGGCTCTGCTGACCACCCGGCGTCGCGGTTGGTCTTCGCCTGGGAATCCAGCCGGATCAGGATGCTGAGGAAACGCGGTAGCTCGTGGCCACCACTGTCCCAGGCGGGCTCGCGCCGCAGCCTGGCCGAGATAGCACGAACCAGCTCCAGACAGCTTGCGCCGCCATCGAGCACGGGTCGGACCAGGCCCAGCCGCGAACACGTCTCCAGGGCCGGCCGGAGCGTCGCTTCGGCTTCCTCCCGGTTCCCCGCCTGTTCGAGCGCGCCCGCCAGCAGGATCCGGGCATTCAATTCTGCCCTCGGCCCCAGGTAGGCTGCCGCCCGGGACAGCAAGTGGCGGGCGCCTTTCACCGTGTCCTGTTTGCGGGGGGAGTCCGTGCCCTGGTGCTCGCCGTCAGCCATGGCGGACCGCAGTTGCGTGGCCAGCTGGATCTGGTGCTTGGTCTCGGCGAGTCCTTCCAGCCGAGGTTCGCTGGCGTCCGCCGCTTCCTGGGCAGCCGCTGCGCCCAGGACGTCACGGTGGGGTTCGGCGTCGATGGTCCGGGGGCTGATTCCCAACTGCACGCGTTCCAGATTCATGACGAGTTTGAGCCGGTCCAGGCCGAGACTGTCGGCCACCAGATCGCCTTCATCAAGTATTTCCCGGGCCCGTGGTGTGTCCCCCCGGAGTGCTTTTATTCTTGCCAGCGTGGCGTATGTGGACACCATGAAGTCCACCACCCCGCCTTCGGAACCCAGCTCGCGGGTTTCTTCCAGTAACTTCTCGGCCTTGTCGAGTTCGCCGCGTTCATAGAGGAGCTGGCCCATCATCGCTCCCGCCAGCCGCGCCGCATGCGAGTATCTCCCCGCCTTGCGCCGGCCAAGTTCCACGGCCGCCCTAAAGTGCTGGTCCACGCGGTCCAGATCGAGCAGGGCGTAAGCGGCAAGACCCGCGAAACACTGTCCGTACACGCCGCTGAAGGGGCCCGAGGTGAGGCCGTGGAACTTCGCGGCCCAGCGCTGTTGTTCCAAAGCGAGAAGGTACTCGCCGTCGTGGATCTTCTTGAACGTTGAGACGTTCGCGGCCACGGAGACGATCCAGGGCCGGAGCCGGTCCGCTTGGGCGAAGCACTTCTCGTCCAATTCATCCACGTGATTCACTCTGTCGCCGTACATGTCGATGCAGCTCTGAACGACGAGCCCTTCGACGCCCAGTTCAAAACGGTCATGTTCGGTTAGCGTCGCATCGGCGGGCATCACGGCTTCGGCCAGGTCCAAGGCACTCTGCGCCGCTGCAGATTGGTGAAGCAGTGTATGGGCCCAGGCTATCGCCGTCTGGAGCCGGGCTTGCCCGGCCACGTGGCCGGCCGGGATCTTGCCGACGAGAGCCAACAGGGTCGACATGCTGGAGTGTTCCACCAGCCACATTGCGCGGAATTCGACGATCTCCACCGCGAGTTCCACGTCCCCGGCGGCGAGGGCATGGTCCACTGCGTCGCTGGGGAAGCCGTTATCCGAGTACCAGTGGGCAGCGACCAGGTTCAATTCCTTGGTCCGGCCCGGGTAATCGCGCTCAAGGCGGCGGCGCAGGTAGTCCTCGAACAAGTGGTGATAGCGGTACCACGTGCCGTCCTCGTCAAGCGGCTGCAGGAAAAGATCCTGGGCCTGTATCTTCTCCAGCATGGCCTGGCCTAGCTCCACCCCCGAGAGGGCGGAGGCCAGCCCCGCGCACAGCCGTTCCGGAACCGACGTCATGAGGAGGAAATCCAGCGTCTCGGGATCGAGGGTGTCGAGGACGTTTTCGGCCAGATATTCACCAATGGACGCGTGCCTGCCGGAGAGCCGTTCGATCAGTTCTGAGGCCTCGCGGTGGTCCCTAAGGGACAGCGAGACCAGCTGCAGCGCAGCGATCCAGCCCTCAGTCGTCCGGTGGAGGCTGGCCACGTCTCCCGCATCCAAATCGAGCCGATTGATGCCAACCAGGAAGTCCTGGGATTCGTTTTCATCGAACCTCAGCGCAACCGCGTCCACTTCGAGTAGCTGGTCCCGCACCATAAGCCGGCCCAGAGGGAGGCCCGAGCGGGTGCGGCTGGTAATGATGAAGGACAGATGTGAGCCGCCGGCATCCAGCAGCCGTTCGACTACCGCCATGGTTCTGGGCTCCGTGACCAGATGCCAGTCATCCAGGGTGATGACGATGTCCTGGCCGCCCTCATCGATGGTGTTGATGAGAGCGGGAACCACGTATTGCTCAGCGTCGTCGGGCCGCTCTTCCAGCAATTGCTGCAGTTCCTCATCGAGCCCGGGCCGCGCTTTGCGGATTGCCTGAAGCAGATGGGAAAGGAACCAGATGGTGTTGTTGTCGTCCCGGTCCAAGGACAACCAGACGGTGACGAGGCCTTGGGACGCCAGGCTTTCCATCCATTGGGCGGCAAGGGTCGACTTGCCAAAACCGGCCGGGGCGTGGATCAACGCGAGCCGCCGTTTCCGGTCCGAGTGGAGCATTTCGGTCAGCCGCGTGCGGTGAACCCACTGGCCAACAGGCTCGGGCGCGCGGAACTTACTTGACGCAGTGGGTGGTCCTGTCGGCATCCGCCACCTCCTTGTGGTCCGGCGGTCGCCGGGAATGCATTTGGCCCTCTGAAATCCTATGGGAACCGCCACATCAAAGACAGTGGTGACCCCTGGCTTCTCCTCCGCGCGGGTTCCTGGCCCTCGAAGGCCCGCAACACAGCCAACACGGGGTCAGATACGGCCCATTAAGCCGCCCGGCATGGGCTGTATCTGACCCCGCGTTGCTTCTTAGAGGGCTTCGAGCACGCTGACGTAGTTCGCGATGCCGACGCCGCCCATGTTCTGCACGGCGGCGCGGCGGGGGTTGGTCAGTTGCATGTCGCCGGCGGTGCCGGTGAGCTGCATGGCGGCGATGACGTGCTGGGAGACGCCGGTGGCGCCGACGGGGTGGCCCTTGGCTTTGAGCCCGCCCGAGACGTTGACCGGGAGCTTGCCGTCCTTGAAGACCCAGCCTTCCTCGAGGGCCCGGGCGCCCTGGCCGCGTTCGGTCAGTCCCATGGCCTCGTACATCAGCAGTTCGGCAATGGTGAAGCAGTCGTGGACTTCCGCGAAGTCGAGGTCCTCCAGCCCGACGCCGGCCATCCCCAGGGCGCGCTGCCAGGAGACCCGGGTGGCGGCGAACTCGGTGGGGTCCCGGCGGTCGGCCGGGAAGAAGTCGTTGGCTTGGCCGAAGCCGGCGAGCCGCACCGGGGCGGTGGCGCCCCCGGTGGGGGCAACGGAGAGGACGACGGCGGCGGCGCCGTCGGACACGGGGGAGCAGTCGGTGCGGCGCAGCGGGTCGGCGACCATCGGGTTCTTGTCCGAGACGGTGCGGCAGAAGTCCTCGCCGAGGTCCTTGCGGAGCTGGGCGTACGGGTTGTCCACGCCGTTGCGGTGGTTCTTGGCCGCGATGGTGCCCAGGATGTCGCCGAGCTTCCCGTTGCCGTCCCCGTAGCGCTTCTCGTAGTGCTTCGCGACCTCGGCGAAGAGGCCGGTGAAGCCGGTGGTGGAGGCCTTGCCGGCCATGTCGTAGTCGGCGCCGAGCAGGGCCGCGCCCACGACGTCCGCCCCGGCCTGGGTCATCTTTTCGGCGCCGATCACCAGGACGGTCTTGGCGGTGCCGGCCAGGAGGGATTTGGTGCCCTGCTGGAACGCGGCCGAGCCGGAGGCGCAGGCGTTCTCGACCCGGGTGGACGGCACGTTGGCGAGCTGGTCCGAGACCTGCAGCGCCAGCGAGGACGGGAAGGCGAGCGGCATCATGCCGGAGTTGAACTGGCCGAGGTAGATCTCGTCGATCTGGCCGGGCTCGATCCCGGCGTTGCCGATCGCCTCGGTGGCGACCTGCACGATCAGGGACTCGAGGGTCTCCTCGGTGAGTTTGCCGAAGCGGCTGTGGCCCCAGCCGGTGAGCAGGACGTCCTTGCCGAACTGGTCTTTGAGGCTCATGCCGTGGCTCCTTCAAGGGTTGGGGTTGCGTCTTCGAGCGCGACGTCGAAGTCGGCTTCGGTCTTTTCGCGGATTTCCTCCACGGTGACGCCGGGGGCGAGGCGCGTGAGGGTGAGCTTCCGGACGCCATCGTCCTTTTTGTCCAGGTCGAACACCGCGAGGTCGCTGATGATGCGGTCCACGCAGCTGAGCCCGGTGAGCGGCAGCGTGCATTCCTTGACGATCTTGGCAGTACCGTCCTTGGCGTTGTGCTCCGTCAGGACCACGACGCGCGGCGTGCCGGCCACGAGGTCCATGGCGCCGCCCATGCCCTTGACCATCTTGCCGGGGATGGTCCAGTTGGCGAGGTCGCCGGCTCCGGAGACCTGCATGGCGCCCAAGATGGCGACCTTCACGTGGCCGCCGCGGATCATGCCAAAGGATGTGGCGGAGTCGAAGATGCTGCCGCCGGGCAGGACCGTGACGGTCTGCTTGCCGGCGTTGATGAGGTCGGCGTCTTCCTCGCCCTCGTAGGGGAACGGGCCCATGCCGAGCAGCCCGTTCTCGCTCTGCAGGACCACGCGGACGCCGTCGGGCAGGTTGTTGGCCACCAGCGTGGGGATGCCGATGCCAAGGTTGACGTAGTCGCCGTCGTTCAGTTCTTCGGCCGCGATCGCAGCCATTTCATCTCGGGTCCAAGCCATGGTGGTACTCCTCGGAAGTCTTTGTGTGCAGTTCAGGCAGGTACGACGGCGGGCGCAGCGGCGGCCGCCGCGGCCGGTCGGGGGCGCACGGTCCGCTGTTCGATGTCCTTGGTCCGGGCGCTGGCCTGGACGAGGCGCTGGACGAACACGCCGGGGGTGACGATGTGGTTAGGGTCCAGCTGGCCGGGTTCCACGATCAGCTCGGCCTCGGCGACCGTCACGGCGCCGGCCGTGGCCACTACCGGGTTGAAGTTCTGTGCGGTGTAGCGGTAGATCAGGTTGCCGTCGGTGTCGGCGGTGTGCGCGTGGACGAGCGCGACATCGGCCTTGATGGCGCGTTCCAGGACGAACGTTTCGCCGTCGAACTCTGCCAGCGGCTTGCCTTCGGCGACGAGGGTGCCCACGCCGGTCTTGGTGTAGAAGGCCGGGATGCCGGCCCCGCCGGCGCGCAGGCGCTCGGCGAGGGTGCCTTGCGGGGTGAACTCCACCTCCAGCTGCCCGGCGAGGTACTGCTCGGCGAAGAGCTTGTTTTCCCCGACATAGGAGGCGATGACCTTGCGGACCTGGCCGCCTTCGATCAGCACGCCGAGGCCCTTGCCGTCCACGCCCATGTTGTTGGAGACCACCGTCAGGTCCTTCACCCCGGAGTCCCGCACCGCCTCGATGAGGTCAGCGGGGATGCCGCTGAGGCCAAAACCGCCGACGGCGAGCGTCATGCCGTCCCGCAGCACGTCCTGCAGCGCGGCCGCCGCCCCGGATTTCACCTTTGACATCGCATCTCCTCATTGAGCTCTTGACGCAATCCACTTTATGGACTGTTCTTCTGCTGTTGGAGCCTACGGTGCCGAAATGAAGGCTGTCAACGTGTTATTTTGGCCCTGAAGCTGCCTTTTTTACAGTGTGGACGGTACGCTGGTGACTATCCACAATATGGATGATTTAGGCCATTAAGAACAAACTCCCGAGGAAAAAGATGAATTCTCCACCGGTCCAGGGCGCACAAGTAGTTAGCCGCGCCGCGTCTCTGCTGCGCATTGTCGGACGGAAACCAGAGGGCTCCCCGCTTGTGGAACTTGTCAGGGAATCGGGCCTGACCCGCCCTACCGTGCACCGGCTGCTCAGCTCCCTGGCGGCCGAGGGGCTGCTGGACCAGGAACCGGGCAGCGGCAACTGGGTCCTGGGTCCCGAGATCCTGTTGCTGGGGTCCGTCGCATCGGCACGCTTCCCGCTGGAGGACATCGCACGGCCGAGCCTGCGCCGGCTGGCCGAAGAGACCGGCGAGAGCGCGTTCTTCTCCATCCGCCGCGGGAACGAGACGGTGTGCCTGCTCAGGGAGGAAGGCAGCTTCCCGGTCCGTTCGTTCGTGCTGCACGAGGGAGTGCGGTTTCCGCTTGGCGTCGCCTCGGCCGGCACCGCCATCATGGCGTTCCTGCCGCCGGAAGAGCAGGAAGAGCTGCTCGCGGACTGGGCCGCCCACGCGGGCAGCTTTGCTTCCGCCCACACCGAAGCCCTCGTGCGCGAGAACCTCGAGGCGACGCGGCAGGCCGGCTATTCGGTCAACCCGGGGCTGGTCCTCGAGGGCAGCTGGGGGATGGGCGCGGCGGTCTTCGACCAGCGCGGCCGCCCCGCCTGGGCGCTCTCCCTGACCGGCATCGAGCCGCGCTTCCGGGAGGACCGGCGCCCGCAGCTGGGACGGCTGCTCATGGACGAGGCCCACCGGATCTCGACACAGCTGCAGGGCGCAGGCTAGGGCTTACGCGGTCGTCGGCCGTCTTCGGGGCAGCCGGCCGACGGCGTTCCGGGGGCACTTTGACCCGGACACGCCGGCTCCCGGAGCCGGGGGTGCCAGACCGCAGCTCAAAGTCGCCCGGGACGGATGCAGCTGGGTGGCTTCAGTCCTGCCTGTGGGTTACAGCTTCCACCAGGTATCGAAAATCGTCACCGGAACGGTGCGCTTGTGGCGGGTCCGCAGGTACATCGCCTCGATCCGCTCGGCAACCGCATCCGGTACCTCGCGGCCCTCGAGGTAGTCATCGATCAGGTCATAGCTCACGCCGAGTTCGTCCTCGTCGGTGCGGCCGGGGGTGCCGTCCAGGAGGTCCGCCGTCGGGACCTTTTCCCAGATCCGGGCGGGCGCGCCGAGTTCGGCAAGCAGGGCGCGGTTCTGGCGCTTGTTGAGCCCGAACAGCGGCAGGATGTCCGCGCCGCCGTCGCCGAACTTGGTGAAAAAGCCGGTCACCGACTCGGCGCCGTGATCCGTGCCGATCACAAGGTAGTTGTGCTCGCCGGCCAGGGCGTACTGCGCGATCATCCGGGTCCGGGCCTTGGTGTTGCCCTTGTGGAAATCGGAGATCTCCGTGCCGACCGTCTTCTGGAACTCGTCCTCGAAGCCGTCCACCGCGGCCGAAATATTGAACGTCCATTCGGTCTTGGCGCGCACGAAGTCCAGCGCCGCCTGGGCATCGTCCTCATCATGCTGGACGCCGTAGGGGAGCCGGACGGCCACGAAGTTTGCCTCGACGCCCTCGGCCTCGAGCTCCTCGACCGCCAACTGGGCCAGCCGCCCGGCCAGGGAAGAGTCCAGGCCGCCCGAGATGCCCAGGACAAATCCCTTGGTGTGGGTGGCCGCCAGGTATTCCTTGAGGAACGTCACCCGTTTGCGCACCTCCCCGGCAGGGTCGATCCGGGGCTGCACGCCCATTTCTTCGATGATCTTCGCCTGGAGTTCACGCATGCCTCACAGCCTAGCCAGCGGTGTCAACCACGCTCAACTGTTGCGGCCGGACCGGCGGGCGAGGCGGGGCTCCGGCCGGTGCGGCGGGGATCCGGCGTCGAATTGCGCTGCGGCTTCGGACCGCCGCTACGATTTCGGGCCGTCGCGCCGCGGATCCTGGGTGCGCAGGTCCGGAACCGGCGCTCGTGCCCGGAACCGCCGCGAAAACCGCACCACCCCGCGCCCACAGCTGGACCGGGCGCCAGGCCAACGAACCGCACGGGCCGCCTTGATCAGTCCTAGCGCTTCTGTGGAGCCGGACCGGTGGAGCCGCGCACCGTCAGATGGGTGGGCATGACCGAGCGGCTGCGTCGACCGCCGCCGGCCAGGGGATTCAACCGGGCCAACAGCATGGACACGGCCACCCGGCCGGCCTGTTCGATAGGGGAAGCCATGGTGGTCAGGGGCGGATTGCAGAAGTCCGCACCGAAGATGTCGTCGCAGCCCACAATGCTCATGTCCTCCGGGACGCGGATTCCGCGTGCCCTCAGCCGCTGGAGCATGCCGATGGCGATGAGGTCGTTGAAAGCGATGCAGGCGCTCACCCCGCTGTGCACGGCGGCATCCGCGGCGGCCGCGCCGGACTGTGTGGTCGGGGCGAAGGGGCCGAGCCGGTAGACCTCCACTCCGCGCGCGTCGGCGGCCGCGGACAGGGCAGTCCATCGCCGCTCGCTGGACTGCGATGTCGCAGGACCTGCCACATAGGCCACCCGGATGTGTCCCAGCGAGATCAGGTGGTCCAGCGCCTGGCTGGTCGCGGACGGTGTGTCGATGATGACGGCCGGCACGCCGGGAACGTCGCGGTTGACCGCGACGATGGGGATCCTCGCCGCGGCTGCCAGAAGGACGTCGTCGCTGAGCCTGGAGGCGGCCACGATGATTCCGTCGGCCCCCTTGCGCAGCTGCTCCATGGCGCTGGCCTCCACCTCGTCGGACTCCTCCGTGTCCACCAGCAGCTGGGTGTAGCCGGCCGCCTTGAGCTGAAGCTGCGTTCCCCGGATGAGATCGAAGTAGAAGGGGTTGGTGATGTCCGGCACCAGGACCCCCACGGCGCCGGTGCGGCCGGAACTCAGGGCTTTGGCCTGGCTGTTGGGCGTGTAGTTGAGCCTGGCGGCCGCTTCTTCGATGCGCGCACGGGTCCGCACGTTCACCCGGTCCGGCGTAGAGAGCGCCCGGGAAACAGTGGAGGCTGCCACGCCGCAGAACGCCGCAATGTCGTGGATGGTGGCCGGCCGCTCGGCCTGGTCCGGTCGAATCGACACGGGGCTCCTCTCTGAGCAATGTTTCTAAGCAAATGTCTCTAGCAGACGTCTCTAAGCACACGTCTCTGGTGATGTCCCTGGGCGATGTTTCCGAGCTAGGGGCTCTGAGCCGGAACCCCCAGACGGTCGGGAAGATCTGTCGGAAACCGCCGGATCCGGATCACGTCACGTGTCCCTGGAGAACGTGCCGGGTGAGCCGTGCCACATCGGCGCCGTGAACAAAGATTGGCACAGTTGCAAACTTTTGGCAATCGGTTGTCAATAATTGGCGGTGCGACTAGACTCGCACCAAGAACACCCTTGTGAACTGAATCACCCCGCCCGGACGGCGGGACACCTGAAGCGGGAGCCTGAATTGACAACAGCGTCAGCACCAACAACCTTCACTCTTTCCGGCTTCGGCGACGAGATTGACCCCAACCCCGAGGTCCAGGCGGCAGTGCTGCTGGCGCTCGGCGCCAAGCATATTGAGGTGCGCAGCGCCTGGGGAACCAACGTTTCCGAGCTTTCCGCGGAGCAACTGGCCGAACTCAAGGCCGTTCTGGACGCCAAGGGCCTGACGGTCTCGGCAATCGCCAGCCCGATCGGCAAGGTTGACGTGTCCCTCCCGGTTGAGCATGAAGTGCAGCGGCTGCGCCGGATCATTGACGCTGCCAGGACGCTGGACACCAGGTACATCCGCATCTTCTCCTTCTACCGGGCCGAAACCCGGAGCCAGGAGGAGATCCGCGATGACGTCATGACCCGCATGAACGCGCTGGCAGCGCTCGCCGCGGAGGCCGGCGTCGTGCTTCTGCATGAAAACGAAAAGGGCATCTACGGCGATACGCCCGAGCGCGTACTGGACATCATGAAGTCGGTCGATTCGCCGTCGCTACGCATCGCCTGGGACAACGCGAACTTCGTCCAGGTGGGCGTCAAGCCCTACACCGACGGCTACGCCATGCTGCGGCCCTACCTGGAGTACTTCCAGGTCAAGGACGCGCTGGCCGCGAGCGGAGAAGTGGTGCCGGCCGGGCAAGGCGACGGCGAATTGAATGAAACCATCGCCGCGCTGAAGGCCGACGGCTACACCGGCTTCGCCTCCCTGGAGCCGCACCTGGCCAGCGCCCATGAACTTGGCGGATTCTCGGGCCCGGTTGCCTTCGGCTCCGCGGCCCGCGCCTTCGCCTCGCTGGCGTCGAAGAACCAGATCGACCTTATTTAGCACAATTGCGCCAGAAAAGAATCAGCCAGCAAAGAATCAGGCACTAGACAATCAGGGAGCTCCGGATGCCAAAGGCGGCAATCATCGGCTGCGGCGACGTGTCGATCGTTCACTTTGAAGCACTTGCAGGGATGGACGACGCCGAATTGGTCGCCGTCTGTGACACGGATCCGGAACGCCGCGCAGCGGCGCAGCGGGCTCACGGGGTTCCTGGCTTCGAGGACTACCGCGACATGCTGGAGGCGGCCGCCCCTGACGTGGTGCACATCACCACCCCGCATCACGAACATGCGGCGATCGCCATCGAGTGCCTGCGCCGCGGCGTCAATGTGGTGCTGGAAAAGCCCCTGGCGCACACCCTGACCGAGGGCGAAAAGCTGCTGGCCGCCGCGGCTGACAGCACGGCGCGGATTGGCCTGTGCTTCCAAAACCGCTACAACGCCCCGGTGCAGGAAATGCGCCGGCTGCTGGACTCCGGTGAGCTGGGCAAGGTGCTGGGAGCCTCGGCCACGGTCATGTGGCACCGCCACGCCGATTACTACCTCAGCCGGCCCTGGCGCGGAAGCTGGGGCGGGGGCGGCGGCGGCCTCATGATGAACCAGGCCATCCACACCGTTGACCTGCTGCAATGGCTGGTGGGCGACGTCGTGTCGCTCTCCGGCAGCGCCTCCACCCACGCGCTGGCAGAGGCCATCGAAGTGGAGGACACGGCGGAGTTCGTTGCACTGCACAGCAACGGCGCGCGCAGCGTCTTCTACGCCACCCTAGCCAACACGGTCAACGCACCCGTAACTCTGGATATCAGCACCGAGAAAGCAGTGCTGAGCCTGCGGGGGGACCTTACTGTCACGTACGACGACGGACGCATCGACGTGGTGCGTGAACGCACTATCGATTCAGGCGGCCGCTCCTACTGGGGTGTGTCGCATGCCCTGCTGATCGCAGATTTCTACGCTGGCCTGGCGAAACCCGAACCGTTCTGGATTGACGCCGCCGAAGGGGCGAAATCGCTGCGTATCGTGAAGGAACTCTATCGGCAGTCCTACCCCGGCTCCGAGGAAAAAGTCTCCTAACCCGAGGGGTTTCAGCGGCGCTTCACCCGCCCTGGCGATGCCCTGCTCGGCTGCTTGAGTGCTGTCCGCGCCCGGACGACCCCGAACGCGGCTCCTCGCACGTGCCGCGGAGGCCCCCAAACGCGCCCCGGAGGACCGGCCGCACACGTATGCCAAAAGGCCCCCGGAGCGCCCCGGCGGGCCCCCGCCCTGGCGCCTGCACGCCGTCGCACGTCCACGCCAGCACCCCGCGAAGCAACAATGCAGAAACTTTATGACAATCGGTTGCCAGATATGGCAACCCAACGTACGCTGAACCCACAAGCGGCACTGTGGTCCACGCCACAGCGCCGCCGTAAGCGTCCCGTGAAACGGACCTCGTCAAGCGATAGGAGCCAACAATGAAGTTCGGTCCCAAGGCAGCAGCTGCTGCCCTCATCCTCAGCGCATCCCTCGCGCTCACAGCCTGTGGCGGTGGTGCTGCCGCCGGCGGCGCGGCCGCTGGCGCCCCGGCCACGTCCCTGACGCTCGGCATCGTCCAGGACGTCCGGTCCTGGGACCCGGCCCAGGCCCATGTCGGCCACCTGCTGCAGCCGTACCAGGCGGTCTATGACACCCTGATCCTGCGCGAGCCGGACGGAAAGCTCAGCCCCATGCTGGCGACGGCCTGGAAGTACAACGCCGCCAACACCAAGCTGACGGTGGACCTGCGCACTGACGTTACGTTCAGCGACGGAGCCAAGTTCGACGCAGCGGCGGCCAAGGCCAACCTGGACCACTTCAAGCAGGGCAACGGCCCGCAGATGGCCCAGCTGAACTCCGTCTCGGATGTTGCTGTGGTGGACGCGGACACCATCGACATCAACCTCACCACCCCGGACCCGGCGCTGGAGTACTTCCTCAGCCAGGCCGCCGGTCTCATGGGCAGCCCCAAGGCGCTGGGCACCGACGGCATCAAGACCGAGCCCGTGGGCTCCGGCCCGTATGTGATGGACAAGGCGGCCACGGTCAAGGATTCGCAGGCGGTCTTCACGGCACGCAAGGACTACTGGAACAAGGACCTGCAAAAGTTCCAGAAACTGACGCTTAAGGTTCTGACGGACCCGACAGCCCGCACCAACGCCCTGGTCTCCGGCCAGGTGGACGCCACGCTCCTGGACCCCAAGACCGGCAAGCAGGCCGAGGGCGCCAAGATGAAGCTGGCCGCCAACGAGGTCGACTGGCAGGGACTGATCCTCTTCGACCGCGACGGCGCCAAGAACCCGGCACTGCAGAACGTCAAGGTCCGCCAGGCCATCAACTACGCCTTCGACCGCAAGACCATCCTGGACCAGGTCATGCTGGGCCAGGGCACGCCGACCTCCCAGCCGTTCGGCAAGGCCAGCGGCGCCTGGACCGAAGGGCTGGAGAACTACTACAGCTACGATCCCGCCAAGGCCAAGCAGCTCCTCAAGGAAGCCGGCTACGAAAACGGCGTAACCCTGGAAGTCCCGAGCATCCCCGACTTCCAGACCCAGATTTCCGTGGTCCAGCAGCAGCTGGCAGATGTGGGTATCACCCTCAAGGTCGGAGCCGCGCTGACCAACACCTTCACGTCCGATGTTGCCGCCCAGAAGTACACCACCATGTACTTCTCCCTCTTCCAGGGTCAGCCGACGGTTGCCATCAACCAGATCATCTCCACCAAGGCGCTCTACAACCCGTTCAAGAACGCAAACCCGGAGCTGGACGCCAAGATTGCCGCCGTGCGCAACGGCGGCGCCGACGCCGGCAAACTGGCCCAGGACGTCAACAAGTACGTCGTGGAACAGGCATGGTTCGCCCCGCTGTTCCGCGTGAACCAGATGTACTACCACAACGCCAAGGTCGACGTCACGCCGCAGATCCAGCAGGCCGTTCCGTCCATCTACAACTACTCACCGGCCAAGTAGGACGCCATGATCAGGTTCATTGCGAAAAGGCTGGGCAGCGGGCTGGTGGTGCTGCTTGTGGTCTCGGCACTCACATTCTTCCTGCTGTATATGTCCAGCGGGAGCATCGCCAGGAACATCCTGGGCGACCAGGCCAGCGCCGAGCAGGTGGCGATGAAGGAACACGAGCTGGGGCTGGACGAGCCCCTGGTGGCCCGCTACCTTGCCTGGGTAGGCGACGCCCTCAGCGGAAACCTCGGCGCCTCGTGGTTCAGCTCGGAACCGGTGGCCAACTCCCTGGCCACCCGCATTCCGGTCACGATGACCATGGTTTTCGCCGCAATGATCCTGATCGCCATCTGCGCCGCGCTGATCGGCGTTGCCGCGGCCGTCAAACGCGGCTGGGTGGACAGGATGGTCCAGGTTGGCGCCATCATCGGCGACTCCGTGCCGGGGTTCGTGATCGGCGTCATCCTGGTCACCCTCCTGGCCATCCAGCTGGGCCTCTTCCCGGCCACCAGCACCATTTCCCCGGATGCCGGGGCCGACGCGTGGGTCTACTCCATGGCGCTTCCGGTGATC
>Ga0213840_1001996_pt1 | contig 14079 bp, 9 predicted proteins | sample SWPATP22_FD_160132 | JGI IMG/M metagenome (GOLD analysis project Ga0213840, IMG submission 160132) | Coastal seawater microbial communities from Marineland, Florida, United States - SWPA TP2 #2 | ecosystem: Environmental > Aquatic > Marine > Coastal | place: USA: Florida | collected 2016-08-14 | reverse complement strand
TAAAGGCCACGGTTTCATACGGTAAAATCAGACTGGGGAACCTTTCAGGTTATACAGACTTGAGCCTGAAGTTTGGAGACCTCAATGCTCAGGAAGTAAAGCGCCTTAACCTTGATGTAGAGTACAGTGACGTAGTAGCTTATAAGGTGGAGAACGCAGATGTTAACTCCAAATCATGCAAAGTGAATTTTCATGAAGTACTGCGCCTGAGAAGCAGAACCAAGCGCGACGACTACACGCTGTACAAGGCAGGAAGTGTGAACGCAGACGGTGAATACTCCGATTTTGTAATTACCGAGCTTGAAGGCAGTCTCAATTTCACAGGAAAATTTGGCAACATCACAATTCATAATGTGAAGCCATCTTTTACCAGAATTAACATGAACTGTACACACTCAAATGCCAACCTAAGCTTTGATGAAAACTGTCAGTTTACACTGGACCTTAACTTGGAAGAAGGTGATTTTGCCTACCCTATGAACATGCTCAGCCTTACTGAGAAACAAGATGAAGGACAAGACGTATCCACCTATTTCGGATATGTAGGATCTAATCCAACTCCTGAATCTATTGTAGAAATTTTTGGAGAAACTACTGATGTAAACATCACATTGAAATAAGCAGTAAGATGAAACAGATACTAGCTCTTTGCATACTTTGTCTGGGTTTAAGTGAAGCCTACGGACAGCGTGGGGACGTAAACACCTTAATCGGCAGTCGCACCAGAGTGGGAGCCTACGTTTCCTTTGAAAATCAGATTAAAAACTTTAACAACTCTTCTCCGGGTATGTACACTGGTGGTCGTTTCGGTTTAATCTTCAATCGCTATTTATTTATCGGTGTGGGAGGTTACGGCCTGTCAAGCGGCTTGAATCTTAGAGATTTGGTAGAAGACGGAGATTTTTACAATATAGAAACTGGATATGGGGGATTGAGCATTGAACCGATAGCGTTTCCCAGGCAAGCGGTTCATTTGAGCTTTCCCCTTTTTGCTGGAATAGGCGGTGCTGAAATCCGGGAAGGCATAAGCCGAAGAAACTTTGTGGACGATGATATCTTTTGGATGTACCAGGGAGGGGCCAATATTGAGCTCAACGTAACCAGGTGGTTCCGTATATCAGGAGGCGTATACTATACTGAGACGGAAGATTTCACTTTGGAAAATACCAGAAGAGATTTGTTAGAGGGACTTAGCTATGGAATGAGTCTTAAACTCGGCAGGTTTTAGAAGATTACTCACACATTCATAATAAGCAGTTTTGTCTACTCAACAGGCTGCTAAGAAGCTCATGTTCACGCATGGGCTTTTTTATTGCTAAAACTTAACGAAACCACTTACCTGTTCCTTGAGCAAACTCAGGTAGTTGTCGGAGAGTGAACCATCGGTATTCAGGTGGTCTTCTATATGCATCAACCTCGGTTTTGCTGCATATACATGCATTCCCAGGTAGTTAAATATATCGGTAAGGTGACTTAAGGCCAGTGCACTCCCCTGTGTACCTGAAGATAAACCTACCATGGCTGCCTTTTTATTCTTAAAACTCTCTGGAAAATCGAGCCCATCAATAAAGGCTTTTAAAACACCGGGAAAAGAGCCATTGTACTCAGGAACGGTAAAAATGAGCTTACTGCTTTCATTTACTTGTCTCACAAGGTCATTGAAGTCTTCGTTCTTTTGGGCATTGTCATACAAAGCACTGAATACGAAATCTCTTGGAAGTTCCTGAAGGTCTATAATTCGGGCTTCAATGCCTTCTTCTCTCAACAGTTTCTGATAAATCTCGCACAACAGCAAAGAATTAGCTCCTTGTCTGTTGGTGGAAGAAACAATTGTATATCTACTCATTTTTCTTACTTAGTTCGTAGGCGATTCCGCCAAACAATCCACTGGGCTGATTTCCTTGATTTACCACAGCAAATCCGGAGTACAGGGCCAGGTTGAAACTAAAGTTTTTATGGAATTTGGAATAAACTTTGGCGCCGTAGGCCAGGTAGCCCTGGTTGTCAGTAAAAGCTGCTGTTTGTGCAAAATTACCATCATCATATGTTCCGTTTTCCAAAGTCACCACATAGTTAACATCCAGTATTAAATAGGTGGCACTTCGCAGTTTATAGCCCCATTGAAAATTGCCGCCAATTCCTTCTCCGTATGAATTCCCACGTACTATGAATGCAGATTCTAAAGACCAGTAACTGTTAGCCGAACCACTGCCTAATGCAAAACCAAAACTGTAGGTAGCGGCATCGTAGTCAGACTGAAGTCCAATACTTGCATCTCTGCTGGAGAGATTGGGTTGCCACCTTCCCATAAGGGCCAATGCCACTTTATCAGTAGGCAAAGCATATTTTAATTGCAGCCCCGGATTACTTGTACTGTTTAATGATCCTGCCGGAAGTACTTCCGTAAATGGTGCTCTTTCCGCATTTAAAACCGTCTCTGAAGTGTGTTGCATTCGGTAGGCAATGTCACCCACCAATGTGAGCTTACTACTCAAACCGTACTCTCCATAGAATATTAGGTTGCTCTCCCTTACATTTCTATTAAGATCTCTCAATATCGTACTTGAGTAAGTACCCTCATACCTGCCGTCCCATTGCTTGGTACTAAATCCCATTTGAAAAAAGCCGTTTCCGGTGCCGATAGGCCATGGCCCCCCGGCAAAGCTCAAACTTGATGAAAAAAGGATAAAGACAATCGCAGAGAGAGTATTCCACTTCATTATTCACCGTTTAAGGCATCATACAGCAATATTAGCCCAATGGTTTCAATTGCCTTCGAATCTTTTTTTACCAGTCATATATGGCCTAAGTCTTCTTGTACTAGCAGTTACATTTGTGATCTTGCACTTATAACCATTTGTAAAATGAAAAGGCTCCCCATCCTGTTGACGTTATTGGCTTTTGCCTTTACAGCTTCAGCACAACTCAAAAAGTGGTCTTATTATGAAGATACCACGGCTACATTTTCTTCTCCCCGGGCTATTGATCTCAATGATGATGGAATCAAGGACATTGTAATGGGAGCAGGTGCTGAACAGAAAACGAAAGTTTCCGCCTTTGCAGTAAATGGAGAAGATGGAAGTTTGATGTGGAAGAAGAATGCAGATGATGAAATGTTTACCAGCGCCATTTTCATGGATGTGAACGGTGATGACATACAGGATGTGTTTATTGGTGGCCGTACTGCCGAACTTCATTGTTTGGATGGTGAAGATGGCACCAGCATTTGGGAATTCTTTCCCTACAATAAAAAGAAGGCTGTTGATTCGGGCTATTACAATTTTTACCAACCACAGATTATTCCAGACCAAAACAACGATGGTATCAATGATCTGTTGGTTACCAATGGTGGTGATAAGTCAAAGTCTTATACCGATACAGTAGGGAGACCAGCTGGAAAGATTATGGTGGTAAGCGGTAAGGATGGAAAGCTACTCGCCAAGATTCGAACCCCGGATAAGAGAGAAACGTACATGGCGCCAGTGGTGCATGATTTTAATAATGACGGAAAACTGCAAGTGATTATTGGTACCGGAGGGGAAACCATGAGCGGTGCACTTTGGGTGATTAACCTTGACCATGTTATGAAAAAGAGGGTAGATAAGGCTTCCAGGCTATTGTTTACAGGAAAAAAGGGATTTATTCCTCCACCTTGTATTGCCAATCTGAATGGAGATAAGCATGACGACCTAATAGTGAATGCCTATAACGGCGATGTAATTGCTTTCAGTGGTGAAGACTTTAGTCAGCTTTGGAGAGTAGATTTAGAAGGCTACGAAACCCAATGCACACCCGCCATAGGCAATTTTGTGGGATCTCATCATCCCGATGTATTGGCAGTGCTGTACAAAGGTTCTGCTCCTGCTTTTAAGGATTATATTCAACTGGTAATAAACGGTCATACAGGTGAGGTAGCCTGGAGAGATAGTTTGGCAGATTTGCAATTCGCATCTCCCAATGCTTTTGATTACGATGGCGACGGTTTTGACGAGGCGCTATTTTCTTTCAATACAAAAAGTGGAACTAGTTTTACCCACAGTATTGCCACTTACAATTTTCAAAGTGACAAAATCGACTACCTGGTTTCTTCTGAAAAGGGAATTAACCTGAGCAGCACCCCTTTGCTTGAAGACATTGACGCAAACGGCAAACTCGATTTGATTTACTCAGTTGGAAAAAATGACGCTATTCCTGGTTCAGATGACGGTATATACCTTAAGATGCTTCCTGATATATGTACCCTACCCGTATGGGGTGTAGCCTGGGGGAGTTATTTGGGAACGGCCTATGATGGACATTACCAGTTTAAATGGAAAAACTGTGGAAGCGCTGACTTAAGTGTAGCATTGACCAAAAGCCAACCTTCCTGCAATCTTAAAAAGGATGGATCACTGGCCTTAACTGTATTTCCAGGAGTAAAACCTATACGCTACAACTGGGACGACGGAAGCAGTAAGAGCAAGCTTGAAAACAAAGGACAGGGTACTTACATTGTAAGAGTTATAGATGACAAAGGATGTACTGTTCTGGATACCTTTAAACTGAAAGATCCATATGAAATTACGATAACAGGTGATTCAACCTTTTGCGCTGGCGAAGCTTCAGGCAATGCTACTATATCCAGCTCAGGATGTCAATGTGCACATAGTGGTTGTACCTACTTGTGGAGCAATGGCTCTACTGACCATGGTAACTATGGTGTTAAGGCAGGGGTATATTCTGTTATACTTAAACATAAAGATGGCTGCATTGTGTACGATACAGTTGAAGTTTTTGATACCGATCCCATACTGGATACTGCTATTGTGAAGCACATTACCTGTAATGGTGATGATGACGGTTTGATAGAACTTGTGCCTTTTGATACTACAGATTTTAAGGCCGTTTGGTCTCACGGACCGACAAGTTTGAAAATAGACAGCCTGGAGCCCGACACTTATCAGGTAGAAGTGAGAAACTTCCTATGGTGTTACGATACCCTTGACATCATTATTAGAGAGCCTGACTCTTTGAAAATGCGTGTACTGGACTATACGCATATCGATTGTTTTGGCGATAGTACGGGTACCATAACACTAGGTGCAGCTGGCGGATGGATGCCTTATCAATACCATGCTGATAGTATTTGGGACTATGATTCTGTAGTTAGCAAACTAAAGGCGGGAGACCGACATGCTTTCGTCACGGATTCTGCCGGTTGTAGTAGCGATACTCAAAAGGTGACATTGTTTGAACGTCCTGAGATTAAGTTATCGATGTCATCCATACCTCAAACTGATAAGTTTACCGAAAACGGTAGTGCCTGGGTAACCGTTTCAGGTGGCCTGGAGCCCTATAAATACAAATGGGACGATCCATTAAACCAAACGGTGGACAGTATTTATGACTTAAAGAGCAATACTTATAAGGTAGTGGTGACTGATTCACTGGGTTGTAAGAAAAATGCATCCGTATTTGTTGACCTGGACCTTACTATAGGAGTTGATAACATGGAAGCTCCGACTGTCTTCAACGCTTTTCCTATTCCGGTAAAAGAGGAGCTATTTGTAAACGTAACCGAAACGAGCGAACTGTTTGTTATTGGCGCAGATGGCAAGCGGGTTTTTTATGACACTGTCCTTTCAGGACTCATTCAGATCAACACGAGCTCATGGGAGTCAGGTGTGTACGTACTCATGTGCAGAGGTAGTCAAGAGACGAAAAGCATTAGACTGGTAGTACAATAGGCTTGGTTCACCACATATATTGAGCTTTTTCGCTTTCTGTGCCCAATCCAGCCCAATAATGCAAAAGCTTTATTTCCTTTGCCTCTTAATAATTGTCTATGGAGGTTGACAAGCGTCTTGCGAGTAGAGTAGAACGGCTTACTGAGTCTAAAACACTGAAAATGGCTCGTCTCAGTCGTGAATTGAAAGAACAGGGGATTGACATTATAAGCTTGAGTTTGGGAGAACCAGATTTTGAAACCCCCGAACATATTCGCAATGCCGCGGTAAAGGCCATGGACGAAGGATTTACCCATTATCCTCCAGTGGCGGGATACTTGGACCTTAGAGAAGCCATAGCCAAAAAATACAACGATAAGTTCAACATGGGAGTAAGCCCTGAGAACGTTTTGGTAAGTACCGGGGCAAAGCACTCTTTGGCCAACCTAATTATGTCTTTGATAGATGAAGGGGATGAAGTACTCATTCCTGCTCCTTATTGGGTAACCTACCCAGAGCAGGTGGCCATGGCCGGAGGAACTGTACGAACAGTAGATGCCGGAGTAGAGCAGGACTACAAGATAACAGCGGAACAGTTGGATGAGGCTCTTAAACAAGATACGAGAATGTTAATTTTCTCGTCTCCATCCAATCCTACTGGCAGTGTTTATAGCCGAGACGAACTGGCTTCCTTTGCAGAAGTATTTAGAAAGTACCCGAATCTGGTAATTGTATCAGATGAGATTTATGAACTCATCAACTTTGTTGGCGAGCACCAGTCTCTATCGGAGTTTAAAGATCTTCACGATCGTCTGGTAATTGTAAACGGTGTTTCAAAAGGCTATGCAATGACTGGCTGGCGTTTGGGCTACATTGTAGCTCCTAAATGGATTGTTGGTCCATGCACTAAAATTCAAGGACAGCTTACCTCAGGTGGGAATTCTATTACAATGAAGGCAGCCAAGGCTGCAATAGAAGATGATAAGAGCGCTGCTAAAGCCATGCTTGTAGAGTTTAAGAAGCGCCGCGATTTCTTGCTGGAAGCATTTGCTGCCGAACCCAGGCTCAAGATGAATAAACCAGAAGGAGCTTTCTATTTGTTCATTGACATTAGCGCCTTCTTTGGTACCAAGTCTTCAAATGCGTCCATAAGCAATGCCGAGGACCTTATTATGTACTTGTTGGATCAGGCACATGTTTCTATGGTAGAAGGTGGGGCTTTTGGATCACCTAATTGTTTGAGAATATCCTATGCCGCCAGTTTGGAGCAACTTGAAGAAGCATCCAACCGTATCTTAAAAGCATTAAGCGAACTGAAGTAAAAATGACCTCTTCCCAGATAAATGAACTGTTTGACCAGTTCAACACCAAGAAAGTTCTCATTATAGGCGATGTAATGATAGATGCCTATCTATGGGGTAAAGTGGAACGTATATCTCCCGAAGCACCTGTACCCGTAGTAGCAGTTAAAAAGAAAGATCACCGATTAGGTGGAGCTGCGAATGTGGCAATGAATGTAGCGAACCTTGGGGCAACTCCTATGCTTTGCTCAGTTATTGGAAATGGAACCAACGCAGAGCTTTTTTCTACTTTGCTAAAGGATGCCGGTATTTCTGATGAGTGGATTGTTAAGTCAGGCGACCGTCCTACTACGATAAAAACACGTGTTATTTCAGGCCATCAGCAGATGATGCGTATTGACGAAGAAGTGACACATGATCTTAGTGAAGCCGAACAGGAGTCTATCACAAAAGTGGTAATGAAGGCTCTGCATGAGTGCGATATAGTCGTTTTTGAAGATTACGACAAAGGTGTACTCAATGAGAAGTTGATTCGGGAGTTCATTATGATGGCCCGTAAACTGGATAAAATCATCCTTGTAGATCCAAAGAAGAAGAACTTTCTTCACTACAAGGGTGCCACAGTATTTAAGCCGAACTTAAAAGAGCTGCAGGAAGGGCTCAAGCTTGATCTTCCTTCCGAGTTTAGCCTGGAGGCCATAAAACAGGCAGCTTCCAAACTTCGAGAAGTCTTACAGGCGGAAACGGCTATGATTACCCTTTCAGAACATGGTGTGTTCATTGGCAACTCCCAAGAAAGCCATCATGTCAACGCCCATAAGAGAGATATTTTTGATGTTTCTGGAGCCGGCGATACAGTTATTGCCATAAGTTCCATTCTCCTGGCCTCAGGAGTCCCAATTCAATATGTAGCCGAGATCTCCAATTTAGGTGGAGGACTTGTGTGCGAAAAGGTAGGTGTTGTCCCTATTGACAAGGAGAGCCTGCGAGCAGAAGCGTTAAAGCTGGTAGGCTAGTTGCCACCTAAGAACTGTATTGCATCAAAGCTTCCCAATACGGTAGACAGAATCAATACGCTTGACCTAATTTTGTAGAACGATCTGACTGTCCTGTCGCCTTTTGTGCGCGTAAGCAAAGCAAGGGGAGGAAAGTCCGGGCAACACAGAGCAACACGCTTCCTAACGGGAAGGAGCCCCGCCTTGGTAGGGTTACGGCCAGTGCAACAGAAAGTATACCGCCACGCTTTGGTGTGGTAAGGGTGAAATGGTGGAGTAAGAGCCCACCGCATTGCAGGTAACTGTAATGGCAGTGTAAACCCCGTGTGTTGAAAAACCAAATAGGTTGTGCATTTTGGGCTGCTCGTCCAAGTTTCTCTTGTAGAATGGCGCAACGGGTAGGTTGATTGACTCCTCCGGTGACGGTGGAGCTAGATAAATGGCAGGACCCGACAGAACCCGGCTTATAGGTCACATCATAGGGGCTCTTGCAGCCCCTTTTTATTGCCCCATCAGAATCTTTCAGTTCCTCAATAAATCCAGTGTTTGACCAGAAGAAACAGACTTAGTTTTCACCTGAATATTTAATTTCACCACTCCAATTCAAGCGCATGAAGTACTCAAAGGAAGAAACTCAAAAGCACTCTTCAAGGTCAAAGGAATACCTGAGCAAGAGTGATTGCCAGGCCGATGATGTAGGTGTTTTAGTAGAACTGCTACAGTTTCATGAATACAGATATTATGTACTTAACGAGCCTATATTAAGTGATTTTGAGTACGATCAGCTGTACTCACTTTTGAAAGAGCTTGAAGCAAAACACCCCGACCAGGTGTCGGCAGATTCTCCCACACAAAGAGTATCTCCTGATTTGATAGAAGGGTTTAATACAGTTGCCCATACAGTACCAATGCTATCATTGGACAATAGCTATAACATTGAAGACCTTAATGAGTTTGATCGTCGCTTGAAAGACAAAAGTGAGGAAGAGCATATCAACTATGTGGTAGAACCCAAGTTTGATGGATCCAGTATTGCCATTATATATGAGAACGATGAGTTGGTAAGAGGAGCCACAAGGGGAGACGGTGTTGAAGGAGAAGAAGTGACCACCAATGTCAGGACCATTCAGTCAATTCCTGTAAGGGCGGCCTTTTCAGCGCTGGGCATTCACAAAATTGAGTTGCGAGGCGAAATTGTTATCAGACGCGATGTTTTTGACAATATCAATAAGGAACGTGCTAAAAAAGGAGAGAAGCTGTTAGCGAATGCGCGTAACTCAGCAGCCGGTGCATTGCGCGTAAAGGATCCAAAAGAAGCAAGAGCCAGAGGGCTTGATGCCTTTCTATACCAAATAGGTTATGCCGTAGATGCTGATGGCACTGACTTGCTCCAAAGCAAACTTCTCAATCATGACGAGAACATTCGCTTATTAGCAGGCTTAGGGTTCAAGGTTCCAATGAGCGAAAGCAAATTGTGCAAGTCTATTGATGAGGTGAATGATTTTATTCAGACATGGGAAGGGAAAAGAGAAACCTATGACTACGATACCGATGGGATGGTAATTAAGGCCAACGAACGTTCAGTACAGGATAAGGCTGGCTTTACAGCCCACCATCCGCGCTGGGCCATTGCTTACAAGTTCAAAGCCAAGCAGGCCACAACGAAACTGTTGGATGTAGAGTACCAGGTAGGACGTACGGGAGCTATTACTCCGGTGGGCAAGGTAGAACCCACCCAACTGGCCGGAGTCACTATCTCGTCAATATCGTTGCACAACGCTGATATCATAAAACAAAAGGACTTGCATATTGGAGACACAGTACTCATAGAACGCGCGGGCGACGTAATTCCCTATGTGGTAAAGGCCTTGGAAGAGCTCCGAGATGGAAGTGAAGTGGCAATTGACTTTCCTACTCATTGCCCCATTTGTTCAACAGAGGCAGAGAAACCCGAAGGCGAAGTGGTGTTACGTTGTGTAAATGCCGAATGTCCTGCACAGGTGGAAGAACGGATGATTCACTTCGTTTCAAAAGATGCCATGGACATAGATGGTTTGGGTAAGGATATTGTAAGGCGTTTTTACAGCCTGGGCCTGCTTCATAATGTTGAAGAGATTTATGAGATTGACTATGACAAAGTGCTAGAGCTTGAAGGCTGGGGAGAGCGTTCAGTAGAACGGCTTAAAACAGGGATTGAAGCATCCAAGGAGCGCAAACCAGAAAGAGTGGTGTATGGACTGGGTATTCGCCATGTAGGTCTTACTACAGCCAAGGTCCTTATGAAGGCGGTTGATCATATTATGGAGCTTTCCAACCTAAGCATTGAAGAGCTTCAGGAGCTTCCCGATATTGGGCCTAAAGTAGCCCAAAGTGTGCACGACTTCTTTAAAGTAGAGAGTAACGTACAGATGCTGCAACGACTTGAGTCGTTTGGGCTTCAGTTTAAGAAAGAGGAAGCTGAAGGTGCTTCTGATAAACTGGATGGAAAGACCTTTTTGTTCACAGGTACCTTGACCAAAATGGGTAGAAGCGAAGCCAAGCAGTTGGTAGAAGAAAATGGAGGGAAACTCATTAGCAGCGTTTCAAAGAACTTAAATTATCTGGTCGCAGGGGAGAAGGCCGGATCTAAACTCAAAAAGGCCCAAGCCATTGAAACGATATCAGTAATTACTGAAGACGAGTTTCTAGAGATGATTGCATAGAAACAAATACCTCTGAGCATAAAAAAAGCCCCGCATTTGCGGGGCTTTTTTTATTTCCGTTGAAGATGGACTTAAAGGCCACCGCCTTCTTCCTCTTCTTCAATTTCTTCTTCGTCATCAAGCTCTTCTTCTTCAAAAACTGAAGGATCGTACTCCTGAGCATCTTCTTCCACAGCTTCTTTAGGTTCGTATTCCCAGCTAAGAATTCTGATTTCAGTTCTACGATTCATTTGATGCAGTGCTTCAAACTTCTCTTCGTCTCTTGCAAACTTGTTGATATAAGACTCCGTCAACTTAACTTCTGTTGGATTCTCGTTTTGTTCGCTTAGGTTAACTACATAATGACCATTTTGATCCTTCACTAAAGGATTATTCGCATCATCTACCTTAATTACTTTAGGCTTGTCTTCTCCGTATCCAGCAGGTACTAAACGCTCTTTTTCAATGCCTTTGGAGATGAGGTAGTTTACAGCTGACTCCGCACGCTTTTGAGCGAGTTCTCTGTTGTAGTCATCAGAACCCCTGCTATCCGTATGTGAGCTGAGCTCCATCTGTGTGTAGTAGTGCTCCTTAAGTGTGAGTGCAAATGAGTCAAGCAATTTGGCCGCATCCGGACGAATCACAAAACTGTCAAGGTCATAAAGAATGTCCAGCTCAAACTCAACTCTAAATGGATCAAGGTACATGTCTCTTTCAAACTCCTTAGACACTCTGTAGCCAACAGTACTTACCGTTGGGTTGTCGTAAGGGTTTTCATAACGCTCTTTATAAGCTCTAAGATCATAATCGGTTTCTCCGTCCAGTTGCATGAAGTAGTATCCTAAGTCATTTGTTTTAACAAACACTTTAGATGTATCACTGAAGTTAGATAGTGTCACCTTGGCATCAGCAATCGGCTCTTTAGTTTTTGAATCATATACATAACCTGAAACGGTAAACACTAGAGGCTCAGTTTTGAAGGAATAGATATTGTCCGTTCCTGCTGAGCTTCCTCTGTTTGAAGCCAGGTAACCGTAATCACCTGTTCTTCTGGTTTTCTTTCTGTCTCTTTCAAAAAATATAGAGAAGTCATCAGCACCTGAGTTCATTGGAGGTAGCAAGTTGTAAGGCTCACTCCATTCGTTGCCTCTGCCGGTACTTTCAAAAATGTCAAGTCCGCCTACTCCAGGATGTCCATTTGATGAGAAGTAGAGTCTCTCACCATAAATGTGTGGATACATCTCGTCTTTGGCAGAATTGATTACCGGACCAAGGTTGATAGGGTCACTCCAGGTTTTTGAACGCTTCACATAGGTGCAAACCCAAATGTCATATCCACCATATCCACCACTCATGTTACTGGAGAAGTAGAGCTTTTGGCCGTCTTCAGACAGTGTTGGTTGTCCATAGTGTACAGCCATTCCTGAATCGACACAGAATGGAAGTCTCTCTGTTTCGCCCCAACTCTTACCTTTTCGGGTAGTGGTCATGAGTACACAGTTTGAATCGTTGCGCTTCAAATTGTTTTTCTCATAAGGACGGTTACATGAAGTATAGATCATAAGCTTGCCATTGTTGGCAAAAGCCGCTGAACCTTCAGACATTTCCGTATTGATTAAACCTTCTGTTTCCAACCTTTTTGGCGATTGAAGTCGACTGCTCTTTTTCCCTCTTTGCACTTCGGCAATGAAAAGGTCTGGTCGGCTTTGGCCTATTCTCACAGCACTTGCATCGTCAGGACCAGTAGCATCGTCGTCGTCACCAGATCTATTAGAAGTAAATACTACACCTTCTTTGGTTATAACAGGAGCAAAATCATGAAACTTACCATTATTAAGAGCACGTTCTTCCTCTACTCGATAAATGGTTTGAACCGGGTTGTTTACCCATTCAATAGCACTTTCGCAAAGTTCAATTTCCTTCGCAACATATCCTGAGCCAGGAACGGCTTCTTCATAGAGTTTAAGCTGCTCCAGGGCATCTTCGTACTTTTCACGAGCCTTTAAAACCTGTGCGTACTGATGGTACGTTTCCGGGTCGGCAGCACCGTCACGAACAGCCGTCTTGTAATAGATGTCCGCCTTGGCGTAGTTGTTGATTTTGGCGTATAACTCACCTAACTTAGCTGCAATCTCCTTCTTCTCTTCAAGCTTCTTGGTTGACTTGTAGTCGTTTTCAAGAGCTGCAATAGCCTGGTCTATTAAACCATGCTCAACAGCTACTTCAACCGGTAGGCCTTTCTTACAAGAATTCAGCGCAGGTATGAGTAAGCAAATACATAATAGGGAGGTAAAAAATCTGCTCATGTCCTGTTGATTTAACCTTTCGTTAATCAAAAAAATTTCTCAATCTTACAACGAAATATTCTTATTCCGAAATAAGGGTTAACGTAAAAACAGCAGCTCACGGTATTTCGGTAACTGCCAAAAATTATCATCTACCAACAATTCAAGTTTGTCGGCGTGGTATCGAATTGACTCGAAGAGAGGCTTCACTTCATCGCAATACGCTATGGCTCCGGCTCTTGCAGAATCCAGTGCATTAGCCTTCTTGCGTTCTTCGATCATCTGACGGACCTTGGATTTGATTCCGTTTACATGTTCGCTCACCTCTTTTACAGATTCTTCCAAAGCTTGCTTATCCACATCCATATTTAAGGACTTAAGCTTGGCAAGTGTATCAATGAGTTCGTTCAAGTATCGCACGGCTGCTGGCACCACATTGGTCATCGCCATTTCACCCAATAAACGCGATTCTATTTGAACCTTCATGGTATAGTTCTCCAACATGATCTCATGTCGTGCCGCCAATTCCCTTTGTGTCATAACACCTAATCGCTCAAAAAGAGCCACAGTTTGATCGCTTAAATAAGCGTCAAGTGCCTTAGGTGTAGTCTTAATGTTACTAAGTTTTCTGGTAGCGGCTTCTTCTGCCCATTCGGCACTGTAGTTATTGCCTTCAAACATGATGCGTTCAGACTCCTTCATATAGTCTTGAAGCGTACTGAGAATAGCGTGGTTTTGGCTCATGCCTTTGGCCATGCTGGCATCTACGTCTTTTCTAAATTGATTCAGTTGGTCGGCTACAGCACTGGTAAGTACTGTCATAGGCGCGCTAGTATTATTCGTACTACCAACGGCTCTAAACTCAAATTTATTGCCTGTAAAGGCGAAAGGCGAGGTTCTGTTTCTATCTGTATTGTCTTTGGTAAGATCAGGTACCTGTGGGGCATTTACCTCAATCTTGCCTTCAGTATCGTCAATGTGCTCCTCAAGTTCGTTGTTCTTGAGTGACTCCATAACCTTGGTAAGCTGCCCACCAATAAATACAGAAATAATAGCAGGTGGGGCCTCATTGGCTCCCAGACGATGATCATTGGCAGCCGAGGCGATACTGG
>Ga0213840_1001994_pt1 | contig 14092 bp, 19 predicted proteins | sample SWPATP22_FD_160132 | JGI IMG/M metagenome (GOLD analysis project Ga0213840, IMG submission 160132) | Coastal seawater microbial communities from Marineland, Florida, United States - SWPA TP2 #2 | ecosystem: Environmental > Aquatic > Marine > Coastal | place: USA: Florida | collected 2016-08-14 | reverse complement strand
CGATCATCGAGCACGCCGACATCCGCCGCCTGCTGCTGGCCCAGAAGGCGGCGGTCGAGGGCGCCTACGGGCTCTGTCTGTACTGTGCCCGCCTGGTGGACACGGTCGATGCCGGCGGCGATGCGGATGCCATTGCGCATGCCCGACTGCTGCTCGAAATCCTGACGCCGATCGCCAAATCCTGGCCCAGCGAGTTCTGCCTGGAAGCGAACAAGCACGCGATCCAGGTGCTCGGCGGCTACGGCTACACGCGCGACTACCCGGTGGAGCGCCTCTACCGCGACAACCGCCTCAACCCCATCCACGAAGGCACGCACGGCATCCAGGGCATGGACCTGCTCGGCCGCAAGGTGCTGATGCAGGACGGCGCCGCGTTCAAACTGCTGGTGGCGACCATTACCGAAACCGTCGAGCGCCATGCCGGCGACGACACACTGGGCGAGTTCGCCGCCAGCCTGTGCGAGGCGCTGGCGGCCGCTGGTAGCACCACCCAGACGCTGGTCGGCGCGGCGATGTCCGGCCAGCTCGACCGCTTCCTCGCCAATGCCACGATCTATCTCGACATGCTCGGTCACATCGTGCTGGCCTGGCAGTGGCTGGAACAGGCTGGGGTCGCGCTGCGCAATCGCGCCAACGCGCCCGACGCCGACCGCGCGTTCTACGACGGCAAGCTCACCGCCTGTCGGTATTTCTTCCGCTACGAACTGCCGAAAATCCATACGCAGTGCGCACTGCTCAAGCAGCTGGACGATACGACGCTGACCGTTGATCCGGCCGGACTCTAGGGATGCGCTGATCCAGGCACGCCACCAGGACGTTGACGCCACACGGCCGACATTCAATCTGTATCATTCAGTCGGCACGAAACTTGACTAGAAATCCGCGACTTAGAACGCACTCCGCTACTGGAACCTGAAGACGGATGTCCTGCGCCCTGCACGCCCTCGACGATGACCTGACCGTCGAGGACGAGTGCTTCATTGCCCATTTCGATGGCTTTCGGCTGGAAAGCGTTTTCCAGCCGATCTTCAGCTATGCCCATCATCGCGCCATCGGGCACGAGGCGTTGCTGCGCGTCACCGACAGCGACGGCACACCGATCGCGCCGTTGCAGTTTCTCTGCCGCCCGTGGCCAACCGAACGCGCAATCGAGCTGAACGCGCTGATCGCGCGGATGCACGTGGCGAACATGAGCCGCTGCCAACCGGAGAATCAGTGGCTGTTTCTCAACGTGGACCCGGTGGACACGGCCCGAACGCTGCGCGCGGTGCGGTTGCTGCGCGATGCACTGAACGACTACGGCATCACGGCCGATTCGCTGGTCATCGAGATCGTCGAGCAGGACATTCCGGACCCCGGCGACCTGCTGGACATCGTCGCCGCCTACCGCGAACTGGGGTGCCTGATCGCCATCGATGATTTCGGCGTGGGCTTCTCGAACCTGTCGCGCATGATCCAGTTCCGCCCCGACATCGTGAAGCTGGATCGCACCTTCATGGCCGATGCGCGCGGCGACGTGCACGCCACACGCTGCCTGCCGCTGATCGTGAACATGCTGCACGAGATCGGGTCGCTGGTACTGGCTGAAGGCGTGGAGACCGAAGAGCACGCGCTGGAATCCATCCAGGCCGATGTCGACCTGATGCAGGGCTACTATTTCGCGCGACCGCGACGGGACATCGAGACCGACGTGCCGCCGGAGCTGCCGTTTCGCAACATCACGCGCATTTCCGAGCGCCAGGTGCTCGATCACGAATCGGCATTCCAGTTCGCCTTGCAGGACTATCAGGCCGCCTTCGCGACCATGCTGGCGCGGTTGCTCAAGGGCCTGGAACTGGCCGAGGCCGCGGCACCCATGCTGGTGCTGGAACGCGCGGTTCGTCTCTACGTGCTCGACGCGGGAGGACGCCAGGTCGGCGGCAATGTGGACGGCGCCAACAGCCGGATTCGCTCCCGGTCACCGCACAAGCCGCTGCTGAACTCCGAAGGCGCCAACTGGGCGCATCGTCCGTATTTCCGCCGCGCCCGCCTGAACCGCGCGGAGATGCAGATCACGCGCCCCTACCTGTCGCTGACCGGCGCCTTCATGTGCGTCACCCTGTCGCAGGCCGCGGAATTCGGCGGGCGGGAATTCGTCGTCTGCTGCGATCTGGAATATCCGCTCTAGCCACATTCCGGCGACCCGCGAAGTCTTCGTGCAAGTTGGCGTCTACACGCCTAGAATAATGAGAGTGATTCTCATTTTTCAAAGCAACTTCCGTGAAACTCAGTGACCTGCGCGTCGGTGATTCCGGCGTGGTCGAGGCCGTGGACACCCAGGCCGATCCCGACCCCATCGCAACCCGTCTTGGCGAACTCGGCTTCGTCAGCGGCGAACCCGTGCGACTCGTCGCCCGTGGCCCGTTGGGTGGAGATCCGCTGCTGATCCAGGTGGGTTTCACGCGGTTCGCGCTGCGGCGCGCCGAAGCCGAGCGCGTGCAGCTGGTCAACGGCGCGGGAGCCTCCGATGAGTAACCTCAGCATCGCCCTGGTCGGCAATCCGAACTGTGGCAAGACGGCACTGTTCAACCAGCTGACCGGCGGGCGCCAGAAGGTCGCGAATTACGCCGGCGTGACCGTTGAGCGCAAGGAGGGTTCGTTCCGCGCGCCGTCAGGCCGCCGCGTCCAAGTGCTGGACCTGCCGGGCGCCTACAGCCTGAACGCCACGAGCCCGGACGAGGCGATCACCCGCGACGTCTGCATGGGCCTGCTTGATGATGTGAGCCCGGAACTGCTGGTCTGCGTGGTCGATGCGACCAACCTGCGCCTGCATCTGCGCTTCGTCCTGGAACTGCGCCAGCTCGGACGGCCGATGGTCGTCGCGCTGAACATGAGCGACGCGGCCAAGCGACGCGGCATCCGCATCGACCGGGAGCGCCTGCAATCCGAGCTTGGCTGCCCCGTGGTGGACACCATCGCCATCCGCAAGGGCGGCGCCGCGGAACTGATCACGCGGCTGGACGCCGACGGCCCCTTCGAGACGCCGGCCGCCGCGCCGGTGGATGACCTGCACGGCGAGGTCGCTCGCATCCTGCGCGAGGCCGTGGACGTTCCGCGCCGGACCGCGGCGGTGGACGACGCGCTGGACCGCGTGCTGCTGCATCCGGTCGCCGGGCTGCTCATCCTGGCGGTGACCATGTTCCTGATGTTCCAGGCGGTCTACGCCTGGGCCACACCGTTCGCCGATGGCATCGACGCCGGTATCGGCCTGCTCGCCGACGGAGTCGCCCGCTTCATGCCGGACGGCCTGCTCAAGTCACTGGTGACCGACGGGCTGCTCGCCGGCATCGGCGGCGTGGTCGTGTTTCTGCCGCAGATCCTGATCCTGTTCCTGTTCATCCTGATCCTGGAGGAATCCGGCTATCTGCCGCGGGCCGCCTTCCTGCTTGATCGCCTGATGGTCGGTGCCGGGCTGACGGGACGGTCGTTCATCCCGCTGCTGTCCAGCTTTGCCTGCGCGATTCCCGGCATCATGGCCGCCCGCACCATCCAGGACCCGCGCGACCGCCTGGCGACAATCCTGGTCGCACCGCTGATGACCTGCTCGGCGCGGCTTCCGGTCTACGCCCTGCTGATCGGCGCATTCATCCCGAGTCAGAGTGTCGGCGGCCTGTTCAACCTGCAGGGCGTGGTCCTGTTCGTGCTCTACGTCGCCGGCATTCTCAGCGCGCTGGTTGTCGCCTACGTGATGAAGATGCTCTCGCGCGACACCGCCGAGCACGCGCTGCTGCTGGAGCTGCCGTCCTATCGCGTTCCCAGCCCGCGCGATATCGCGCTGGGCCTTTGGGAGCGTGGAGGCATCTTCATCCGCCGGGTCGGCACGATCATCCTGTCGCTGACGATCATCCTGTGGCTGCTGTCCACGTTCCCCGCGCCACCGGCGGGCGCGACCGGACCGGCCATCGACTACAGCCTGGCAGGCCGCATCGGCCACTGGATGGAACCGATCTTCGCGCCCATCGGCTTCAACTGGCAGATCTGCATCGCGCTGATCCCCGGGCTTGCGGCCCGTGAAGTCGCCGTCAGCGCCCTGGCCACGGTGTACTCGATTTCCGCCGCGGACGACCTGGCCGCGCAGCAACTGACACCGCTGATCTCGTCCCAGTGGTCCATCGCCACCGCGCTGTCACTGCTTGCCTGGTACGTGTTCGCGCCGCAGTGTCTGTCCACGCTGGCGGTCATCCGGCGCGAGACCAACTCCTGGAAGACCGTGGGGCTGGCCACCGGATACCTGTTCGGCCTGGCCTATCTGGCCTCCCTGCTGGTCTATCAGATCGCGAGGTTATGGCTATGACGAGTTATGAATGGATCCAGTGGATCGTGGTCGCCATCGCGGTCCTCGCCAGTCTCGCCTACTGGGTGCGACGCCTGATGCCAGGCCTGTGGATGCGGCTGACCGGCCGCAGCGAACCGCCGCCGGCCGCGGGCTGCGATGCCGGCTGCGGCAGCTGCAACGGCTGCGGTACCGGGCCTACGCGCCGGGAATCGGCACAACCGCGACCGGGCGGTCATACCCGCCCCATCGTGTTTCACCCGAGCGACTCCTGACCCGGCGGCGCCCGGCCCTGCCGGAGCGCCGGGCTGACGAGACGACTAGGGCGTGCGGTACTGCGCGTGCATGGCGTCCATCCGCTCCGACTGCTCCAGCGTGAAGCGGACCATGCAGTAGTCGTCCACGTAGTCCATGAAGTTGTCGATCGGATCGTCGCCGGGCTTGCGCGGCCCGATGCAGCTGTCGCGACCAACCGGGCAACCATATGCCGGGCTGCGCTCAAAAGGCGTGTCATCGACCGAGTCACCGGCGCCGCGGCAGCCGCCCTGGAACGTGTGATATAGCCCGAGCCAGTGCCCGACTTCGTGCGTGCCCGTGTCACCCTCGTTGTAAGGCGCGGCCGTGCCGCCCGGCAGGCTGGAGTACAGCAACACCACGCCGTCGGCATCCGGATTCGCGGTGTATCCCCAAGGCAGCGTGGCGTAGCCGAGCACGCCACCGGACGGATTCGCCGAGTAGATGTTCAGGGTTTCCGCTCCGCCCACCCGCAGGCTCGGCTTGGCGGCATCGGGATTGGCGTACCACACCGGATTGGTCGTCCGGGTCACGCCCTCCAGCGTGAACACGAACGGCGTGCCGGCGTAAGCGTCGTTGAGCACCACCATCTGCGCGTCGATCTGATCCATCGGCACATTGCCCTGCGCCGGCAGCGACCCCTGACTGATCACGTGGAACCACACCGGAATTTCCACGCTGCCCGGGTTGCGAAACAGCCCGCGCCGGGAATTGATGCGCCGGGCCTTGAATGCGGAAAAATCACGCTCGATCAACTCGATCTCGGCATCCGACGGCATCACCGCGCTGCATCGCTCGCCGGACCACCGGCCATCCGAGGCCGCGGCCGACGCGCTCAGCACCATGGCGGCGACCATCCAGATCATCTGTTTCATCGGAACTCCCTGTTACCGAAGGCCGAAACGGCCGATGCCCCAGTATAGCCACAGCCTCCCGGCAGACCAGGCAGTTCGTCACCGTCCCGGCCGCAGCCGTCCACCAGGCGGTACGCTACCCGGCACCAAACGTGAGGCACACCTTGCCAACGGTATGCCGCGACTCGATCTGCCGGTGGGCGTCGGCCGCCTCGGTCACCGGATAGGTCTTCTGCACGTGCGGCCGCAGCAGACCTTGCTCGATCCATTGCTTCAGCTGCAACAAATCCCGGGCATCGGATCGGACCTGAACCAGCCGGCTGGTCTTGTTCAGACCCAAACGGGCGACCAACTCTCCGGCGAGCGTCTGCGGCTTCGGAACCGTGCTGACATACACGCCCCGCGGCGTCAGCTGCCCGGAAAACATCGATCTCGTGAACTTGCCGAACACATCGAACACAGCGTCGAATTGCGACCCGATCTTCACCGCGGGCTGGCGACTGTAGTCATGAACCACATCCGCACCCAGCGACTTCACGAAATCGATGTTGCGAGGGCCGCAAACACCATGCACTTCCAGCCCCATGGCCTTGGCGATCTGCACCGCGTAATGACCCACGCCACCGCTCGCACCGTTGATCAGGATGCGCTGACCCTCACTGGGCGCGCAGCAATCGCGAATCGCCTGAAACGCCGTTTGCGCGGCGAGTGGAACGGCCGCCGCCATCTCGAGCGAGAGATTGGCCGGCGCATGTTGAACTTCGCCCCGATCGAAACACGCGACCTCGACGTGGACCCCGCCCGAGAAATGGTTCGTCATCCCGAAGACGGCGTCTCCGACGGAAAACTCGGTCACGTTGTCCCCGACCGCCACCACGCGGCCCGCCACATCCAGCCCCGAAGCACGCGGCAGCGGGTCCCGCGCAAAGCTGTGCCTGAACTTCCCTTTCCGCACCAGGACATCCTTGGGGTTGACGCTACCGGCCACCGTCCGGACCAGGACGCTGCCAGCGGAGAGTTGGGGATATGGCCAATCGTCGACCCACTCCAACACATCCGCTGTTCCGAATCGCCTGTACACAAGGGCTTTCATTTCGCTTCTCCGATAGGGCGGCTGACGATCAGGCGACGATGAGCCTCGGGACGGGGCGAAGTCGAGTCAGGCAACTGATCAAGCCGCACTGATGCACGAACACCTGCATCCAGACACCGGATACTGACGGCGCCTGCGGTCAATTTGATGAACGTGGACTGTCGCGTTCGGAATGCCGGCAAGCGCCGATGTCATTCAACGGTCCCTGCGGCCGGGGCGCCAGCGCGGCCAGTACCCACCGCAACCGCCGGCTGGCCGCAACGGCGTCGCCCAGCACCAACGGCTGCTGGCAGCAGGAAAGCCACCGAAAGTCGCCATGGTCGCCTGCATGCGAGAGCCCATCACCATCCTCAATGTGATGATGAAAACCAGCCCGCATCGGAACCCTACTTTGGCCTGAATTTATTGACTTCTGACCATAGCCACTGGCTAGGTTCCATTTTCACAACTCTCGATCCTACCGGCCCATTCTTCTGGAACTGAGCCGGACGAAAACGCTTTGACCCATTTCTCACCAGCCTTGCAATCGCGATATGTGCCGTTAGCACTGAGAAATATGTTGGCCAGATAGACCATGGACCCAGTGACGCCTTGATTTGCCGCGATGGTGAAGTGGCGGATTGCGGCACTAACGTCTTTATCTGCGCCCATGCCTTCGAAGAGGAAAACACCAACCCAGTGATGAGCGATTGGGTGCCGCTTATCAGCTGCAGATTGATACGCCACCAGCGCCGCACCAAACAAGCCTTTCGATCTATAGCGTTCGGCCAGGTAGAAGTCATCGCCGGCAGGAGTAGCCCATGCCGGAAAGGCCATGAGCAAGACAACGAACAAGGCCAACGATCGTTTCATGTGGCATCTAACGCCTGCCATGAGGCACCAATATGTAGAGTAGTGGGAAGCGCAGAACGGAAAATTGGTCGCCCTCCATGGCGTCTTAGATGTCCTTCTCCATCAGCAGCAGCACCCTGCCGTCAATCGTTTTCCGACCAAAGACCTCATACCCAAGTTGGGTGTAAACATGCCGCGCTCGTTGATTGTGCTCAAAGACATCTAGCCAAATCCTCACAACGCCGAGTTTCATAGTGCAGAACTTGTGCATGGCTTCGATTGCAATTTTTCCGATTCCACGAGCAGAACTGGTTACAACCACTCGCCGAAACTCCGCCGTATCGCCCTCAATGCAGAGGAGGAAAAAACCTACAACTTCTTCATCTTCGACGATTGAGAGATAATGTATTGACTCATCATCGAAACAGGCGGCGTGCTGGGCTTGTGAGTATGGCGTAATGAAGTCACGAACGTCGCTTTCCGCTTCGAAAGAGATTAAGAGCTCTAGCTCCTCTTTTGCAGTAGGACGGAGAGTGATCATCTAGACATCTAACGCCCAAGTTCTCCCGCGGCCCAGTTGCCGTGAAGCGCCGGCTGGGACGCCGGTGTGCAACTTGTTGTTAGCCGTGTGCATGGATCAGGCGTCGGGAATTAGACGCTTGCCGAGACTGACGACATCATCTACTCCGTACCCGATGCATTCATAGAAGTGCAATGCCGCTTCATTTGAGCCACGAACCTGAAGATTGAGCTTGGGGCAGCCGCGGGCGGCCAACGCAACTTCAATATGTGCCATGAGAGAGCGACCAAACCCCGATTTGCGGTGCTCCGGTGAAACTGCCAGATAGTTGACCCAACCTCGATGGCCATCAAAACCAGCCATGACGGTTGCGACGACCACACCAGCGACCTCACCAACAAAGAACAGCTCGGGCTGTGTTGTGAGCTTGCGCTCAATGTCTTTACGAGGATCATTCCAAGGCCGAGTGAGCTCGCAACGCTGCCACAGCTCTATGACGGCTGCCTGGTCTTGCGGTTTGAACGGCCTTATCTCCATACGGCTAACGAATGACATGGACCTCCCCACTCAGACGGCTTCTGAGAGCCAGAATGGAGAAGTCAGCGTCCAAACAACGAGTGGAGAGGTCCATGTCATTGATTATGCGTTTCGGTCTGGATTTGGCCAAACAGAGCTTTGCGGTCTGCGGCGTGGATGCCCGCGATCGGGTGCTGCGAAAGACCCTCAAACGCAGCGAGCTGCTGGCATTCTTCGCCCAGCAATCAACCGCTGTCGTCGCCATGGAATCCGGAAGCGGTGCTCACCACTGCTTGCGGCAGCAAAAATGGGCAGCGGGTCAAATGTCACCTGCAACGTGTTGTTAGATTTCATTCGCGACATTCCGCAACCCGGTAATGTGAGCGGTTGCATCAAACCTCACTGGTTGGAATGTGCCGTCTTCTTCGTCGACCTCAATGAACTGCACCTCGTCTGGGATGACGTGGTAATGAGTACGCACGTAATACTCCGCAAGGGATTCGCCCGACTTGGGATTGAGATCACGTTTTGCGACGAATAGCTTTGTGTATCCCCTCGGAGCCAAAAAGAAGTAAAGCATGGCTTGATCCCACGTAGTGATCTTTGCAGAGGGAACGTTGCCGCCTTCGGTCCAAGTGTGGGATTTGCACTCTACTATCACCCGCTGCTCAGCACAGCCGAGATCAAACTTGTGCTGCTTTTGGCTCAGATATCCGATCGGAAGCCAGAACGGCGCCGTAAGTGAAGGGTACGTTTTCTTTAATCTCGCGAGAGCCAACGCCTCGAAAGCGGCACCCACGGCAGTATTACTGGTTGAGTTCTTGCGCTGATGGTTGGACATGAAATCTAACGCCGGCCATCAGGGGCAAATATGGAGCGCAGCGGAAAATTTGTCCCTTGCATGGCCATGTTAGCTGTATCCACATTTCTCCCCAATCCAGGAGCCCACCAGATATTGCCCTGCAACCTTAAACCCCGACAAACATAAGGCCAAAAGCAAAATCAGTGCTTGGGCCAACAAGGATAGGTCTGAGATTTCCGCCCGCATTGCAAAGAAATTCAATGCGCCGACAGGCAAACCAAAACCAAACAAGTGGCGTGCAATACGATTAATCTCTATGCCTCGAGATATCCTGAACATTGGCCCATACCACTTCCTGTACAGAACACCTCCGGCGATTGGCAAAAGCATTAGGGCCAATTCAACGAAACCTTGCTCCAGACCTGCTACACGTGCGCCGAAAAATGCTGATACTGCGATCACAGCAAAGGCGAGGCCCAGCAGCAAGCCACTTAGAAATTCACGCATACAGCTAACGCCCAAGCTCAGCCGCGGCCTTGGCGGCGCGAAGCGACGGCAGGGACGTCGGCTGAAGCGCCTTGTTGGAGCGCACTGTTGCCGACCCGCCGGCCAATGACTGTGGGTGCGGCAAGTGCACAGATGGCCAGAAAGCCGGCAATGACGAACGACGTACCGCTGCTGCTTCTTGCCTTGTACGGATGTGATTGCTCATGGTCACATTGCTGCGTGTCATAGTTGTAGCTGCCGCCCGAGTCTAGGCATGCATCGACTGCCCAGAACTCTGACCAACGAGGCCACAGCACCGCAACCGCAGCTAGAAGAAGCGCGCTGCGAACTAGAACCCTGAGCTGCTTAGCTTTCATGCGTTCCAACGCCGTGGTTCAGGCGCGAAATTTTCGCGCAGCGGAAATTTTGTCGACTGAAACCACTTGTTATACGACTCTGGCCAGAGGCTATGGGACATAAACTAGGTAAACCTCGAATTGATAGCCGCCGGCCACTTCTTCAATTTTAGCGGACAGCACTAGATCACTAAGACCTTCTTCTTCAGTAACCAGATCGACGAGGACCTGCCAGTAATCTCCTTGCCAGATTGACACTGACGAATCCCATGTTTCTGCTCTCAATGGAACAAGAGTGGCACCGTAAGCTCCAATATTCCCTTTAATTTCTCGCGATGTTTCGTCAGATACCGGCGCGACGCCAGATATCGCGCTTTTCAGCGAGTAATCGCCATGGACAAGCCGTAGAACGATTGCGTCAAGTGTGGGACGCCACACGGAGGGAACCGGCCCTTCCATCGCGTTCTTCCTTACTGGTACATCGATCATCTCAAGTCGTATAACGCCCAAGCTCAGGCGCGGCCACGCCGAAGGCGTGGACGTCGACCTGGAGCGCTTTGTTGGACCACTGGCTCATTGAGCAAGCCATTCTTCTGGTGAGTGAGCGTAGTTCTGAGAACGCCATGACGATGCGATGCCGATGTCATAACCGTGTACAAGCGTAACTTGAATGACGTCGAGGTCCTTGGCCGAGCTATCCGTTGACATGGCCAACCTCGCCAATTGCTTTGCGCGCTCAGCATTCGTGACATCGGGGTCTTTCGTGTAAGCCGTGATGTTCAAGTAAGTAGTCGTGTGCTGACCCTTGGCAGTGGATGAGAAGTGCGCCTGCCCCTTGTAGACCTTTGCGTTGACGACCCAAGACTGGGTATTGGCGGCGCGATAGACATCCATTAGGGAAGCAAAAGGCTCGCTGGCAGCCAAGTTCTTGGTGAAATGCGGCGCAGCAGCCGACGCCACAATAAGAACGCCGCACACAACGAAGTGTACGCGCCATGGGCTTGGGACAGTCACCGGCCCCGCAGCCTGCGCCGTAACAACGTAAGACCCCACGATAAGATCATGAAGCGACTGTCGCGACCTACGGTTGAACAAGTAAAGGTAGACAACCGATAGGCCAATTCCAAAGATCGCTACCGATAGCACGTACATCCACGCAGAGAACATCACGGATTCGGGAAACTGCGCGTTGTTCAAAAACCACGGAGCGCCCAGCGGCAGAAATCTTACAAAGGCCCTCAGAACGGAGAGTGGCTTGCCATCTGAAGTGACAACCTTGACCTTAAGCAACCGCTTGCCGAGAGTCTGGCCTCCGGCGAGGCTGCTATTCAGAGTTCCGAAATAGGGAAGAGCGACCGCGAAGCCGAGCAAGCGACCCCACGGGCCTAGCTGTACGAACTGATCTTTGAGAAAAAATCCGGTCACAACCCCAATCGCACCAAGGATCAAGCAGTCGACAAAGAAGGCGCCCAGGCGTGACCAGAAGCGCGCAATGACGAGGTTTTCGCTCGGCAGGTCAGTTGTCATTCATATTTCCTGAGGTCCAACGCCCAAGCTCACTCGACGTCCCGGCCGCGTAGCGGCTGGGACGTCGAGTGGAGCGCCTTGTTGGGCGCCGAGGCTGGAATGAAAAGAATGGAAGCCTGCGGACAGTGGCTGAATAGCCGCGCTTGGCCTTTTCCTCGCCATGCCGGGTGTGTACGAACAACCCTCATGCGTCCCTCCCAGGACTCAATGCGCTTTGCGCTTATATGGCCTGAGCGTAGCGCGGATGCGCTCGTTTTCAAAGCTTCGCTAATGCTTGCTGCGGGATAGCTCAGGTGACGCGAAAGGCGGGGCTAATTGAAACAGGAAAACCTAGTTTCGGAGACCTGTGGCGAACGACGCCCAACGCTTGAGTTGTGCGGCTACGCGTAGCGTGGTCCGAACCAACGATTTGTTATGTTCCATTCAGGCTCCTCATATCTTGCAAGTTGGAGACTAGTGACTTGGTAAGGAATTGTTCCACTAGCGAATCAAATAGTCTCGTCTCTTCTTGCTGAGGTAGTCCGCTGCCATGAAGCAGAGTGAAAGAAATCACGTTACCTGGCCCAAGATTACCGACAGTCATTAGTCGCTTGCTCTTGCCGCTAGGCAGAATGTAGACAAAGAAGGCTGGTTTCCCCTGGGTTAGTGGACTCATCTGGCTATGATCTTTCTTCTCGAGAGAAAGAGAATTTGCTGCTACGAATTCCTCAATTAACGCGACTGCAAGGTCTGCGTCGTTTGGCTGAAAGTCACCTTGTAGATGTTGGTCATAGGGTGTCGAACTGGAGCAGCCGGCAACCGCCAAAAACAGCAAGCAGCCCGCTGTGAAAGTTACTTGCGATGGGAAATTACGGAACATAACGCCTGAGTTGTGCGGCCACGCGTAGCGTGGTCCGAACCAACGATTTGTTGGGCTTCATCATTCGCCGAACGTAGCAGTTCGAGTTTCAAAAAGGCGTGCCAACTGCGTTCGAAAGGAACTCACTTCTTCAGCGCTGCATTGAATCCAAAAATTCGCCGAACCTGCGATCTCAGCACGATATGCCTCAGCGACGGGTGCCGCCCTAACCATGACTTGGATGCCACAGTGCCCTGTCTTGCCCAGAGTACTGAATTTTAACGTGACGTCAGACGGCTCACCTGTCTTAAAAATGACTTCATCTGGAATACGTCGAGGAAAGCCGTTGAGTTGGGCGACGAGTTCGGAAACGCCGTCACTGACCGCCCAAGTTTCACTATGCGCAGAAAACTCGCCATTTGAAGCACGAATTCCTAGCCGAAACACGCCATCCTCATCTGGTCCTCTGTTTGCGACCGTGAGACTGAGGGTGCCAGAGGACATCGACTTATGAAGCCCAACGCTTATTGGATGGACATTGGCGGCCTAATGTTCCGGTTTTAGGCCGTATAACGTGCTTCGAGATTACGTAAGTCTCTGATTTTACGAGATACGGCTTTGAAAAAACGGCCGCTGTGCCGGTCAATTGCCGCCATCGGCCGCCTAACACTCCGCTGATGGTCGGTGAAATCGATGAAATTTGGCAGTGAGTGTCCGGCATTCCGTCGTTCTTTCGTAGGTTCACGACAGGCTCGTTGGTGGTATTGCTGCCATGTCGTCGTCTCAACCCAAGTTGTTGGATCAGTTACGTCACGCCATTCGTGCCAAGCATTACTCGTATCGCACGGAGCAAACATACACGCTGTGGGTTCGGCGGTTCATCCTGTTTCAGGATAAGCGGCATCCGCGCGAGTTGGGAAAGCTGGAAATAGAAGCGTTTCTGACGCATTTGGCGGTGTCGAGGAGGGTGTCGGCGTCGACGCAGAATCAGGCGATGTCCGCCATTTTGTTTCTTTATCACCATGTGCTGAAGATGGAGCCGGAGTGGCTGACCGACGTGGTACGGGCCAAGGCATCACGGCGGGTGCCGGTGGTGTTGTCGACCCGCGAAGTCAGTGCGGTGTTGGGGCAGTTGTCCGGGGCGCAATTTCTCGCGGCAGGCTTGATGTACGGCGCGGGGTTGCGATTGATGGAGGCCTTGCGGCTTCGGGTGCAGGATGTGGATTTCGCGTATTCGCAGATCACGGTTCGGGGTGGCAAGGGCAACAAGGACCGGGTGGTGCCATTGCCGGATCGTCTGGTCGTCTCCCTGGAGGCTCAGATTGCGGCTGCGCTGGCGGTGCATGCCGCCGATGTGGAAGCGGGTTATGGCCGCGTTTGGCTACCCAACGCCCTGGCTCGCAAGTATCCAACGGCAGATCGACAGCCGGGATGGCAGTACGTGTTTCCGGCGTCGGGCCGCAGTGTCGATCCGCAGGATGGAACCGTACGGCGCCATCACATCGATGCCTCATGGATGCAGAAATCAATGAAGCGGGCGGTGCAACAGTCCGGACTGCGCAAACGGGCAACCTGCCATACCTTGCGCCATTCGTTTGCAACGCATCTGCTCGAATCCGGCGCCGATATTCGTTCGGTACAGGCGGTGCTGGGTCATAAAGAT
>Ga0213840_1001990_pt1 | contig 14137 bp, 10 predicted proteins | sample SWPATP22_FD_160132 | JGI IMG/M metagenome (GOLD analysis project Ga0213840, IMG submission 160132) | Coastal seawater microbial communities from Marineland, Florida, United States - SWPA TP2 #2 | ecosystem: Environmental > Aquatic > Marine > Coastal | place: USA: Florida | collected 2016-08-14 | reverse complement strand
ATAAAAAGCACGGTTCCGCATTTCAATTTTCAAACTCAGTTTATCATTCGCGTACCAGTTAAAATTCAAACGATTATGAATCAAATTGTCAGTAAGCAAGGTGAGGCCTGCACTGTCCTTTCCTACAAAATCGGTTTGCATGTATTTCACGTAGCCTCCCAGCGACCAACTCTTCTCATCCTGTGCCTGCAAATTCCCAAGCCCTGAACAGAGAAAGGCACATAAGGCGATGAAGACTTTAATCTCTTGTTTCATCTGAAATGGTTTTACCATCTTCAAGGGTAATCACTCTTCGGGCCCTGTCAATCACTCTTTGATCATGTGTCGAAAACACAAAAGTGATGTCTTCTTCTTTGTTCAGTCTGGCCATAATATCGAGTAAGTTGGTAGTTGACTGAGAATCTAAATTGGCTGTTGGTTCATCTGCCAAAACAAAACGTGGTTTAGAGGCCAGTGCCCGCGCTACGGCCACTCGTTGTTGCTGCCCTCCACTCATTTCATTGGGCCTTTTGTTTGTTTGCTCTTCGAGCCCCACTGCCTTTAACAAGCTCGAAGATCTTTTATCGCGCTCCTTCTTATCTCTATTCTGAAGTAGCATAATAAACTCTACATTCTCCTTTGCCGTGAGTACGGGAATGAGGTTATAGGCTTGAAAAACAAAACCTATGTTCTTTAGCCTAAAATCTATTAGGGCATTGTCATTGAGCTGGGTAATCTCTGTCCCATCAATGTTTACTGAACCTGAAGTAGCCTGATCCAGCCCTCCTATTACGTTTAAAAGGGTAGTTTTACCCGATCCTGAGGGACCAACAATAGCCGTAAACTCTCCTTGTTCAATATTTACTGAAACTCCATTAAGGGCATTTACCTGCACTTTACCATTGGAGTATGTCTTAAAAATATTTTTTGTGCTTATGATTGACATAACTTGATTTTTTAGATTTAGATAGCTCTTACAGCTTCAGCCGGATTCAATCTTAGAGCCCTAAAACCCGGTACAATGGCCGATACGAAGGCGGCGAAAATGACCATTCCGGTAATGTTAATTATATAGTGAAAGTCTAACTCAGTGTATACGACCGGAGCCATTCCCAAAGACTCGAGTCCATCGGCATACATAGACATATCAATCCCAGTATGTCCAAAATAGACTATGGTAAGGTAGCCGAGGGCTATGCCTAAGGGACCACCTATAAGCGCCAGAAATATGGTCTCGTACATAATCATCAGGAATACCTTGAGCTTGTTCATGCCGACCGATAAGAGCATCCCCAGTTCATTTTGCCTTTCTAATACGGCCATGAGCATGGTATTGAGTATTCCAAATGCCATGGCCAGAAGAATGATGGAAATAATCACATAAAGCATGGATTCCATCATTTCATCGGCATAGCCTAGTTCTGGTGACACCTCTTGCCAGGCACGCACTTTTGATTCACTAAAGTGTCCTTGCATTTGGGCTGCTGTGCTTTTAGAAGCTTCAACATCCTTAAGCATATAGGCTATTTCATGGTAAGCATTTTCAGGAGCTGAAATGAGCCTTTTTACGTCAGTAATGTTGGCAAAAACGGTATGCCCGTCATAGGTACTTGAAATGGACTTGAAAATGCCTACCACTTTAAAACGGGCTGAAACTATTTCATTGTTTACATCCTGAAAAGTGAATACAACCTTAGACTTAAGGACCACTTTCAGGTCTTCTGCCAACTTCTGTCCTATTATTACGCTGTTCTTTTTCCCCCCTTCGAGGTAGGTACCTTCCAGCATTTTGGTATACATATTTGTAACGGCGGCTTCCTGGTTTTTATCAATGCCTCGTACTTGTACCCCAGTAGATTTTGAGGCTGTAGCAGCCATGGCATTAACCACTAGTCTGGCACTGTAGCTTCTTAAAGCTTTGGCGGTATCCAAATAGGCAAACACGTTTTCGGCGTCCTTCACAAAGTAGTTGATGCTTTCGTCTTCGTCCAGAAACCTGGGATTGTGTATGCGCCCATGTGAGAGCATATTGTCTATAGTACCTCTGGCTCTTTCATTGTTGAGTCCAAATGAAAAGCCCAACACAAATACTCCTGCCCATATTCCTACAAAGATCATGGCGATAACCACCAAGCTTCTAAGCTTGCTTCGCCATACATTTCTCCATGCTATCTTGATTAACATATTTCTTGATTTATTTACGCATGGCCTTTACAGGCTGCAAAAACAGTTGTTTCACAAATGGATAAATACTGAGTAGTACTGCAATAGCAAATACTATAATGGCTTGATTCATGGCAATACCAAAGTCCAGTGCCATAAAGATTTGGGGCTCCAATCCCATTTCAATCATACTCTCACCAGCCTGCCCTTCAAGAGGTACCGGATTCAAGTGCATTACGTAGACAAAGGGAAACGAAAGGATGAGTCCAAAAAACACTCCCAGTAAGGACATTATAACAGTTTCCATGACCATCATAAAACCTAACTGAAGCCGTTTCATCCCAATACTAATGAGTACTCCAAACTCATAGGTTCTTTCGGCCGTAAGCATGAGTACGGTACCAAAAATGCCAAAGGTGATTACCATGTACAATATGAAAATGAAGATAACTCCCCCACTTGAATCGGCCTTAATGGTCTGTACGAGTTCGGGCAGCAGCTCTTCCCAGGTAAATACTTCATACCTCTTAAGGTTGGTCACTGCCAATACTTTTTCTTTCATTCTTGGCAAATCGCCCAAGTCATCAATGTTTAGTGTATAAGAGCTCAGTCCTTCATCAACCCCAAACAAAAACTGAGCTTTTTTAAGGGGGAGGTAAATCAGTCTTTTTCCCAGCTGCGGATTGGAAATTTTTATGACTCCCCTCACGGGATATTTTCCAGCCGCTGTTTGTCCATGATAGCCACTTCCTAAAAGTACCAGCGTATCTCCTACTCCAAGTTTCATCGTTTTAGCAACTCCACTCGCTATCAATACTCCATCTCCTTCGGAATTTATGAGTTCTCCTTCCTGCAACCGATCACTTAAACCAATAAGTGCGTCTTCTTCTTCAGGAACAATACCTATTACGGAAAGCCCCTTCGTGTTGTCATGGGAAGACCCAAGGGCAAAGGTTTCAAGTCTGGGTGTAACCGAAGAAATTCCTTTAATGGCCTTTAGCTCATTGAAAAGTGTATCATTTGCCTGAAAGCTATTATCAATGGAGGGTTCATCCTGATATCCCTGGCTTTGTATTTTGATATAGCCCGTGGTGTAACGGACCATTCCATCAATCATTTTATCATAGGTGCCCAACTGCATGGACCTCATAAATACTGACAGAACCACGGCTAGCATGATCATCCCCATGGTGATGAAGCTTCTGCGTTTATTTCGCCATATGTTCCGCCAGGCGAGCTTCAGCATCATATTCTTAGCTTTTTCATGTTTTGTGGGGTAAAGAAGCTTTCGTCTAAACTCTCAACATCAAACTCAATGGAGTTTTGAATGAATACCGTTTTATGTCCCTTCTTGTCAGCGGGTACCATTTCCAATCTTGTGGCTAGAAACTTCCCATCCATTTCCTTTACGTCGTAGGCGTTCATGGTGTTCACTAACTCAAAGTCTTCGTCAAAAAACTTGGTCTTCATCTGCACGTAGTCTTTTTGATCAATCCAAGTCTCTATTTTACCCCATACAACGGCAGCATCTTCGTGTGGAATTAATTCAATCTTCCAACACTTCCTGCCTTCTATAGTAGAGTCTCCCAGAATTTTGTGTTCATAGTCATTTACAATGCTTGATTGACGCACCAAGTCGTCGTTGGAAAAATCAGTCCCCATCCAACTTTGCATCATCATACTGGGTGGCAATTTCATTAGGCGCTCAACTGAGGGCAACCAATTCCAAACTTCTTTTTTCCTCATTAAGAATCCCATCCCCTTTTCCTTGGCGGGAGCTGTTACCATAGTCAGCGAATACTCTGTTCCATAAGACCATGTTTTCATGGTCATTTCCCGGGTCCATTTGGGCCTTACAATTTGGATGGTCACCTCACCCTTAGATGATTTACCACGAAGTCTATCGTCAGAAGTTTTGACGATTTCTTTGGCTGTTTGTGCATAAGACAGCGAACCTATTACCAAGAATAGAACGCTCCATACCAGTTTCATAAGTCAGTTTTTTTGTTTTTGTTACAGTATTTGTCAAGTAGAAATTGTTTAACTCTGTCAAAGCCTATCTTATCACCAACAGAGGCGTTTTGCAGGGACAGTCCGTCCATCATAGCTCCGAAAGTATAGGCTTCCATTTCTGGGTTTTCAAAGCCCAACTCACCAAAAAGATGTACATAAAACCCGCGCATGCCTTCCACTTTGGCATTGATCATTTCCTGTACCTTAGGAAATTTACCTACCTGTAGGCTTAGTGAAATCATCATCTTGGAATAAGCCGCATGTTCAAGCGCCCATTGAAAGCTCTGCTCAATGATGACACCTATTCTGTCCTGAGGACTTTGTGCTTGCATCATGGTTTGTGCAAGCTCATCTCCATGCTCAAATGCCTGGTTAAGAACAGCATAAAGCAAGTCTTCTTTACTATGAAAATAGTTGTACATGAGCCCTTTGCTAACGCCCGCTTCCCTGGAAATTCGCGCTATTGACGTTGCGTCATATCCGTGCTCTGCAAAACATTTAAGTGCCGTTTGCAAGATTTTTTCTTTGCTTCTTTCTCTGATTTCTTCAAACTGGCTAGGTGACTTTGGCGCCATAAATACTTTTTGAATGAACGGTCGTTCAAAGTTACACTTTCTTTTGAATGAACAAACGGTTAACCAAAAACTTTACCTCCAATGCTTCCACCCATGCTGTTTGGTATATCCCTCATTTATATCAATTTCCTCATTACGGCGGGTTTCATTTTTGTTATAGGCTTGTTTGTTCAAAAGTTCGTCACTCGCCTGGCCAAAATCTGCAACCCTCTTTTCGGGCTCATCTTTGGTCTTTTAGGAGGGCTTGTGGCCATGTATTTCCACTGGGCAGTCTGGGTTGATTTGGTTCTCAACATCTCTGATACAGTAGGGGGCGATAACATCGGAATGGCCATTAGTAACATCAAAGTCATAGAGGTATTTACATTAGCTTTCAACCCTAGTGCACTGTTCGGTTTAATTTCAGAGATACAAGAAGTAGGTACCTGGGGTATTGGTGGTGGCACGGTGAGTGGTGTTTTCTTACTACTCATTTGGATTCTTGAATTGGGCATAGTGGTTTGGTTAAGCGCCATCAGCCCATCTGCAGGTGCCAGAATGCCCTTTAGTGAGTTACAGAATACCTGGTATGATGAAAACCATCTTTCTCCTTTTGACTTTATTTCCGACCCTGCCATTCTCACGCAATTAATTGAAACAGATGGTTTAGGCATTGATGATGCTCTTAACCGTCCATTTGGCCTTAATGAAAGCCATAGTGTATTTACCCTTTATACCTGTATAGAGGACGCTAAACTGCTGGCCGTTGAGAATAAGGTTGCCAAAACCAACAAGAAAGGTGAAATCAGTTTTAGTGATCAGGAGGTGATTCCACCTACCTACATCAGTGAGTCTCTGGCTTTAATGCTCATGAATTTCCGCGACGAACGCTTGGAAACTTCAGCCGCCCGAGATGCCTTTGAGAAGCTATAATGGAATGGCAGTTGTTTCTGCTTTATACGAGATTTAGCTACTGTCGCTTTGATAAAACGATAGGACTCTGGTGCTATATCACTTATCGGAATGACTCCATGTAAAGACTTCCATCAATAGGAGTAAAGAAGGCTATACCAGAGGGATCTTCACAAAAATTACAGTGCCTTCTCCTGGTTCACTTTCTATGTTCAAATTCCCTTTTAACAATTTAACCCTGGCTTCAATATTCAATAAGCCTGCTCCGTACGTCCCAGAACTATTCATTCCCCTGCCATTGTCTTCTACCATGAGAGTAAGGTTACCCGACTTTTCATAAAGCTGCACTGAAACCAAACTTGCTTCAGAGTGCTTCAAGGCATTTGAAACACACTCCTGAATAATGCGATAAATGGATCTTTCAATGCGTTCATTGTAGGCCTGTTGCAGGTTGAAAAAGTCAAGTTCAACCTCTATCCCCACTTTGTCTTTTACTTTGTGAAGCAAGTCTTCAATAGCTGCCACCAAGCCCAGATGTTTCAGTGCCTTAGGCATCATCTGATGTGAGAGGTTTCTAATATCCTGGGCAAGGTTGGTGAAACTCTCCCTCAATTCCAATGACTCATCCTCCAGGCTCTGTCTCCTTAGAAAATTAAACCATTCTATTCGTATGGCTGTGAGTTGCTGCCCTATATCATCATGAAGATCACCCGCTATGCGATTCCGTTCTTCTTCCTGAGCATCAATAATCATTCTATTGGCTCCTTCCTGAAATTCCAGCTCTTTTTGAGTAATAGCATTACGATGCTGAAGTTTAGTCTTGTTGTACCAAATAAAAATCAGGACCAGCATAAGCACGAACAATACCGCAAGTCCAATAATCAAATACTGTTGACTTTTGCGCTTTTCTTCACTCAGCTTCTTCTCACCCGCTAAAGCCTTTATCTCCATCTCCTTGACCTGAATATTGAGTGCTTCCTGAATAGCTGCCACTTCAGATCTATAGTTTCCTGCCAAGGCCGAATCAGAAACAACACTTGCTTTCCTTGTAGTCCAAACTGCCTTTTGTGTGAGACCAGCAGCCAGCTGAACCTTTCCCAGGAAAAAGAGGTAAGCGCTATATCTTGGTAAATTATTACTATCAATATTAACCCTTGCCATTTCAATGTATTTCCAGGCAGAATCCAGCTTGCTCATTGCCGCGTAGACTTGTGCCATTTTCTGGGCACTACTCGCCACCCTATCTCCGTCTTTGAGCTTCAGCTTGTACTTCAGTGATTGCCTCATATAGAATAGCAGACTATCCGTATTTGTTGCCCCGTTAGTGGAAAGTCGTTCAAAATAGGTTGCCCTGTTGTGGTATGCCATCGCCAGCCTAAACTTATCATTGGCTTTCTTCAATGAAACTATCGATTGGGAATTGTAATACCAGGCGCTATCATAATCTTTCAAATGCGAGTGATGATCGGAAATGGCATGGTAAAGTGCTCCTATAAACCCACTTTCTCGCCTTTTCTTACCAATGCGCAGAGCTCTGAAAAGGTAGTTTCCTGCTTCTGCGAATTGCCTTTGTTTTTCTAAAACCAAACCTATGTTGTGCGAAATATTTCCCTGAAATCGTAGATCGTCTTCATTGCCATAGTCCATAGCCATCTTGTAGTAAAATATGGCTGAATCATTCTTCCCCCGGGCCGCATGAATTAAGCCCAAATTGTTATATAAGCCGGCCGTCATTATCTTATGTGAATCGATATCCTTTACCCAAACCAGAGCCTTCCTATAAGCCCACAGGGCCGAATCGCGATTTGAAGTAACATCATAGTAAATTCCCAATGTATTGAAATGCTGTGCAACAACAACTTCCCTTCCAAGAGTAAGCCCCAGAGACTTAAGCTCCATTGCAATTCTTTTGGCCGTTTGAGGTTTGGAATAGACGTTTTTAAAGAACAAATCATGCCCCCAGACATACTTCTTCTGGTTTGCCTTTAAGGTAAAAAACACGTCCGTAAGGCTATCTATATTCAATTGAGACTGCGCCGTATAAGACATTAACAGCAAACAAATAACACCTGTAAATCTGCACATGCTGTTACGAAAGTAGTCGGATGCCCTACCTATTTTCCCATTCGATTTCATTTTCGGGTATTCACCCTATGCTACCTTATTCAACCAATCCGGCCTTCATTGCAAACTTTATCAGTTTGGCAACATTTCTAGCTTCAAGCTTTTTCATAAGGTTGGTCCTATGGCTATTGACCGTTTTATGACTTATAAACAGTCGTTCACCTATCTGTTTATTTGACAATCCATCCGCTACTCCTACCAGTACTTCTACTTCCCGTTGAGACAATTCGCTCAGTTTCTTTCCAATATCGGTATTAACTGGGCTTCTCTTCAAGATCTGTTTTTGTAAGAGGCTTAGGGTTACTTCACTGCTAAAATATTGTTGCCCGGCAACTACCTTCTGAATGGCTAAATCAAGCTCTAAGATATCTGAACTCTTAAGCAAATAGCCGTCCACGTTGTACTCTGCAAGTTTTCTGATAATTGACTGCTCATTGTGAAAGGTGAGAATAATGACTTTAGTATTGGGCAATTCTGATTTAACTCTTCGCGTAAGTTCAATTCCATTCAACAGGGGCATGTCGATATCAGAAATCAATACCTGAGGCTTAAACATCTTGCACAGCTCAAAGGCTTTCTTTCCATCATTTGCGGTAGCAACCAGCTCATAATTCAAATCGGACTCCATGTGCTTCTTAAGCCCGTCCAATACTATTTGATGATCATCTGCAAGCGCAATGGAAATCAATCTGTTACCTCTTTAAGTCAAAATTCACCTTTTGCAATATAGGGTAATTACCCTAGCATTTCCAATCATTTTGCCGAATAGGCTTGGCACTAAGCACAAGCACATTCGCGAGTACATAACAGTGAACGATTGGTTTCCAAATACACCCTGGTATTTCTCAATGTGCGTTTTGGAGGTCCTTTCTCCTGTATGTCAATTTCAATCCAAACTAGTATGAAACCCGCAATAGTCTTACTCTCTGCATGCCTTCTTTCCATTAACTCAGTGGCTCAACTACCCGGTTCCGGCACTGCTCTCAATTTTGATGGCTCCAACGATTTTGTAGATGCCAACTCAACTGCACTCGAACAGATCGCAAACAACTTCACCTTTGAATTCTGGTACAATGCTTCGAATAACATCACCATTAAATCCGAACAAAACGGACTTGGTGATATTTCGGGAACCACGGGGCAACGTTACCTCATATTCCCTTCATTTGGAGGTTCTCCATCAGGCATAGCAGCACGAGCCGGCGCGGGAGTTTCTGTAGGGCTTAATGCCATACAGGTATTTGAACTTCGCGACAGTTATATGCCAGCACTTTTAAGCTATAGTGGTTCGTTAATTCAAAGTGGCTGGAACCATGTAGCCATTGTCTATACAGCCAAGCAACCCTCTTTGTATCTAAATGGTGAACTGGCCAGAACAGGACTCACTTCGCAGCAGGATACGGTATACGCATCGTGTCTGATTGCCGGTGGTCCATTTGGACGTTATGAAGGTGATTTGGACGAGCTTAGAATCTGGAGTACAAGTAGAACACCTACTGAGATAAGGAACTTCATGTGCTCTAAGCTCAGTGGTACGGAAAGCGGCCTTATAAGGTACTATCGCTTCGATGACGGTTCCGGTACCACCCTGGAAGATGAAACAGGAAATCAAAATGGCACATTAACCAATATGGACCCAGCCACTGATTGGATTACTTCTGCCGCATCTCTGGGGGATTCCAGTGCCCATAGCTACTCCATTTCCACTTCCACTTCTCTCAACATGCCTGGCACAAACGGCGATAATTTGACAGCTCATGTTACTTCACAAACAGTTGCTCCAAGATGTATACACGTATATCGGGTAGACCAAAGCCCCAACATTACATTAGCTCCCGGTACTCAACAACAACTTTCTCAAATTGTATACTACGGGGTGAAGGTTGTCGGAGGTTCAGGTCTTTCTTATACTTTGGCTTATGAATATGATGGCCATTTAGGTATTGCCAATGAAAACTTCCTTGAACTGGCCAAAAGAGACGATAATGCCGATGGGACCTGGTCTCAGGAAAGCGCTACGCTGAACACCATTTCAAATACTCTTACACTATCCAATCAATCCGGAGCCGAATATATTTTGGCTTCTCTGAATACCAATCCACTGCCTATTGAACTCCTGAGTTTTCAGGTATACAAGAAAACCCATCTCGTAGAAATCACCTGGAAGTCTGCAACCGAGGTGAATAACTCTCATTACACCGTTGAAAGGTCACCTGATGGGTTCCATTGGAAGGAACTGGCACGAATAAAGGGAGCTGGAAACTCATCGACTCCCTTACACTATACCACCAGTGACACTGCTCCATTTCTTCCAATAAGTTATTACAGATTAAAACAAACAGACTTCAACGGTGCTTTCCAATATTCTGAGGTACGAAGCCTGCAAGGCTTAGAAGCTATGCCCTCTGAGTTTGCAGTCTATCCCAACCCTACTTCTTCATTCATTAGCCTACAGGGATCAGGCATTTCGCTGCAGCACTTACATCTTTTCAATTCCCTTGGTCAAGACATTACTACCTGTGTACAGCCCATCTTACTTAACAACACTCATATGCTCATCAATCTCTCAACTCTTCCCGCAGGCAGTTACTGCGTTAAACTCGGACAAGCGGTTCAGCACATTTCCAAATTATAGTATTCAGTTTTCCTTAAGTCCTATACTTACCCCTTTTCATTTCCCTTGTTAGAGCCGGCAGATAGCCATATCCCCTCCATTTCGCTTGTTATTGTGTATGCCTACCATTATGGTTGTGCTTCTCTTGTATTTCCGGCACGAACATCTCGCCCTTAAAGCCAAAGTCCAGGCAAAAAAAAACCCTTTTAGGAAGAACCTAAAAGGGTTTAAAAAAATTGGCAATGACTTACTCTCCCACCTTTCGGCAGTACCATCAGCGCTGTCGGGCTTAACTTCTCTGTTCGGTATGGGAAGAGGTGATCCCCGACGCTAAAACCACCAATAAATCTTTATAGAAAATCTCCGTATTTAATATACCGGAAAAACTAAGTTATAAAAAAGCGCAAGGGCAATTAGTACTGCTCGGCTACATACATTACTGCACTTCCACCTACAGCCTATCAACGTTGTCATCTACAACGGCCCCGCAAAGTCTTATCTTGAGGCGTGCTTCGCGCTTAGATGCTTTCAGCGCTTATCACTTCCGAACGTAGCTACCCGGCGGTGCAGCTGGCACCACAACCGGTACACCAGAGGTTCGTCCGATCCGGTCCTCTCGTACTAGAATCAGCTCCTCTCAAACTTTAAACGCCCACAATAGATAGAGACCGAACTGTCTCACGACGTTCTGAACCCAGCTCGCGTGCCACTTTAATGGGCGAACAGCCCAACCCTTGGGACCTTCTCCAGCCCCAGGATGTGACGAGCCGACATCGAGGTGCCAAACCTCCCCGTCGATGTGAGCTCTTGGGGGAGATCAGCCTGTTATCCCCGGAGTACCTTTTATCCTTTGAGCGACGGCCCTTCCATGCGGAACCGCCGGATCACTATGCTCTACTTTCGTACCTGGTCGACTTGTATGTCTCTCAGTCAAGCACCCTTATGCCATTATACTCTACGAACGATTACCAACCGTTCTGAGGGTACCTTTAGAAGCCTCCGATACTCTTTTGGAGGCGACCACCCCAGTCAAACTACCCACCACACACTGTCCTTCAATCAAGAAGTTAGTTACCAATTAAAAGAAGGGTGGTATTTCAAGGATGGCTCCATCATGCCTGGCGACACAACTTCGCAGCCTCCCACCTATCCTACACATCTTTTAAACAATAACAATGTGAAGCTATAGTAAAGGTTCACGGGGTCTTTTCGTCCCATTGCGGGTAACCGGCATCTTCACCGATACTACAATTTCACCGAGCTCGTGGTTGAGACAGTGCCCAGATCGTTACACCATTCGTGCAGGTCGGAACTTACCCGACAAGGAATTTCGCTACCTTAGGACCGTTATAGTTACGGCCGCCGTTTACTGGGGCTTCATTTCAATGCTTCTCCGAAGATGACATCTCCACTTAACCTTCCAGCACCGGGCAGGTGTCAGACCATATACTGCGTCTTTCAACTTAGCATAGTCCTGTGTTTTTGCTAAACAGTCGCCTGGGCCATTTCACTGCGCCCCGCCGAAGCGGGGGCCCTTTCTCCCGAAGTTACAGGGCTAATTTGCCTAGTTCCTTAACCACGGATCACTCGAGCACCTTAGGATACTCTCCTCGACTACCTGTGTCGGTTTACGGTACGGGCTATGTCAGAGCTTTTCTTGGAAGAAATTTTACAACTTCGCTTCGGCGCAAGCGCCTAGGCTCAACGGGGACTTCCGTCACCCCGTAGCTGCCACGTCTCTCCGTCACTACCTGACTGGCTCAGGAATATTAACCTGATTGCCATCCACTTCCCCTTTCGGGTACGCGTTAGGTCCCGGCTAACCCACAGATGATTAACATAGCTGTGGAAACCTTAGTCTTGCGGTGTGAAGATTTCTCATCTTCATTATCGTTACTTATGCCTACATTTTCTTTTCCAATCGCTCCACAATGCCTTACGACAAAACTTCGCCGCAATTGGAATGCTCCCCTACCCCTGTACAAAGTACAAGGCATAGCTTCGGTGGTATACTTGATGCCCGATCATTATCTGCGCGCGATCGCTCGACCAGTGAGCTGTTACGCACTCTTTAAATGAATGGCTGCTTCCAAGCCAACATCCTGGCTGTCTAAGCAATCACACCACATTTTCTCAACTTAGTATACACTTGGGGACCTTAGCTGATGCTCTGGGTTCTTTCCCTCTTGGATATGGACCTTAGCACCCATACCCTCACTGCGTGGAAACATGTATAAGCATTCGGAGTTTGATAGGGTTTGGTAGGATGTGACTCCCCCTAGCCCAACCAGTAGCTCTACCTCTTATACACTCATGCCACACGCTGCTCCTAAAAGCATTTCGGGGAGTACGAGCTATTTCCCGGTTTGATTGGCCTTTCACCCCTACCCACAGGTCATCCAAAGACTTTTCAACGTCAACTGGTTCGGTCCTCCATTGTGTGTTACCACAACTTCAACCTGCCCATGGGTAGATCACCGGGTTTCGCGTCTACGCCCACTGACTGCACGCCCTGTTAAGACTCGCTTTCGCTTCGGCTCCGTTATTAACTTAACCTTGCCAGTGAGCAGTAACTCGTAGGCTCATTATGCAAAAGGCACGCTGTCACCCCGAAGGGCTCCAACCGCTTGTAAGCGCACGGTTTCAGGTCTATTTCACTCCCCTGCTTGGGGTACTTTTCACCTTTCCCTCACGGTACTTGTTCACTATCGGTCTTCCAGGAGTATTTAGCCTTACCGGATGGTCCCGGCAGATTCAGACAGGGTTTCACGTGCCCCGCCCTACTCAGGATACCACTACCATATATTACCTTACCTGTACAGGGCTTTCACCTTCTACGGCCACACTTCCCAATGTGTTCCAATTCAGTAATATACAGATGTTGTGGTCCTACAACCCCCAAAACGCCGAAACGTCTCAGGTTTGGGCTAATTCCTTTTCGCTCGCCGCTACTCAGGAAATCACTTTTGTTTTCTCTTCCTCCGACTACTTAGATGTTTCAGTTCATCGGGTTCGCTCCACGCATAAGCGTGGCCATGGGGTTGTCCCATTCGGAAATCCGCGGATCAAAACTTATTCGGCAGTTCCCCGCGGCTTATCGCAGCCTATCGCGTCCTTCATCGCCTCTGGAAGCCAAGGCATCCTCCGTGCGCTCTTATTTGCTTTATTATAACTTAATTTCCCAGTAAATTAATGATCTTCAGTATTCAACTCTTATGTCGAATAAATAGTGATTGTTACCCGAATCAACCGATAACAACCATTTTTTTGGTGGAGGATATCGGAGTCGAACCGATGACCTCCTGCGTGCAAGGCAGGCGCTCTAGCCAGCTGAGCTAATCCCCCAATGATAATTGTTAATATGCTAATTAATTGATGTGCTAATGAATGATTGGCACATTATATAATCAATCAGCACATTGGTAGTCTCGGGCGGACTTGAACCGCCGACCCCTACATTATCAGTGTAGTGCTCTAACCAGCTGAGCTACGAGACTATATGCTTCGCGCATCGCTCTCAAGCTGCAGACCTTGTAAGCCGCAGGCTTGATTGCAGACCCGTAACTTGAGCTTTTGATGCTCTTGCAACAGTATTTTAAAAAAGATTGGAAGGTCCTACCACATTCGATTAACTCACATATAGTGCTCTAGTAAAGAGATGTTCCAGCCGCACCTTCCGGTACGGCTACCTTGTTACGACTTAGCCCTAGTTACCAAGTTTACCTTGGGCGACTCCTTGCGGTTATCGACTTCAGGTACCCTCGGCTTCCATGGCTTG
>Ga0213840_1001979_pt1 | contig 14194 bp, 15 predicted proteins | sample SWPATP22_FD_160132 | JGI IMG/M metagenome (GOLD analysis project Ga0213840, IMG submission 160132) | Coastal seawater microbial communities from Marineland, Florida, United States - SWPA TP2 #2 | ecosystem: Environmental > Aquatic > Marine > Coastal | place: USA: Florida | collected 2016-08-14 | reverse complement strand
CGTTGTCGAGGCCATCACACAACTCCGGAGCTGAGGGCCAGACAAGGTCGTTGGCATCGTCGCAGTCTGGTGGAGCCGAGCAGAGCCGAAACGTGTCCCCGTCGAGGTCATCTTCAGTGCCCAGAGGCGACCACTCGAAGATCTGGCTTGCCATCGTCGCGGTGAGCGGCGCTACGTTGCCAAACCCTGTGGCAAGCCCCGATGCGGGAATCGAGGGGTCGTACCAGGTGGTCACTGGCTGCGAAGCAACGACCCCGATCAGGTAATCACCCGGCGGCAGCGGCAGCTGGATCGGGCCTGAGTCAGGGAAGCTGACTGGGCTGGGTGACGTCGTCTGGGTGGACCAAATGAGAGGACCCGCCGTCGCCGTCTGGACGTCGTACCCGAAGATCCGAAAGTCGAGCGTCACACCCGCGGAGGCATCGATCTCCTGCGCAAACTGCTCCAGCAGAATCGCCTCCTGCAGCGTGACGAGGTTGAGCACGTCCGTCTGCACAGTGGTCGTCCCTGGCCCGACAGTCTCCGATTGGGACACAGCCCCGAAGTTCGCGAACCCATCACAGTTGTTGTCCACGCCATCGCAGGCCTCTGGCGCCGAGGGGTTTGTCGCGGGATCCTGGTCGTCACAGTCAGCGCATTCCGCTGCTCCGTCCCCATCGGCGTCGATTGTGCTGTCATCGACCACGCCGTTGCAGTCGTTATCGAACCCGTCGCAATACTCTGTCGCCCCCGGGTAGACATTCGGGTCCATGTCGTCGCAGTCTTCGCATTGGTTATGCCCGTCGCCATCCGCGTCAGGGCCCTCGTCCACGGACCCGTCGCAGTCGTTGTCCACCTGATCGCACACCTCGGGGGCTGCGGGGAAGGTGGACGGATCCAGGTCGTCGCAGTCCTCGCAAGCGACGGAGCCGTCGCCATCCTGGTCCAGCTCCGACTCCGGCATCCCATTGACCGCCATCGAGTAGGTTCGGTCGATCGGGTACGAGCCTGGGCCAGAGACAATGGGGATTGCCCACGGCAACGGATAGGTGCCACTCCACTCGAATGCGGTCAGGACGTCGACGAGGTCGCCATGGAAGAACGGGTTCGGGTTGGGCTCGTACCAGACGTCCGCGTGCCCATCCAAAGCGACACCAACGAGATAGAGACTCGGCGGCAGGACGAAGCCCAGCGGCCCACTGTCCAGTCCCTGGGTGGGCACGCCATGGTTCAGGACCGGGCCTTCCCAGAATCCCGCCCACTCAGGACCGGAGCCGTTGTCGATTGCGATCATGATGAAGAGGAAGTGATCGACCCCTGCCGGCACATCAACGTCCATCGAGAACGAGTCCCAGAGTGCCGGCTCGACCACCTGCAACTGGTTCGCCACCAATCCGTCGATCGAGACCGAGGCCAGTGCCGGCGCGACCGAATCGGTTAGAGGAACCGATCCATACGACGCCAGGCCGTCGCAATCGTTGTCCAGACCGTCACAGAGCTCCGGCGCCCCGGGGAAGACGTCTCCGGTTGTGTCATCGCAGTCGTGACACTCGGTCCAGCCGTCGAGGTCCAAGTCAGTCGACTCGTTGGGAGGCACCACACCGTCACAGTCGTTGTCGAGCCCGTCGCACTGCTCGAACGCCCCCGGGAAGGTGTTCCAATCCTGCGGATCGCAGTCGTCTCCGCCGACGAACGGTGACCACGTGCTGGGTGGAAGCCATGGGCCGCACTCAACAAACCCGTCCCAGTCCGGATCGTGCTCGTCTCCTGGAGTGAGCCCGTCGCAATCGGAATCGAGCCCGTCACACACTTCCGGCGCACCGGGATACACCGTGTCCGAGGTCGGATCGCAGTCCCCTCCGCCAGCCGCGGGAGAGCTCCCGACCAGCGGAGCACAGATGAGCCATCCGTCCCCGTCGTCATCGTGCTCGTCCGGGAGCTTCTGACCGTCGCAGTCCGAGTCGAGGCCGTCACACACCTCTGCAGCGCCTGGGAAGACGTCGGCGTTGAGCCAGGCGCAGTCGTCTCCTCCGAGGATTGCGGCGTTCAGCCCAACCCAAGGCCCACAGGCAACGTACCCATCCCCATCCTGGTCAGTCTCTGTTGTACTGACCAGAGGGCCGCAGTCGCTCGCGAGACCGTCACAGACCTCAGCGGCTGTTGAGCCCGGAAAGACGCTCGGGTTGGAGTCGTCACAGTCAGTCGGATGATCAAAGCCGTCTCCATCGGCGTCGAGGCCGAAGGCAGTGACAGGAACGAGCCCAACACAGAGACACAGAAATCCAGCGAGCGAAACCCTTCGCATCCCCTCCCCCAAGCTGTCGCGACATAACCCCGTCGCTCTTGATCGAGTCTACTGTCCTGGACGAGCAGGTCAACCGAAAAGGTCAACCAGACCTCGGGGCGCGCGCCGCTCAAAGGGCGCGATCCCTTCGAGCAGGAAAGTGCGCGCTGGGGCGTTGCGGTACGCGATCTGACGTGATCTTCTGCGGAGGTGGACGACGCAGCCTCGTCAGGCGGCGCGGAGACGCCTACGTCTCCAACCGGAATCTGCACTCAGATAGAAACCGCTTAGCACTCCGTCGACTCACATATTGGGCTATGCGCGAGCGAGCAGCGTTTCGCACAACACGTCTCGGATAAGCGCTGTACCCGCGGCATCAGGCGGAGTTTCGGCCACGCTGAGCGTAGGGGGCCCCGTACCGAAGGCCCAGGGCTGATGCGACCGATTCACCTCCCGAACCGGTCCACCATTCCCTCGAGAAGTACGGCTGCACGCATTGCTGTAGAGCGTTCTGGTGCCCCCGTCTCTGCAGCATTGCCGGGGTGTAGCTTGTTGCGACACGCCGCGAGCTCTGAGGCGAGCTGGGTCTCGTGACCGCTGAGAATGGAGAGGCCGTCGGCTGAGCTGATGAGCTCCCCTAGGGTCGGCTTTCCAGGTTGATGTGGGAGCTGATTGAGGAGGATGGCCTCGAGGACCGCTCCGGCGAGCACGCAACTGGAAACCCATGCGCGAGCATCAAGCGCCAGATGGAACTCCTCGTAGTAGGAGGCCGCAATAGACCGGAGACTCGGATCGGTGATCCACCCGAGAAGTCCGTCATAGTCAGCGACGCCCAAGTGGTCGAAGGCGACCCCGATCCGATCGGCAGGGCCGATCCGGTACCCGTCTGGCTAATCGAATCTCCATTCGACCCTTCCGGCGCTCCAGTCTGGTTCGAATGCTGGGTGGTCAACCCCGCCCTCCATCAGGCCGTTGACAAGCAGGGCGCCGCCCACAATCGCGTAGTGTCTGGCCCGAGGCACCTCGATGATCGCGCTCCCACCAGAGTGCTGCACGGCAGAATCGGGAATCCAGAGTATCTTTCGGCTGGTTTTCAAGCTGGCCTCCAATCTCGATGCGAGGGATCCGGTCAGACGCCTTGTCGCGTAGAGCAGCAGGTACTCTCACTTCGATGCTCTGTCGAGAGTCATCATGGCCGTGGAGTAGGGCACTGTAGCCAATTGGGAACTGGAGCATGACAGTCCGAGAGAGGTTGAGAACCCCAGCGCTATTCAGATTTGGCCACCTCGTGGCTTTGGCATGCAGCGTCGACTGCTGTCAAACGACATCCGGAATCAGACCGGTGGCGACATGAGGATTCAGACCACCCCCGAGGTGTTCACTTCGCGGCCGTCACCGCCCTGGACCGGGGGCCCGTGTCAAGGCTCCTTCCACTCGGGGACCCTGATTTGGCCTGAGCGAGACGCCAACAGTGCTCCCAGTCTGGCGTCTGCGTACCATGGCTGCAATGATGGGTGAGGTGGGTGCTCTGGTGGCCGATTCGAGGATTGAACTTGTTCTCAGGCGCAAGGAAGGAGACATGCGAGAGTTCGATGTTCGCTCCGGTGAAGACTGTGTCGGGATTCTCGCTGTGAAACTGGAGACGAACGCGGACGGAGTACCAGCCGCGAGGGTGGAGCGGGCCTTTCGAGGCCGAAACTCGGTCGGTCCTCCCGGGGCTTTCGCTCAAGCCTACAATCGCCTCTTCGAAGCGCTGGCTATCGACCGGGTGATCTCAAGCCTAACGCGCAGTCAATTCGCGGAGGAGTTCTGGTCGGCCCGGTTGTACCCCCCGGACGGGTTTGCCCTCTACCGCGTTACTTACAGCTACTGGGAGATAGGGCCTGAACGGAACGGTAGTGAGAGATGGAACGATGAAGTTGTGAAGTACCGTGACTATCCGTACGAGTGGGTGTTCTCTCGGCTGGGAGTAGGGGTCGAGGAGGCCCCTCACTCGACAGCAGTGCTCTGGAAGACCGGCCAGCAGTCGGAATAGCGATGCAGCAAGCCTCTCGTGGTGGAGGTGCGAGGGCCGGATCGTACCGAACCCACAACCTGACGCTCCTGAGGGTCAGACCGGCGCCGAAGTGTGTTCCGGACTCGTCTGGAACGACAAAGCCCCGCTCACGGCGGGGCTTTGTCGTTCCACGATTCCCACTGCCCATCGGGTGCCCGGAATCGTGTCGAGCCGCGTTCGTTGCTAGTAGACCTGTGATCGGTGAGAGCCGCCAGAGGCCCTGTTTCATTGATTGGCCTATACTATCGTTGGCTGAGCCCGCAAACACGTTCCGTTTCGAATCCCTCTCTCTCCGCCAGGAGGAGGGCGTTTCTAAGAAGTGCCTTCCTTATGAAACCTTAGCCACGTTTCGTGGTTCGAAACGGTCCGGTCGGTCGTACCCGCGGGCCGTTTTGTGTTTGTCACTGCCCTGAGAGTGCCTTGAACTGCTCGGCGCGTGTCCGTATGCGACCTGCAGAGCCGCAATCGCGTCACGAAGGTGGGACGGTGACACGTGCGCATACCGCTGCGTCGTTCGGATGTCTGAGTGCCCGAGCAGGAGCTGGACCGCGCGAAGCGGGACACCGGTCGCTGCAAGCTGCGTCGCAAAGGTGTGGCGCAGCACGTGCCAGCTGATCCGTCGAATCCCGGCCTCGGCGCAGAGGCGACCGAGTCCGTCTGCAGCCTGCTGGTAGGTCCAGATACCACCGGAGGGCCGACCAAACAGCCAGCCGGGAGCGAGGCTCCACTCGCTGAGCACCGTGCGCAGCTCCTCTGAAAGCGGTAGGTGTCGCACCTTGTGGCTCTTCGGTGTGCCAATCACACCTTTCACAATCGAACGCTGGACTGTCACGACGCCACGCTCCAAGTCGAAGTCGGCCCGCTGCAATGCGATGAGCTCGCCAAACCTCATTCCGGTGTTCAGAGCGACTGTTGCCATCCTCTGCCAGACCGGTTCGCTGGTCCTGGCCTGCAGGAGGGAAACAACCTCCTCCCTGCCCAGGTAGTCGACTGCGGGCTGGGTAACACGGAGCTTCTGGATGCGAGGCACCTTCTCGAGTTCCTCCCACTCGAGAGCGCAGTTCAACAGCTTTTGGAGCGCGCCCAGGATGTTGTTGACTGACTTCCTCGAAAGCCCATGAGCCAGGCGGTCTCGCTTGAGTCTCTCGATGTCACGACCGCTTATCTGGTCCAGCCGCCGCTGTCCTAGCAACGGGAGGATGTGGAGTCTGAGCATGCTCTCTTTGGCCTTCTGCTCGCTGGGCTTGTTGTTGGCGCGGACGTAAGAGTCGAGCCATTCGCGCGCGAAGTCGTGGAGTACCGGAGGGAGGTCCATTTCCGGGTCCGCAATCGAGCCCGTCTCCAGAAGGCGTCTGAGGAGCATGTGTTCAAAAGCAACCGCGCCGGCTCGAGTCCCGATTGGACTCTTCTTCCGATACCTCATCCCGGCGTGACTGATGTCGGCGTACCAAACGCCGCCGATTCTTCTTACTGCCATACGCTTGTTGATTCGACTCCACACGCACGCTTCGGAGAAACGCAAGCACATCGGCGCGATCGAAACGCAAGACGCCGCAGACCTTGAAGACTGCGATGCGCCGCGTCTCAACCATCCGGTACACCGTTGCGGTGGACACGGATAGGAGCGCAGCGACGTCCTGGACTCGTAGGAGTCCTACGTCACCGTCGTTGTGCGGTGTGGAGTTCAGATAGTTAGTTGTAGAGGGCAGTGGCCACGCAACGCGCGGCGGGCCCTCTAATCATATCTTGGAGTGGTTCGATCACTCAAATTGGCGGAGTCGGGAACAAGCGCACGGCTCAGGTGTCCAGACACCAGGAGGTGTCTGTCATGCGCTGTCACAAATGCGATCGGTTCGTCTGTTCTTGCATCCGGGACGCCCTGCTGGAAGACATGAAGCGCTACTCGTACCGGGCGCCGGACCTGCTTCTGAGCACCAAGCAGGAGCCGATCGGGCTTCTGAACCACCAGGAGCGGACCGTGTCACCGCTCTTTGGTGGACTCAAGTACCAGATCGACGCATTCGATCAGGTTCGCGACCTCAGTGACAACATCCTCGGAGAGCTCACGCGCGTTCAGACCTTCAAGCCGCGAGAGCCTGTCTCGCTGCCGGATCCGTGGAACCGCGGGCTCCCTTCGCACATGGAGCTGCAGGGAGGTGGGCTCGGCTCGTCAGGGGGGACCCTCGACCAGATCGGCTGCATGGGCCACATGCCGCCCGGGTTCAAGCCGATCTGCGGTGGAGGTCACTAAGCGACTGGGCGGCCGCCTGGCGAGCAGCACCGCACGACCTACCGTTCGTTCCGAATGGAGGTTTGGATGACCGACTGCCTGTTCTGCTCGGTCCGGCCAGCGGACTCGGGAGAGCACATCGTGCTCGAGGCCCTGGGCGGGCGTCGGGAGACGCGCGGCCTCCTGTGCGAGCCGTGCAACAACCGATTCGGCGGCACCATCGACGCCGAGCTGGAACGAGCATTTCGGCCCATGTCCCTGATGGCCGGCTGCTTTCGTGGAGACAACAAGCCGGTTGCGTCGCTCCGAGGACTGACCGACGAGAAAGGGAAGCCGTTTGAAGTCCACCATGGTGGTACCGGACGCCAGACGAAGCCCATCACGGTGCGAAGCCACTCGCCGAAGGGCGTGCGCAGCAAGGACCTCCGGCACTTTGACGAGGAGCAAATCGCCCAGATCCTGGCCGCGGAAGCCCGACGGCTGGGGGTCTCGTCCGGCGACCTGACTGTGACGGGAACCTCAGAAACCGGGGTTCGCAAGACGGCGGTGAACATGGACCTCTCCTTCGGCGGGAGGTCTCAGTATCGGTCTGTCGTAAAGATGGGGCTTGCCGCTCTTGTCAGAGAGGAAGCCCTGATTCGAAACTCAGAGGCAGAGACCGCCGCGGCGTTCGTCAACTCTGGCGATGGCTGGCTGTGGGCGATTGATCCGCAGGCCCGCTCGGTCCGGGACGCTCTGGGTGTCTCGACGGCCCAGCACCTTCTGCTCGTCCACGAACAAGCCGGTGGCTGGGAAGTCCTTTTCCTTGGCTTCGGAATCATCGGACTCCGTGCACGCCTACCTACGCCCGGCCAGGAGTTCGCCGGAGTGGCGCACGTCGTCTCTCCGATCGACAAGAGCCACGACGTCGTTCACGCACCTCCGGCTGTCCGGTTGACGCCGCTCTCGGCCCTTGACCATTCCATCGAGTCGGCGCGACCGATGTTCCAGGAGCTCCAGCAGTGGATGCAGTTCCACATGAGCTTCTCCCCGGTCCGGGCGACCGTTGAGCAGTCTACCGAGAACTCAGCGAGAAGGGCGTCCAAGCATTGGAGGACGAACACCTTCCCGCGTTCGCATCGAGGGTCGCTGGCGCGATGACAGGAGAGGAGGAGACGGTCCGAACGGAGGACGTCGACACGACCCGAATCCGAGACCGCGCTCGGGAGATTCTCAATGGGCGGCAACGAACCGAATCGGGAGACTAAGAAGGCGGGCCACAGCAGTAATGCAGTGGCCCGCTTCGTCGTTCACGCACGAACCAGCACGAGATCGGCGGCCTGGCGTTCGATCGTCTCGCGGACGTCCCATCCCCATCCTGTGGTCTGGTGGGCCGCTCGAGTCACGGCGTTGACGGCATCGGCCAGGGTGTTCCCCTGCTCGACGCCCCAGGCGGCCATGAAGGCCTCGACGGTCATGCGCTCATCTCGCTTGCCCGGCAACTTGATGTCGCCGCGGCGGAGCCACTTGATGAACTGCTCCTCGGGCTCGACCTGGACGGTCCGAGCGTGACCCCAAGCTCCCAGGAAGTCGTCGATCTTGGCGCGAGCCTGCTCGACCCCTTCCTCGACGGTCTTGAGGATCTTCTTGGATGAGCCCCGATGGACCTGAGAGACCGTCTCCACAGTGCCCGTGCCGACGATGATGAGGTTCAAGCACCGGTTGCGCCAAACGACGGCACAGACGCGAATGCGTCCACGCCCCGTGTCCTCAGTCTCGATGCGAACACCTGCCTTGAAAATGTCGCCAGCGGCGAGATCCTCGACGTGGTCAGGCATCCACAGCGCAGTCGCTCGAGCTCCCGCGCCGTCGTAGACGAGCTCGGTCCTGGCGTCGCTGAGCTTTGCGCTGACACGGTCCAGCACCTGGTGGGTGTCCACGCAGGCGTAGGTCGGGGTCACGACAGCGTGGACCGTGCGACGCTCCTCGCCGCTGCGGCGAGTCCGCAGCACGAGGCGACGGCGCCTCCGCTGCTTCCTCAGCTTCTCGAGCTGGTGGTTGACGTTCTGTGCCCGGAGTCCTCCAGAACACAGGCGCGCCAAGTAGCGTGCCCCCATCCCGAAGCCGCACAGCAACGCGAGCTGGGTGAATGCAGGGACCTGGAGACCCAGCGAACGCCCGAAGACCTCCAGCGAACCGTCCTCGTTCATGGCGATGTCGCCCAACCCCACCTCGATGTCCTGCCGGTTCTCCTCGTAGATGAGGTCATGAACCGACAGGGCTGCATCGGGGAAGAGGGGGAGCTCCTGGACAGCGCGACGCTCGAGCCTGAAGTTCTGCTCCCCGAGTGCCACGACCTTCGTCCCTGCCGCATAGACAGGCGGAGGGACATCGAAGCCGGACGCCTTGAGCCACTCTTCCTGCAACTGGATGCGGGAGACCGCCACCGGAGAGACTGCGCCCGGAGCAACGGGCACCTCCTTCGACTCTCCGGTGGCTTCCTGCTCTACCAGGGCGCCGTGGTCCTGGGGCCCGTCGGTCACCACCGTGATCTTGGCGGTCGAGTCCCCTTTCGCACGCGCGCCCCAGTAGCGCGCCATGGCCTGATCCCTCTGCGTATCCGGCAGATGATGGGTCTGGCCGTCGATGATGAGCTCGATCATTCGAGCCTCCTTGTGTTTCCGTCCCCTGTGAAGTCAGGAGGCGGTGCCTGCGCAGGCGTCGTACGCAGGCACCGCACCCCGAGAGCTACCCGACCCGACTGGGCCGTGCCCCAGAGCGGGTGCGTCTAACGCTCCGACACGACGGAAGTGTCAGAACGGCCTCACCAACGGGACTCCGGGGGGCCGTGGTGGCATCCCGGACGTCTAGGCGGTGCCGGTCTCCGAGGAGACCGAGCCAGACGCCCTATGACGCCCGACTCGAGCTCCCGGAAGCGCGGATGCAGGGCCCGCAAACGAAGTCCCCGCGCCTATCTTGTCGATGGTCCTCGCCCAGCCGCCGCCGACACCGGAAGCAGCGGCCATAGGCAGCCCTGCGGGCGCGCCTTCGCCTTCGGTCCCTGGCGCGCATCGAGAGCCGGTTGCGCTTCGTCATGAACGCTCAGGCGGCTGGGAGGGGCCAAAGAGGGCGTCGGGCGCGTCGAGCTCGCGGCTTGAGACCGCAGCTCGAGCGCGCAAGAGGTCCCCTGGCCTCTCGAGGTTGACCTGCTCCAGGTTCAAGAACCAGAACAAACGTGTCTTCCCGGAGCCAGGAGCCTCGCTCGCGAGCTCGTGAAGGCGCTTCAAGCGTCTCTGTGAGTTCACGACCGTCAGGACGCGCAGTGGCTCGGGTCCAAAGCGCTTGCGATGAAGGCCGGCCTTCCACCAGGCGAAGTAGGCCTGATAACGCCGCTGCATACGCGAGGCGGCGACGGTCCCCATGTCCACCTCGAGGACGAAGGCCTGTGACCGGTCTTGGTGGCGAATCAAGAAGAAGCCGTCGGGAACGACGCTGACGAGTCGCCGTCTCTTCCCAGGCTGACGAAGGGCCACCCTGGACTTGACCTGGGGCGTCTCCTGTCGCCAGTCCAGGAGCTCCAGCTCGCCTTGTCGCGCAAGAAGCTCGAGTGCAACCCGCACGCGGTTACGCGCCAGCGTGTGGTCGGCAAACAGTGCCGAGCGCTCTTCCCCGGGGCTGAGGTGTTTGGGAGTCAGCTCGGTGCAAGCTCGAAGCCGACGTGCACCGCGGGCGCCTAGGGCCCACACGCTCCGGCCCTGCGACTGACGCCGAACGGGCACATCCACCCGGACGACGAGGCGGTGCTTAGCGAGCCGCCGAAGACGTTCCTGGGCGGCCTTCTCGCTGGGAAAGTGCAGATGGGTCAACTGGCCGGTAGAGAGGAGCCGCTGCCGCGCCAGGTCCGTCAAGATTCTGATGTCGCGAGCGGTCAGGCGCAGGCGCGCCGGGGTTCGTCGCGAATGTTCCATAGATAGAGGGGTTACGAATGATGGCGCGAAGCTCGATCAACGCGGCGCCGAGAGCGAGGAACATCCTCGACCAGTACCGCTCCTTGCCGGTACGAGCACGTGTTCCTTCGCTAAGCCGAGCCTCGAGCTCCGGATAGCGCTTCACGAGTTCACGGGCCAGGCGCTGATTCGACGGACGGAGGGAATGGTCCGTCAGGTGGGCCTTTCGGACGTCGTCGGCGTCGCGATACGTGACGATGACGCCAGTTCGATCGGCGACCTCGTCCAGAACGAGCTCTTGGGCCTTCACGACGACGTGACGGGCGACCTCACCGACAGGCCGAACGACGGCAATGCGCTCAACGCCCAGCTGGGTAATGGCCCGTTCGACCGTCTGGCGAAAGCGCCGCTCCTTTCCTGTGTCTGAGGCGATCTTGCGAATGTTCAGCACGGACTCGCTCAGGAGCTCGTTCACCGTGGCCGCCGCCTGCCCGACCTCGCGAGCCCCGAGACACAGTCCGAGGCATGCCGGAAACTGGACGAGTTCCTTGGGCTTGAGGAGGTTCGGACCGTTCATATATGAGAGCCATACGGCATGCCCAGCGTATGCCACCACGATGGGCGAACGACCTTCTTGAGGGACGGCACCCAAACCGGCTGGGCTACCTCAGGCGCTTCCTCAAGCGCGGCAAAGAGCGGCGTAACGAGGTTGTCCGTGTCGCCGCGGGCATCGACGGAGAGGAAGAGCCGGCGATGTGGACTCTGAGCGAGTAGTGAAAGGAGCTGCGCCGTCGCGACCCGGGGGTCCCAGTCCACGATGACGGTCCCAACGGGCCTAAGTCCCTGTTGGCCCAGAGCGAGAACGCGAACGCGCCAGCGCTCGACGAGGACCAGCAGATCCTCGTCAGCCTCGGGGTTCTTTCTTGGCATAGAGAGCGTGTTGATTACGAGTGAAGAAGCACTTCGGCTCCATCGTGTCACGTATCCGCCGTCTTGCTCAGGCTGGCAGGCAGGGCCTCAGTCTTCTACGGCCCAGCCCCCTGAGCCGGCCGCGACTCGGGCAGCGGCCTCCCTGCAGAGCTGATCGAACACCACCTCGACGGGACTCTCGAGAGCAAGCGCGATGGCGAGAGCCGTCTCCAGGGTGGGGATCACCTTGCCGAGCTCCCAAGCAGAGACCTCGCTCTGGGAGACGCGAAGAACCGCTGCGAGCTCACGCTGGAGCAGCGGGGGATCGTGAAGTCGGCGAAGCTGCCGGATTCTGTTTCTGTTCAGGGGTCTCATAGAGCGACAGAGCGAACGCAAAAGCCCGTTCGCCTGGCCGCACCTGAGGGGGTGCAGAACAAAGACGAACGGGCCTCAACTCCAAGCTTGTCTGGCGCTCGAGAAGCCCTCCGCACCACCCCGACCCTCAGTGCCCTTTCGAGCTTCCGGCGTGGCGCATCTTCTGAATGCGTTCGCATTCTACATTTCCCTAGTGAAATCAGTCAAGATTGTGTTCTCGTAGCTTCCTCTGCCAACCCCTACAAACGGACGATTGGAGTGCCTGCGGTCTCTGCGGCGGATTCCCCGCCCAAGGAGATCGATCGATGAATGTTCACCTCCACTCCGTGTCAGGCGACACGCAAAACTGACCCCCTGACGACATGAAGAATTGCCACGTGCTGACGATCCGAGGCGACAACTACAGGCTGCGAGAGAAGCGACGGTCAGGGCTGATCAAGGCAGCAAAGGCCACGAAGTGAACACCTGGAGGGGGATCAATTTCTGATGTCGCCGGGGGGGCAAAACCTGATGTCGTTTGACACCAGCGAGCCCTGCTCACGGTCCAGCCGGAGCCAGCGGTTCACCGACGCCGACCCCACCCTGAACATCTTGGCGACCTCCTCGAGGGTCCCGAGGCCGGCTTCGTGGGCGGCGACCGCACGGGTTCGAACTTCGATGGGTATCGGTCCAGGCATCAGCATCCTCCGCAACAGCGGGGACACCAGATCACACTCCCGATCGCCCATCAAGTGGGTCGTTGGGCGCAATCAGGCGCAAGAAGTCAACGGGCGTCGGATCCGTCCAGCACTTCGGCGTGAAGTTCGGGCACAACTCTGGGATGTCGCTCCCGGGGAGCCCTTCGGGCCGACCCACCCAGCGGTCTTCGCCGCGGGCGAGGAGGTGGGTGTCTTCCGCCATCCACAGGATGGTGACCCGCCAGGACTCGCGGAGCGCCTGCGCGCTGGACGAAGTGGAAGTCGTGGAAGAACTGCCAGCACCTGGCCACGAAAGCCGTGACTGGCAGTGGAAGCTCCCCCACGCGGCAGCTTCTCTGGGCGGGAGCGCTGACCGTCACTGCGTTCACGGTCGCGGGAATCGTGCTCCTGGATGGGAAATCGGAGCACGAAGACGGTCGGTGGCGCAATCGACGCGGCGAGTACTGCAAGAAGCCGTTCTACGATTAGTTACATCCGGCCCGCTCTTGACGTCACTCATCAGGCAACACCGATCGGAGAATGGTAGTGACGCTTTCGATCCTCTTCCGACGCCGGACGCCCAGCCCGCTCTCGATGACGATCCTCGTTCCATCACGCAGGTCGAGCAGCTCGAGATCTCGGTACTCGGCCTCCGGTGCGTTGTCCTTCACGATCTGGGCGAGCAAGGCCGCGAACATGTCGCGATCGCGGTGTGCCAGGAGGTCGTTGGTCAGGAGGTAGACGTACTTGAGTCGACCATTCCTCGCCCTAACGACCAGATGCGGTTTGCCTGTCACTTCAAGGGCACCGACTCGAGCGCTCCAACTCTCGAAACGACCTGGGCCCGGCCCGGCCAGAGGCCGAAACGGACGACTGAACGACGTCTGGTACGTCGTCAGCATCTCGATGTTTGTCCGAGCAGTGGTTTGTCTCCGAGTTACTGACGGGTGCGGTCGCAGATCGTCCAGCTCTCTCAGGAGTGCTCGCTGGGCCGAGATTGCGAGCTCAAAGACGTGGGTATCGCCGGCCTCATGGAAAGCGCGGACGCCATCGCGGGTAGGGCTGTAGGCTTCCCGGACGAATGCAGGGACCTCGCGGACGTCCTTGATGATCTTCAAGAACTCCGAGGCAGATGCGAAAGAGAGCCGGGCAAGTTCGTAGGCAGTGTGCTTCAACAGGGTCTCCGACGGGTGCCCAGAACTGAACATGCTTTCAGCGCACTGTCAATACCGCACCGAGCCGGCCAGCGACACCGACACCTCCGGGTCCGGTGTTGATGCTGTTAACTGTTTGAGGCCCGGTGGGTCGCAATGACGCCTCTGGCTGGGTGCGTCCCCGTTTCTTTGTTTGCATCCAGAAACCAGGGATTCGGGACCGGATGAGTCTTTGAGTTGCCGAAGTTGCTGATCCGGATCCCTCGCAGGAGTCCGATGCTCGCGGCCGTGTGAACTGCCACGGCAGTCGAGAGGGTCAAGGCCAAGAACGCGTTCACTCGCCAGTCTTCCATCAAAATGAGCGGCAAGCCCAACACCATGAGAATAACCGCCAGCAGCCGCGCACGCCCCACTACGCGTTGCCGGCTGAGCTGTCTTGAGACGTGATTCGAGATCGCCCCCGGCAGGTAGACAGCTGTGCAATCCACGCCGATAGGAACTGTGGCGTAACCGTGGCCGGACTGTGGGTGCGCTGCGCAGAGGTCGAGGGTGGTCCCTCTCTCGTTTTCAATCAGAGAGAACTGGCCAACCAAGGGGTCGGTCC
>Ga0213840_1001967_pt1 | contig 14267 bp, 18 predicted proteins | sample SWPATP22_FD_160132 | JGI IMG/M metagenome (GOLD analysis project Ga0213840, IMG submission 160132) | Coastal seawater microbial communities from Marineland, Florida, United States - SWPA TP2 #2 | ecosystem: Environmental > Aquatic > Marine > Coastal | place: USA: Florida | collected 2016-08-14 | reverse complement strand
TATAGGCATTACACGTATGGAAGTAAATAAGGAAGGTGACTTATATGTTTCGCTCACCTTACCTTCACTTATAGTGGGTACCGTAGGGGGAGGAACAAGTTTACCTACCCAACGAGAATGCCTGCAGATGATGGACTGTGCGGGAGTGGGAAAGGCCAGGAAATTTGCGGAGATCTGCTGCGCTGTAGCATTGGCAGGCGAACTTTCTATTGTATCAGCCATGTCAGCCGATCACTTTACACAAGCACACCAAAAACTAGGAAGGAAGTAAGCTGGCCTGAGTCAGGGCTTTGCTTGAGTTTTCAGGTTACGGGCAGTTTTCAATTCGATGTATACCAAAATGACTACTATGGTACTTTCAATTAAGAAATAAGCCCAACCCAAATAAGTGATTTCTCTGTGGTGGAACAGGACAAAACCAATGGATAGAAAGCAATACAGAAGATTAGCAATAGCTATGGCCTTGATAGAAGCAGAATAGTTGTTCCTGATCCAAATACAGCAGGCAAAATCGTAGAGCGCAAAGACTATTGGGAAGAAGGCCAGAAAGTACAATGTGCTAATTGGAACGCCGAAATAGCCTTCAAACTGTACCAAAACAACGCTCAACATAAATGCAGACAGTAGTGCTCCCCAGCCGTCCGCTAATAGTAGCGTTCTGGGATTTTGGGTGGTTTTGTCAATGACGCTTTTCAGTTTGAGCAGTTTAGTGATCTTCTTTGAGAGATTTACCTTTTTGGTTTGAAGCCCTGGCTATTCCTATTAGGGCTAGGATATATTACTTGGTCATTAAAGGTATGAGAGCGTTGGTTTTTCTTAGGTCAATGAAAGTGCATACACCAAAATACATGAAGACAAAAAACAGACATAAGCTGAGCAGTGCATTTCCAGTAAAGCCGAGATTGAAAAGTGCTTTCATGAATATAGAGGCATGTGAAATGGCCAGGTATATACAAGCCAATCCAAAAACGATTGGTGAAATCCAAAGGTGATGGCCAATAGTTGTACCTGAACCCAAGAGACCTTCAGTTATTGGTCCATAATTCTTAAGCGTTGGGTGGTAAAGTTTTAGGGTTTTTAGATGGAAGTTCAGGCAAAACGAACTGAGCAAAACAAAAATCAAAAGGATTAGAAGGTGTAGCAGGTTTATTTGACTGGTAACCATTGCATGGACAATGAACCCAATACCGGCCAGGGCAAATATGGCGGAGAGTATTACCAGTGAATATTTTAGTCTCAGCATAGATAGGTTACTAAAATAAGGTTTGGACCCAGATACCAAATCTCAATGTAGGCTCTTTACTGCGTAAAAGTGTAGAGGAAAACGACTCTTGGGATTTTTAAGGTGTTACCTGTACTTCCTGATTTGTTTGATGGTGAAGATACTGGCTACCACAAGACCAACAAATGCCCCAATATAGCCGGCGCTGTCTACTGAGCCAGCCATAAAGAAGGTTTCTCTATGTACTATGTTATCTGGCATGTACCAGTTTGGATGAGCATTTCCTAAAAATGCCATAGCAGGAATCAGCCCAATAAAACTGAAAAGTGCCGTCGTTGTCATGGTTATTAGAAAGGCCTTTAAAGTGATTCGATAGTGCTGTTTTTTGCTCCTTAGCCCAATAATACCAAACAGGCTTCCCATAATGAAACCTATCCAGGAAGTATAGAAGGCTCCAACAAAGGCTGCGGATAATCTTGGATTGTCGGTGGCAATTTCGGGTGTCTTCAAGGTTCCAATGTTCTCTCCAAAGCCCCAGAAAGCCTGACTAAACTGAACAAATAAAAACTTACTGAAGTATTCTTCAGAAATAGAGTAGGTTAACTGACAGTGCGTGGCACCATATATGGCACCGAGAGCGGTTCCCAGAAGAATAGTGAGAACAAGTCGTTTAGTCTTTAGCACCCTTTCAATTAAAAGGTGCAATATACTTGAGTTCTACCTGTCTAACCAGTACAGGTAGAGCATGAGAGTACCCAGCCCCTGAGAATTTCTTTTCTCTTTCGGCTGGTATCAGGCTGTTTTCAAGTCCACTGGTCCTAAAATTTTAATAGGATCATCCTTTCGCAGGGTTTTACCTTTTTCACTTGCCGGGATATAGGTATCCACTGAAAGGTGGTAGAGGTTGCCATGCTTGGTCAACATGCTATTGGCTGGAAGGCTTTTGGCACGGCTTTCCATCATCAGCTTTACAAACTGCTTATCAGTTTCTCCGGTAAGTGGGTTTCTGGGGGGCACATTGCAGCGAGCTCTGGGGCTAATGCCTATCATTTCTACCTCTCCGGCCAGAAAACGAACACCAGTTCCGGGTTCTTGAAAAAGCTGTTCTTCCCAAAAGGACTCTACGCCTTTTAACTCGATGTTGGCCCTAAAACGCAAACGCAGATCTTCTAAGGAGTGCTTTGGAAAGTTGTCTTGTAAGGATCTCAATGATGCCTCACTAAGTACGGTAACACTGCTTTTGGTTGGTACGTCCATAAGCTCACCCTTGTTACTGGCCAAAAGCATTATTCCCATTTCAAAAAAATCACTCAAGTACTCGATGAGTTCCTTATTGTGTTCATCCAAATCAAACTTCTGAGCAGTTCCGCCAGTTCTTTTTTCAAGGGTGATGCTACGGTTGGGCAGGTCGTAGGTAGCTTTGAGTTCGTTGACCTTTCCAGTTCGTTTTCCGTTTACATAGCGTCCGTCAGCTGCCGTTATGGCAAAAATGCGGTCGTTTAAGAGAGAATGTACACCAACTGTGGTTTCTTCCAATTCTATGTGGTCCAGGGCCTTTATAGGATGTATCCTAATACGGTCTATTTGTGCTGTTTTCACAATACTCTTTATAATTTTCTATCAGCCTCGTCTATGGCCAAATCGTTAATACTTGCATAGCGTCTTTTCATAAGACCGTTTTCATCAAACTCCCAGTTCTCGTTTCCATAGGCCCTAAACCATTGGCCTTCTTCATTGTGGTATTCGTATTCAAAACGAACGGCTATTTTGTTGTCTCTGTAGGTCCAAAGCTCCTTTTTGAGTTTGTAATCAAGCTCAGTGTCCCATTTGTTACTCAAAAAAGCTACCACTTCGTCGCGGCCGTTTATAAACTGGTTTCTGTTACGCCATTCTGTATCAATGGTATAGGCTTTTGAGACTTTTACGGGATCTTTACTGTTCCAGGCGTCTTCGGCTGCTTGTATTTTTTGTTTGGCAGTTTCAAGGGTAAAGGGAGGGAGTGGATGCTTTTGTTCCATGGTTTATGTAATTAATGAGGTGACAATGTTCTTGGCCTTTTCTACAGGCCATTGTTGTTTGAATAGCTGACTTTCAATAATGGCACTTTCAAACAGTAGGTAGACGTGGTCGGCCTGATCTTTATGTGGCAGGAGTGAAGCTATATAGGCTCTAAGATCGTTTTTATGACTTTGAATCACATCGAGAATGGGGCCGTCGTCAGCTGAAATTTCAGAAAGAATGTTGAGGAAGCTGCAGCCTCTAAAAGCTTCTTTTTCATTCATTTTAGAAAGAAAACTGAAGGCACATATAATGGGCTCTTCCTCGGAGTGATCAGAGATGAATTGTTGCAACTGGCCAAACCAGTAATCATGACGGGCATTTAATGAGGCAATGCATACATCCTGTTTTGATTTGAAATTGTAGTAGAAACTACCCTTTGCCACCTGTGCTTCTTCAATAATTTGATTGATCCCAGTAGAGTTATATCCCTGGCGGTGGAATAAGCGGGTGGCGGTTTCTATAATTCGCTGGTAGGGCTTCATTTAAGTAAATGATGTCACGAATGTAAATAATTTAGACAGACTTGTCTAAATTATTTATTACTCATATCACGCCCAAAGAGACCGTTACAAACGGCCTCTCAGTGTGCTTGCATAAAGCAAGCCGAGTCTATAAACCAAGTTTTAATTGTCGAACAGATGGTATTTGTAACCTATTGTGAAGTTTCGTCCTGATGTTTCAAGCAGACCATAGATCGAATGCACTCTCTTAAAGGTATAACTACCTCCAAGACCATAATTAGCAATGTTGCCAGTAGCGCTACCGCTCTTAGTAACCGTAATCAAGCTGCCATCTACCCATTGCTGTTGGTCGAATTCAAAGCTTTCAATCAAAACGGATGCTCCCGCCTGTGCAATCAAGTCAAAGTTTCGTAAGACAGGTACCGAAATTCCCACCCTTATGAAGGGTGCATGTGACCTGTAATTGGAAATGCCTGCATATTTATTGTCCCAGAAATGATATCCGTAGCCTAATCCGGTGTATAGGTTTTTGCCAAGGTACATGTCAAGTCCAAGTTCATGCGTTTGCATAAGGGCTTTTGGTGGTTCCGGATTGGTCCGGACTCCCAACATCCTTTTTTTCACTCCGGAAGTTTGATAGAAAGGGGAGAAGGTAAGTCGTATCTCTGTCATTTCCGGAGTTTGAATACTGGTGGCCAGGGCTGCACCTTTCTCAGTCAACTGTTGACGCGCTTGAGATGGTTCTCCGTTTGCCTTCAAAGAATCAATAGAGGCCACTATAGATTCTTTTGATGAGTCCTGGCGTTCAGGTAGGGTTGCTAAAACTGTTTCTTTTATAAGGACCGTGGCGCTGCTTTCATGTTCTTTCATTGTCATTTGATTTGACAAGACAGTCTCATGTTCATGTGACTCTTTGCTAATGTGATTCCTGAATTCGAGGGGGTTATGAATAGTGGGATTCACGACAGTATGAGCCGCGGACTGGTCAGTTGAAAGTTGAGTACGACCACCTGCATTTTTTGGGTTCTTCGGGGATGAAGCAGTAAAAGTATTCGAACCCGTTACTGTTTGGTTGGATACAGAGCTGTATAGCTTGGTATAAGTGGTTTTTTCACTGGTGCCCTTCAAAGGAACCGACTTTGTCGAAGTGCCGTTTTCATTTACACCAAATGGCTCCTTTTCCGAAGTAGTGAACGATTGCTGTCCTGCTTCATTTCCATTTAAATCCTGGGATTGGGGGGGGATTCCCGGTTCATAACTGCTTTGGTCAATCGCCGTAGAACTTAATAGTGGAGCATACGACTTCTCTACAAGCAAGCCACGTACAACAAAACCCGATGTAAATAGTAAGGCGGCAAAGAGTACGAATAAGCCCCTCTTTTTCCAGGGAGAAAGTGGTGTAGCAGATTGTAGCCTACTGTTTAGCGCCGCCCAATCTTGGGCATTATATGCCGGATTATAATTAGTGAGTGTATCTCGCCAGTTGTTGGTCATGTCTTTCCGTTTTTTCGAGTTGTTTTCTCAGCTTCATTTTGGCTCGGGTAAGATTGGCTCTCGAAGTAGAAGCGCTTACTTCCAGTTCCTGAGCAATCTCTTTGTGAGAATAACCTTCTATCTCGTAAAGATTAAAAGTGATTCTAAGGTTGTGAGGAAGCTCTTGGAGGAGTTGAAGGAGTTCTTCGGCCTGTAGTCTGTTTAGTATATGGTCAATGTCAACAACTTCTTCAGCAGCCTCAAGATCAGATGTTATCAAGGGCAGTCTCTTCTTGTATTTGTCTATGCACTTGTTGACCACAATTTTTCTGAACCAGCTTTTAAAATCCCTGGCATGATCGTATTGATCCAGGTGATTAAAAGCACTGTAAAAAGCGTCATTTACGAGTTCAGAAGCGTCTTCATTGTTTTGAGCGTAACGCAGGGTAATGCTTTTGGCGTATCCATAGAAGTGTTTATATAGCTTCTCCTGGCTGCGGTTGTCGCCCTTTTGGCACTTTCCTATAAGTTTTTTGATACCTAACATGATGGTGTCGCCTTGATCTTAAAACCTAAGGGCTATTCCGCCTTCGGCCATACTTAAACCCTGACCTAGCTGACCAAATATTCCTACATGGCTAATAGGAAACCAATTGAAACCAATGTTGAAACCGGGGGAGAGTTGTACAAACGCCTGGTCGTTGTTTAGGAGGCTATTTGGGTTGTTGTCAGGGTAGGAGTATTTCCATTTGTAATGTTGGTTACTCAGGTTGCCAGAAACAAAAATTTGAAAGGCTTCTCTGTGCACAAAGGCATAATCAAGCTTAAAACCCAAACCAAGTGTAGAACTGTGTTTCACTTCACTTTCACGAGACCTTGTAAATGAGAAATAGGAAGTAATGAATCCAGCCGACCACCTTTGACTGATGGCATACTGTAGATTGAGCATTGACATAGGACTGGTAGCTGTATAATGGGCACTTGATATTGTACTTGAGTGCCGGTAACCAGTGCCCAGGTAGATATTGAAACGATTGGCCGGTTTTTTGGCGTTTACTTTTACCGTGTAAAGAGTGTCCTTTACTGGTTCTGCCTGTCCTATATATGCGATACTAAGCAGCAGTACTATAAAAATTGACTTTTGCATGTCTGTTGTTTTTAGGATGATTGTAAACGACCGGTCTTATTGGTCTATACGACCACTGGGCATGAACTGCTGCGAGGAGTCATTATTTTTTTCATAATTGCCGAATTTAAGATGCGGTCACAGGGCTTTTGTACCACTTTTAGGGGAGTTTTTGAAATGCAGAAGTGTGGGGCTTTTGCGTTTTTTGGCATAAAAAAAGCCCTTTCATAGTTGAAAGGGCTTTAAGAAAATTGAGGCTACATTTATTTACTTACAAGAGCATCCAAACGGTCAAATGCAGAGCCCCAGCCATTGTAGATTCCCATTTTTTCCTGCTGCTTGCAGTATTCTTCGGTGGGATGAATTACATGGAACGTGAAGTCAGTTTTGTTTCCATTTTCAGCTAGAATTATTTGTAACTCCACGCCTTCTGTCATGGGGCGAAAATCTGCCGACGTACAAATTCTTTCAAATTCAACTATTTCGGAATAAACGCCTTCGCTAATGAACTCCTGTCCGTTAGGCATTGGCATGGTGTACTTCCAGGCACCACCTACTGTGAAGTTATGTTCTACTACGGTTATAGCAGCTCCCTTAGGCCCCCACCACTGCGCAATATGTTCGGGCTGGGTCCAGGCCTCCCATACAAGTTTTAAGGGGGCATCAAAAGTTCTTTTAATCGTAATGGTTCTGTTGTCCGTACTACTCATTGTCTTTATGTTTTGTTTGTAGGTTCATTAAATATGTTTCAAACGAATCCAGCTTGTCTTCCCATAGTTTTCGATACTGTTCTACCCAAACAGATACAGGAAGCAGGTTTTTAGGAACGATATGGCAATAACGTTCGCGGCCCTTTTTGCTAATGGAAATAACTCCGCATTCATTAAGTATTCGAATGTGTTTTGAAACCGCAGGTCGGCTGATGTCAAATTTTTCAGCAACGGCGTTCACAGTGAGGGCTTCCTGGGCCAGTATTCCAATAATGTCTCTTCTAACTGGATCGGCAATTGCCTGAAAAACATCTCTTCTCATTTATGCGTAACTGATTGGTTACAAATATATGGGTAGCCATTCGGTTACGCAATTGTTTTTTAATCTTGGAACTGTTGAAGGCCACTTCAATGATTGGCCTCCGGGAGCCATTTCTGAAAGAGTAATGAATGCCTGATCTTTAGGATGCGCAGGACATTTTTCCTGTCAGGAAAATTACCCGGCTTTTACTTCCCATCTGCACAGAGCGCTAATTGGTATTGAAGATTGCTTCAAATGCATAGTAAACAGCCAAGTGCAAGCTATCTCCATGATTTTGCTCTTCAAGAAACTGAAAGTACATTGTGGTGTTCTCGTGCTTTCGGAGTCTTAGTTTGTCATATAGCTCTTTTGCCGTGCGTTCCATTACTTCACCTTCCTTTCCAACAGCAATAAACACTGATTTTTGAGAGATAGGGTAGGCAGGGGTTGTTCCGAGAAGGGATTCATCATCCCACCAAAGGCTCGGGCTCACAATAATGTAGTTGTCAAACAAGTCAGGTCTTTTGAACAGTATTTCAGAAGCAAGGAGTCCACCAAGGGATTGACCAATAATAGTACTGGTTGAGTCGGTTTTATATCTTGTGCTGATGAAGGGCTTGAGTTCTTTCTCAATGAAGTCGATAAAAGACGCAGACTGACCAGCGCTTGGAAAGGCTTTTTTATCTTTTTTGTTGTTGGTTGGAAAGGTAAAATCCCTCTTGCGATCAACGTTGGCTATTCCTATGACAATTGATTTTGGTATCATGTTGATCCAGGAAAAAGACCCAAACTGAACAATACCACTTACATGAAGGAAGTCTTCGTTCATGCTACCATCTAAAAGATAGATGGTAGGATACATTTTTAGCGAGTCTTTCGAATAGCCTTCCGGTAGGTAGACATTGATTTTTCTATACTCTCCCAGGATTTGCGAATGCAACTCAATTTGTTCGCCTATAGATAATGGTGAAACGCTTTGAAGCTCATTTGCACTTTGAGCAAAAAGCTGATTGCCGAGAAGAAGGAGCATAATGGTCCAAAATGCTCTTTGAATTATATGGTAAATCATCACTTCATCTTTGTAGCCATGATGTTACCCTTTTAGCTTGACATCAACATGAGATATTTGATATTTTGAGTAATCGGCTTACTCTTCACTTTTCCATTGCCTTTTAGAATGACTGAGCAGCGCCGTCTATGGCAGAATTTGTGGACCCAAAACCTGCATCCATAAAATGAATCCTGATGTTCCCCCCACCAAACCACTTATAATAAAGGTTGGTCTCAAGTGTTGGGGGACAATCCGAAACACAACGAAGAGTGCGATGAACAATCCAACACAGGCTAAAACAACCGAAAAGCTTCCCGGCCATAGGTTTAGTAGTTCGGAGAGCTTCTTTTCATCTCCTCCGAAATAGCTTTCACCTGAGGAAATTATAGCCTTACTTACCGACAACACAAGGTTGAATACTTGCCTTAACCAAAAAAGAGAAAGAAAGACCGCCAACCAATCAATGAACCTCAATTGATACCTGGACCTGTTTTTTCGGCGAAAAAATAGAATTGAGAGACCGAAGAGCCCGGTTAACATCGTTTGTAAAGGCCCACCTAAAAGAATTAGAAATTCATTCTGTCTCAAGCGATTGGTAAGGTGTTCGTATTCGGCTTCATGCTCGAAATGATTTCCATGTTCTATCGCGGTTTTACGGGTGGCATAAAGCTCTTGTTGCTGTGCAATTAGGGTAGGGTTGTCAAATTCCATGCTCCCATAGTGAAGTGAAGTTTTATAGCCAAGTGCTTTCGCAACCCAAATATGCCCGTATTCATGACTTATTGTGCCAATGGCTGTGAACAACAAGAAAGCCATTGACAATGCTAGAAAGGTTTTTATATGGGGTCTATGTTGGTCCAATGATCAGTTAGTAGGTAACAACCAGATTTAGGGACAAAATACCTCAGGAAGGAAATGTCACCCATTATCGAAGTACCAAAAGTGGGGCCGAAGCTTGAAATTGAGCACCTTCAACCCGAATAAAATATAGGCCTTGTTGGAATGATCTAGTGTCATAGGTCAGGGTGTGCCTGCCTTTTGAAAAGTACCGGGAAGCCTTTTGTTGTAGTACTCTTCCATCAGAATAGGCTATACTGATACTCAGCAGATCACCTTCTGCAAGTTGCAGAGTGAGCCTGGTATGGGTGTTGGCCGGTGAGGGACTTAACTCCATTTGTGAGTAAGAAGCAAAATGAAGCTTTTCCAGCCCTGAAGGTGTTTTAAGCAAGATTCTTCGGAGTAAGTGAGTGTTGTTTTCAGAGACATACAAGGTATCTCCTGTAGGGCTCGCGGCAATGCCATCGGGCATGGTAAACTGTGCCCTGGAAAGTTCACCATTGGTGGTGGCAGGTCTGCCGTCTCCTGATAACACAATGGTCTCTCCTTCAAGGCTTATTTGATAGATCCGGTGGCCTCCTGTTGAAGTAACAAATAAATGCTCGTTCGCATAAGTCATAAAACCTACCGGTAAATGTTTAAGGGTGCTTAGCAAGGATTTGTTTCCTAAACTGTCTATTCGATAAACTTTACCATCGTCAAGATTCACAGAGTATAAATACTTCTTGTGGTAGGCAAGTCCCACCGGTTTGTTGAGTCCCGTAACAAAGGTTGAAACCTCGCCCTTGGGACTTATCTTACTAATACTGCCACTTCCGTGATTGCTTACATATAGGTTGGAGAGATGATCGAAAACAAGGTCAGCGGGTTGATTAAATCCGGAGGCAAACAGGTGAATCTCGCCTTGCTCATTTATAGTACTTATTTCTCCACTGGTAAATTCAGCTACGTACAATAGCCCCTTATCGTCAAATGCAAGCCCGGCAGGTTGGCTTAGCCCGGTAGCTACCGTTTCACTTTGCCCCTCCAGCGTAAATTTTGAAATGCTGTTTCCATTAAATCCCGTTCCAAACAAATCGGAGGCATAGATGTGGCCATTGGTAGCCACTACGAGACCATTATTTACCTTGGGTAGAGGCCCGGCCATGGTTTCTACGGCTTGCGACCATAGCAACAGGCAATGTAGGTTAAGGGCAGCTGATAAGATGTATTTGACCGACTTCATGCTAAATGGCCTAAGGGATAGTATTGGGAAAGCTACTACTTAATGCTCCGCTACAATTTGTTGAATTCATATCTGGTAGTATCACCAGGTATTCAGTTAGTACCATCCGGATGTTACTCACTTCTTCTTTATGGATTTATACTTGTCATTTAGCCCTATTCCACTTAGTATCATGGGGGTACATTTTTCAATTCGATCCCTTCTGGTTTTGGATTGTTTGGCTTGAGAAAAATGCAGAATGTAGCCTCTTTGCCTGCCAGGTGTTAATACCTCAAATGCCGTCTTCAAGGTAGGATCTTCAATGAACTTTTCAAGAAGCTCTTCTGGCATGGACTCAGGTTGCATTTCAAATTGAACTTTCAGCCCGGCCTTTACCTCTATAGCCTCCATAATGTAATGCTTAATCTCTGCTTCAATTTTCTCAATAGCTTCAATGCTTTCAAACCTGAACAATCGAGCAGCTTGCGAGTTGGGGCCAGGCTTCACCAGCAACTTTTGTTCGTCGTTCAATAGCGCTCCCTTGAAAAAGCTGATGCAACAGTACTTTTTAAAGGCCCCAATCATTAAGATATTCTTATCCTGAAACGTGTAACAAGGGGCTCCCCATTTAGATTCTTCGTTAAGGCCACTGCTCAGCACAATTTCTCTTAAAAGCTTCAACTCTCTGGTCCAATTATGAACCTTACAATCTGGTGTGCTTCCCAAGGGGCAGCGTCCACAACCGTCTAAAAAATAGCCGTCTACCGATGTATTCATTTTTCTGCTCGAGCCAGCTAAATTAAGAAATGAGCCAACTAGAACTTCTTTAGCAATCCAATTTGCGCGTACCTGGCTATTAGAGCATCTTTATGGCCGTTTAGAGCTTTAGGGATACCAAGTCTAAGTGAAAGGTCCAGGCCTTGTGTCATTGCTTTTCCAAATTGAAGACCATATATGAGATAGCTGCCTGTAGAAGTGTACCAGCCGTCAGTAATAGAAGGGAAATTTTCTCGCATTACATCTGCATGCTTCAAATGAGATGTATAAGGTTTGAGCAGTCCGAGTTCAGCGGCAACGTGCCATTTAGAAGCATAGTAACCCGCCAGAACAGATGTTTCAATACCAAGGCTTTGTATCCGCACAAGCTCAGTTTCATGTCGGTTAAAATTTCCCAGAAGTTTCGCTGTAAGGATGAAGTTTTGCTTTTCAATTGCGTTGAATTGTCCTCCCAAACGCAATTTGTAATCATCAAAAAGTGTTTCACCCATAGGAATGGCACAGTCCAGGCTCAAAAGAAGAGGTCTTTTTCCGGCAGTGAGGTAACTGTATCCAAGTTGGGTACTAAATCCAAAATCATAGCCCAGGTTAACATGCATGTAGTGCGGCCTTTGTGCATCTGACCATTTCCAGTTAAAATTTTGAGCTTGTGCAATTGACGTAACAAATGTGATTGTGAGAGCGATGTATACACTTTTCATCTTACAAAATATCATTTAGGTAGGTCAGGGCTTCGGCGTGATACTGCTCCCAGCCAAAGTAGGGTATGGAATGGCCAGTATTTTTAAACTCAATGAGCTTTACATCGGAGAAAGCTGAAGATACCAAAAGGGCGTGTTTTCTTCCATAGGCCCCATTCAATTCGCTGTAGCCAAACAACACTTTTGGCCCAAAGGCCTTAAGGTTGGTAGTAAAATCAAAAGAGTTCTCCTGTACGTACTCAAATGAAGCACTGCTGCATATGGCGCCCTTTCGCCAAAATGGAGTGAAATCGGCATTTCCTACATGGGTGTCAGCCGCGGTACCGAGAGCAGATTTATAGTCTAAGGCGCGATGGTCTTTAGCGGTGAAAAATTGATCCAGATATACGTAGTCATTGGTTCCTTCAGCAAATAATTCTAGCTGTTGGGCGCGGTTTACATAGTCCTTCGTGTCGCTCCAGGTAAAACCTCCGGGTTCAGTCAAAATTAGTCCGGCAATTTCATTGGGATACTGATTGACATAGCCTGTGGCCAACATCGCTCCCCAGGATTGTCCTACCAAAACCACTTTTTGTTCAGGACTCGTCTTATAATAGTCAATGACGGCATGTAAATCGTCAATAAACATTTGAGTTGTAAATGCTTCAGGATTATGTCGCTTGGACAATCCGGACCCCCGTTGATCGTAAAAAACAACGTAGTATCCGTCATTGGCAAATGCTTTGTTTTTTAATAAGCTCCTATAATCAGCACCTGGCCCACCATGTAGCATTACCAGCATGGTGCTATCAGGGTTGCCAAACTCTTGGGCATGCAACAAAGTACCGTTTATAGCAATTGATGGTAGGGCTTCGTTTTCATCAACCGTAAGTGGCACAAGTTTTTCCTGAGTATCCAACTTGTGTTTTTGGCATGAGCTTACAAAAAGGAGCAAGAGCGATGCAAATGGTAATAGGAGACGGGCTTTCATTTTGTATGTTGAACTTTAGAACTGTGACAGCTCAAATGAGCTTTTCCCCTATCGATCAACTCTTTTTAAAGTTAAGACCTACGCAATTGGGCAGTTTAGGTAGCTTTATCCCGTTGTACTTCGGCATCAAAGAAGTCTTGAAGTTGACGAACACCGTATGGATCGGCAACGTTGTTCCTTGCCATGGCGGTTAAAAAGAACTCAATAGGGCCATACGTTTTTTGAGAAGTGAAAATGCGTAGTAAAACTATAGTGAGCTTGCGTATCCAGTCGGGCAAGTGACTTATTTGAACAGGCTTTTTCCAGGCTTTCAGGGCAGTTTGAGCCAGTTCGTTCTGAGTGAAGACTTCCGGACCACCGATAGAAGCTTCGGCTATTCCCAAGGTCATTTTTTCGACACAAGCTTGAGCCAAGTCGGCTCCATGAATTGGATTTAGTTTAAAATGCCCGTTTCCGAAAAGGTAAACTCTTCCTTTCTTAGCCATTGCAAGGAAATCTCTCATATCTGAGAAAAAACCATTGGGTCGTATAATAGAATAGGAAATCCCGGAGTTTTTGAGTTCATCGACAAACAGCTCCTTGGCTTCAAATATTTTCAGGTGCCTTAGTTCATCGCCATTAATCGCTGATATATATTGAAACCGGTCAACCCTGGTCTTCAAAGCTTCTTTCAAGAGGTTTGAGTTTCCTTGATAGTCCACATCCATATAGGTCATCCCATCTTTTTGACGAGTGATGCCGATGGTAGAGAAGACCCAATCAATACCGCGGGTTACTCCCTTAATGGAGTGGGCATTTGTTATTGAACCAAGGTGGTAGTCATCAACGCCTTCAAAAAGCTCTTTTTGGGCTTCCCTTCTTATCAATACCCTTACCCAAAAGCCTTTTTGCTTGAGTTCCTTTACGAGGTATTGTCCCAGATAACCAGTAGCACCTGCAACCAGAACCTTCTTTGTGTGCATGTTTTTAAGGCAAATAAAAAGCTGTCAAATACCGAGGCCTCTTGACGATCGTCAAGAAAGGCCTTTTCGGGCAACGCGGGCTTTAATGCGACTTAAGGTTTCTGGAGAAACGCCCAAATACGAGGCAATGTATTGCTGAGGGACGCGCTGTAACAATGCACCCTGTTTGCTCAGCAGGTGAACGTAGCGCTGCTCTGCAGATTGGGTGACGAAGGAAGCAATTATCTTTTGTGAGGTAATGAGTTCATTTTCCGTAGCTACACGAGCAATGATTTCCATTTTAGGAACTCTGTTCAGAAGTTCTTCGGTTTTCTTTTTTTCGAATACAAATATTTCGGCGGCCTCAATGGCCTGATAGTTTTCAACTGCGGGTACACCGAATGTATAACTTTCTCCGGCGCATATAAACTG